>Ga0209040_10003890_pt1 | contig 11374 bp, 12 predicted proteins | sample BogFormECP12_OM3_FD_188240 | JGI IMG/M metagenome (GOLD analysis project Ga0209040, IMG submission 188240) | Bog forest soil microbial communities from Calvert Island, British Columbia, Canada - ECP12_OM3 (SPAdes) (version 2) | ecosystem: Environmental > Aquatic > Freshwater > Wetlands > Bog ... | reverse complement strand
AAAAAGGGAGTCGGCCGTTAAGCCGGGTTCTGTCGTGGGCAGTCATTCCTCTGGGATGCGCGTCGCCGCGCACCTCTAGCGACCTACCCGGAAGCCATGTGGGCCACATGTCGCGGCGCTTGCGCGCCGCTCGCTTCCCTATTTGGTCTTGCTCCAGGTGGGGTTTGCCATGCCGCCCGTGTTGCCACGCGCGCGGTGCGCTCTTACCGCACCATTTCACCCTTGCCGTCAGCGCTTTCGCGTTACCGTGTCGGCGCCGCTTGGGCGGTATCTTTCTGTTGCACTTTCCGTGGGCTCACGCCCCCCAGGTGTTACCTGGCACCTTGCCCGATGGAGCCCGGACTTTCCTCCATGTGCTATTGCACACAGCGACTGCCTGGCCGACTCTTAGGCCGGCACCATACGCAGGAATTGACGCAAATGCGACCCCTTATGCGCATCAGGGACGACAAAAGGGCGGATCGGGCGGCTGTTTGAGCTGCAGCGCGCGCTTGTAGGCTTCGTTGTCGCGCACGCCGAGGATCCGCGCGGCGAGGCGCGCGGCCTGTTTGAGCGGCAGTTCCGCGAGCAGCAATGCCAAGACCCGATCGAGTTCGGCGCCGAGCGCACTCTCCGCAGCGGGCGGCGCACCGGCGATCACGATGACGATCTCGCCGCGCACGAAGTCGGCGTCGCGTTGTGAGCGCACGCAGAGCTCGGCTAGCGATCCGCGATAGAGACTTTCATGAATCTTGGTCATTTCGCGCGCGACCGCGGCGCGGCGCGCGGCGCCGAAGGAGTCGCGGCAATCATGAAGCGTTTCTCGAACCCGGTGCGGCGATTCGTAGAAGACCAGCGTGCGCGCTTCCGACGCCAAGGCCTGCAGGCGTGCGCGCCGCGCCGCGCCGCGCGCCGGCAAGAAACCCTCGAAGCAAAAGCGGTCGCTCGGCAGCGCCGCGATCGAGATCGCCGCGAGCGCGGCGCAAGGCCCGGGAATCGCCAGGATGTCGACGCCTGCGGCCGCGGCGGCGCCCACGAGCTGATACCCTGGATCGCTGATCGCGGGTGTGCCCGCGTCGCTGACGAGCGCGATCGATTCGCCGCTTCGCATGCGCTCGATGAGCTCGGGCGATCGCTGCCGTTCGTTGTGATCGTGCAAGGAGACGAGCGGGGTACTGATGCTGAAATGACGCATCAAAGTGCCGGTGTGACGCGTATCCTCGGCGGCAATCACACTGCAGGCGCGCAAGGTTTCGACGGCGCGCGGACTGAAGTCGCCCAGATTTCCGATCGGCGTCGCAACCACGTAGAGCCTTCCGGCGGCACTGTTTGCCACTATAATCGCCCCCAAGATTACGAGCTGAAGTGAGTTGCAGAGTATGGCAGCGATCGATCGACGTCCATGGTTCGTGCTCTGCATCGCACTGTGCATGCCGTTGACCGAGTCCGCCTGCAGCCTCGTACAAGCGCCGGAGGCACCGTCCGACCTGCGCGCTCACGTCGAACGGCTCGTGCAGCAGGGAAAGCACGCCGAGGCGGCGCGCGTCTATGCTCAGCTCGCGGAAGGCGCTCCGGCCGAGCGCGATTATTTTCAATTGCAGAGCGCCGACCAGTGGATAGCGGCCGGCAACGTGCCCGAGGCACAGCGGGAAATCGCGGCGGTCTCGCCGGATGCGCGCGCCAGTTTGCCGATCTTGCGCGCGCTGGTCGCCGCCGAATTGGCCTATGCCGAGAATGACGGCGCGCGCGCGATTCGTGAGCTCGATCAAATTGCCGTACCGTCGCAGGCCGACGAGGCGCAGTCCTATTGGTTGATCCGCGGCAAAGCCGCGTTTTTGGCCGGACATCCCGTTGAAGGCGCGCGCGCCTACGTCGAGCGCGAGCGCTGGCTCAAGGATCCGGCGAGCATCCGGGCGAGCCGCCAAGAGCTGTTCGCGCGGGTCCGTACGGCGGCGGAACACGGCAATTCCTTGAAGGTACCGCCGAACACCGACAGCGTCGTTGCGGGCTGGCTCGAACTCGGACCGGTCGCCGAGGAACTCGCGCGCAATCCAATGCATGCGACGGGCGATGTCGCGACTTGGCGCCAACACTATCCGCAGCATCCGGCCACCGACAGCGTATTGGCCGCGGCCGAAACCGAGCTGATCGCCGCGACCGCATTCCCCGACCAGATCGCATTGCTGCTGCCGCTCTCGGGCAGCGCCGAGCGCTTCGGCGTCGCGGTGCGCGACGGATTCATCGCCGCCTATTTGCAGCAAGATCCGATTTCGCGTCCGCACTTGCGCATTTACGACGTTGCCGCCGAGCCTGTCGCCAAGGCCTACACGCGCGCGATCGCCGACGGCGCGGGCTTCGTCGTCGGCCCACTCACCAAAGAGGACGTCGCGGCAGTCGCGCCGCTGACCGCCGGACGCGCGCCGGTGCTCGCATTGAATTTTCTCGGCGAGTCGACGATCGTCGCCCGCAATTTCTATCAGTTCGCGCTGTTGCCGGAGGACGAGGCGCGCATCGTCGCGCGCAAGATCGTGGCCGACGGCAAACTCAAGGGTGTCGCGATCCTGCCCGAAGGCGAACTCGGCGATCGCATCGGCGCGGCATTCGCCGAAGAGCTGTCGCACGCGGGCGGCACGGTACTCGACAGTCAGCGCTATGAATCACAGCGCGCGGATTTCTCGGACATCATCAAGCAAATCTTGCAAATTCACGCCGTCAAGGGCGAGCCGTCGACCCACCGCCCGGACGCGGAATTCGTGTTTCTCTCCGCCGCCGCCGGCGCCGCGCGGCAGATCGTGCCCCAGTTGAAATTCCATTACGCGGCGGACGTGCCCGCCTACGCGACCTCCGACAGCTTCGAGCCAGACCAGAGTGCGAACAGCGACATCGACGGCTTGCTGTTTCCGGACATGCCGTGGATGATCTCGAGCGATCCGGTCACGGCGCAGATTCGCGATGCCGTGCGCAGGGCGTGGCCCGACCGCACGACGCGGCGCAATCGGCTCTATGCCTTCGGATTCGACGCATTTCGACTCGTGCCGGTCTTGCGCGGAAAAGCCGCGGGCGGCGAATCCGCGATCGCCGGCATCACGGGGCAATTGCACGTCGACGATCACAACCGCATACGCCGCGAGCTCGAGTGGGCTCAGATCAAGAACGGCGTGCCGGTCGGTCTCTGAGTCATCGGGGGGGCGGAACGGTCGATTGTGCCCAATCCCGATCGCTCTAGGTAGTTTCCAAGCTTGCGTCGCACAACCAACTTGATAGCGTGGTGAGCGGTTCTCAATGCCATAATGAACGCGCCATAGGTGGCGCAACGAGGTTTACAACCATGAAAGAGACTTTTTCCCGCCGCACGCTCGTCAGCGGCGCGTTTTACGCGGCAGCGCTGATCCCGGCGCTGGGCGTGATCGGCTCCGCAACAGCGGCTCCGGCGCTCCCGCAGCTGGATCCGAACGATGCGATGGCCAAGAATTTCGCCTACGCGACCGATACGACCAAAGTCGATGCGGCGGCGAATCCGGGCCACAAGCCGGATCAAACCTGCGTGACTTGCTCGCAATACATCGCTGCGACCGGGGGTTGCAACATTTTTCCGGGAAAGAGCGTCCAGAAGAACGGCTGGTGCAAGGCATGGGTGAAGAAACCCGGCACTTGAGCACCCCGCACTCGAGTTCGTAGACGACCAGCGGCGGCAATATTGGTGCGAACGCACGCGATATTGCCGCCGACGAAGAGCGCGCCTCCCGGCATGCTGCGCTCATGGCGACCAGCCGCGAATTGGCGAGGCGGCGCGGCGAGGCGGCCGAGCGATTGGCGGAGCGACACCTCAAAGCCGCGGGCCTGGAGGTGCTTGCGCGAAATTACCGCTGCCGCGCCGGCGAACTCGATTTGGTCTGCGGCGAGCGCGGAACTCTCGTGATCGTCGAAGTCAGGCAGCGCAGTCGCCGCGATTTCGGCGGCCCGCTCGCCTCCGTCGGGCGCCTCAAACAGCGGCGCATCGCGCTCACGACCGAATTTTTCCGAATGCACTCGCGGCAATGGACCTTGCGCCCCGTGCGCTTCGATGTCGTCGCGCTGCTCGGCACGCCTGACTGCGAGCACGAGCTGATCTGGATCAAAGACGCGTTTCGGGTCTGAGCCGGGAGGCGGCGCGGCGGCGCGGCGGCGCCCGGCGCCGCGGGAACGCCGCGCTACTTGACGACTTGCAGCTTCGGCCGCTTGCGCGACGCCGGAGCCGGCGAGCTGTCGGATGGTCCCGCCGCGGGCGGGCCGCCTGAAGGGTCCGGGTCCGCGTCTCCCTCGGGGAAAATCATGCCCTGGCCGGTCTCGCGCGCGTAGATTCCGAGCACCGCGCGCACCGGCACTTGCACCGCGAACGACACCCCGCCGAAACGCGCCTCGAAGCTCACGAATTCGTTGCCGAGCTTCAAGATCTGGGTTGCGTTGTAGCTGATGTTGAGAACGATTTTGCCGTCCTTGACGTACTGGCGCGGCACGGTCACGCCGTCAGCGGCGGCGTCGACCACGATATGGGGGGTCTCTCCGCTGTCGGTTATCCACTCATGCAAAGCGCGTAAGAGATAGGGTCGGCGCGGCTTCAATGACGCAAACCTCGCTCGGCGTCCGTCAAGCAGGCGCGAAACGTCGAGCGCGCGAAAATCGAATTCATGTATTTGACGATCGGCTGCGCCTGGGGCGGCAGCTCGATGCCGTATGCCTGCAGCCGCCACAGGATCGGCGCGATGCTCGCATCGACGAGTGAAAACTCGTCGCTCAGGAAGAACGGCTTCGCCTTGAAGACCTCCGCGCTGGCGCAGATCGCCTCGCCCAAGACCTTGCGGCTGTGCGCGGCGACCTTACCGTGCGGGTCGGCCTCGATGTCGTGGGCGAGCGCGTACCAATCGCGTTCGATCCGATAGAGCGCGACTCGAAACTGCGCACGCGTCACGGGGTCGATCGGCATGAGCGGCGGATGCGGAAATCGCTCGTCGAGATATTCGATGATGACGCGCGAATCATAGAGCACGAGATCCCGATCGACGAGCGTCGGGACGCTGTGGTAGGGATTCAAATCGAGCAAATCCTCCGGCAGCTTGGCGGGATCCACGTTGACGAGCTCGGTCGCGATGCCCTTTTCGGCCAATACCAATCGCGTCCGATGACTCCAGGGATCAGCCGGCGCAGAAAATAAAGTCATCACCGAGCGACGTACCACTAACACCATCTCCTGAAAGCATCCAGCCCGCTCTTCATCGAGCCCTAGTGTACGTCCTTCCAATATTCCTTCTTCAATAAATACGCCAATACCCACAAAACGAGTAAAAACCCGATCACGTAGATTCCCAGGGACAGCCGCTTCGCCTTGATGGGCTCGGCGGCATAATCGAGGAAATTGGCGATATCGCGCACGAATTGATCATATTCCTCCGGTTTCAGCGATCCGGCCAGCAGCGGCTCGACGCCGGTCAATACGACCTTCGCTTCGCCGTCGACCGTCTCGTTCTTGAATACCGGCTTTTGCAGCCCTTGCAGTGACTGCAGCACGAATGGCATCGAGGCATTGGGGAGAACCATATTGTTGACCCCCCAGGCCCGCGTCTTGTCGACGTAGAACCCTTTCAAAAATGAATAGATGTAGTCAACGCCCTTGGCGCGCGCGGTCAGCGACAAATCCGGCGGCCGTTTGCCGAACCAATCTTGCGAATCCGCCGGCATCGCCGAGTCGATGTCGTCGAACGGCTTGTCCGAGGCGAACATCAGATTCGCCGAAAGTTCGGCCAGGGGAATCTTGAGGTCCTCGGCCATGCGGTTATACCGCAAATACTTCAACGAGTGGCACCCCGAGCAATAATTCATGAAGGCGCGGGCACCGCGCTGCAAAGAGTCGGTATCGCGGATGTTGGTCGCCGCATGCAGATAGCTCTCGCCTTCCTCCGCGAGGGCAACCCCGGCGGTAAGTGCCAAAGCGGCCAAGCCGGCCGACATGCACGCCACCAGCCGTATCGTGCGCCGGCACATCTTAAGTGACCCTCTGTGGCACCGGCTTCACACGGTCGAGCCGTGTATACCAGGGCATCAGCAAGAAAAATGCGAAATACAACGTCGTGCAGATCTTTGCGAGCAGCGGGTAGACACCTGACGGCGGCTTCATGCCGCAGAGCCCCAGGATGACGAATGCGACCGAGAAAATCGCGAGTGCGATTTTGTAAACCGTTCCGCGATAACGGATCGACTTGACCGGCGAGTGGTCCAGCCACGGCAGAAAAAACAGCACCACGACGGCGCTGCCGAGCACCAGCACCCCCCAGACTTGCGTGCCGGCGAACGACGGCACCGCACGCAGCATCGCGTAATACGGCGTGAAGTACCAGACCGGCGAGATGTGCGGCGGCGTCTGCAGCAGATTCGCGGGCTCGAAGTTCGGCGTCTCCAGAAAAAATCCGCCCAAGGTCGGCGCGAAAAAAATCACCCCGGAGAAAAGCAGCAGGAATACGACTATCCCGACGAGGTCCTTGACCGTGTAATACGGATGAAACGGGATGCCGTCGAGCGGATGGCCGTCGGCGCCCTTGTGCTGCTTGATTTCGATGCCGTCGGGATTGAGCGAGCCGACCTCATGCAGGGCCATTAAATGCACGATGACCAAAAAGATCAGGGCAATCGGCACGGCGGCGACGTGCAGCGCGAAGAATCGATTCAAGGTGGCATCGGCGATCACGTAGTCGCCGCGGATCCACTCGACCAGGCTGCCTCCGATCACGGGAATGCTGCCGAACAACGAGACGATGACCTGCGCGCCCCAAAAGCTCATGTTGCCCCAGGGCAGCACGTAGCCCATGAAGGCTTCGGCCATCAGCATCACGAAGATCAAGCAGCCGAAAATCCACAGCAGCTCGCGCGGGCGTCGCGCCGAACCGTACAGCAGCGCACGAAACATGTGCAGGTAGACCACGATGAAGAACGCCGAGGCGCCGGTCGAGTGCATGTAGCGGATCAGCCATCCCCAATCGACGTCGCGCATGATGTATTCAACCGAGGCAAACGCCTCGGCCGCCGAGGGCTTGTAGTTCATCGTGAGGAAAATGCCCGTGACCATTTGATTCACGAGCACGACGAGCGACAGCACGCCGAAGTAGTACCAGAAGTTGAAATTCTTGGGCGCGTAATATTCGGAGACCTGCTCACGCCATAACTTCGACAACGGGAAGCGCGCATCGATCCAGCCGAGCAATCCCCCAGCGTCGCCCGAGCCGGAGTTTTCAGGTATTGCGGCCATTTATTGTGCCTCTCTAGTCTTAAGCGATCGTTGCGACGTCGTCGACGCCGATGACGATATGCGCGTCGGCGGTGATCGCGTACGGCGGCACGGTCAGGTTGGTCGGCGCCGGCTGGGCCTTGTAGACGCGCCCCGAGATATCGTACTTGGAGCCGTGGCAGGGACAATAGAACCCGCCCGGCCAGGATCGACCCAGATCGACACCGGAGAGTTGCGAGGCGTCATTGGGCTCGAATGCGGCGAGCGGCGAGCAGCCCAAATGCGTGCACACCGCGAGGCCCACCCAAAACTCGGGATGTCGCGCCCGCGCGGCGCCGGAAGACTTGATATAGGCGGGCTGCGCCGACGAATTCGAATTCGGATCGGCGAGCGCTTCGTCGTGGCCGCCCAGCAGTTCGAGCACCATCTTGGGTCTGCGCACGATGAACACCGGTTGACCGCGCCATACGACCTTCAGCATCTGCCCTTCCTCGAGCTTCGACGCATCGACGTCGACGGGAGCTCCGAGCGCCTTGGCGCGGGCACTCGGCTGCCACGAGGCGAGGAACGGTACGGCGGCTACGCCTAAGCCCACGGCTCCGGTGCCGACCGTGGCGGCGGTCAACAGGCGGCGGCGGCCATGGTCAACATCTTCATTCATGCATGTGCCCCTAATACAATCAACGAACATCATTGACAAATCTTGACCCAAAACCGCCGCGGGACGGTGTTTCGCAAAGATTTGACGGGGCGCATTATACACGGGAGCTGGACGTGCCTGCGGGCGAGAAGATCGGGAATCCACGCACCCCAATAGAGCGCAGCCGCAGCGCATTCGAGGAACCCATTTGAATAGCACTCGCACCGTCATCAATTTCTTAGTCAGAGCCGTGATCATCGGACTGGCCGCGGCATTCCTGGTCGTATGGTGGAAGCCATCGCTGCTCGGTGTCAGCGCCGTGCCTGTCGATACGACTCCACGCAAGTCCGTCCAGGGCTTGAAGCCCAACGCCGCGGGCGAGGCTCCCGTGCAAACGACCGTGGTCGTTGCGAGTTTCGCCGATGCGGTCGCGCGCGCGGCTCCCGCGGTCGTCAACATTTATACGGCGCGCGTCGTCACGGAGAAGACTGCGCCGGCGCCGCTCGCGCAGCTGTTCGGCGATTATTGGCCGGTCTACCGCCAGCATGTCGAGCGCAGCCTAGGATCGGGCGTCATCGTCTCGGATTCCGGCACGATCGTGACGAACGAACACGTGATTGCGGGCGCCGAAACCATCAAGGTGCAGCTCGCCGACGGCCGGATTGCCGACGCCAAAATCGTGGGCCAGGACCCCGATACGGACCTCGCGGTGCTGCGCCTCTCGATCGGCAAGCTGCCGATCATCCCGATGGGCCGCTCCGACACCTTGCGCGTCGGCGATATCGTGCTCGCGATCGGCAATCCCTACGGGCTGCGCCAAACGGTCACCCAAGGGATCGTCAGCGCAACCGGGCGCGACCAGCTCGGCCTGGCGACATTCGAGAATTTCATTCAAACCGACGCGGCCATCAATCTCGGCAACTCGGGCGGAGCGCTCATCGATGCGCGCGGCGCGCTGGTCGGCATCAATACGGCGATTCTCAATCGTTCCTCGAACGGCGGCGCGGGACCCGAAGGCATCGGCTTCGCAATCCCCGTGAACCTCGTACGCGGCGTCACCGAGCAGATCCTTGCGCACGGCCATGTGGTGCGCGGATGGCTCGGACTCGTGCCCCAGGACTTGAGCGACGAGCAGGCGGCGCAGCTCGGCATCGTCGCGGGCGGCGGCGTTGCCGTCGTCAACATCTTGCTGAAGAGCCCCGCCTATGATGCCGGCATCCGTCCCGGCGACCTGATCACGCGCCTCGACGGCGAGCAGGTCAAGAGCGCGCAGGAAGTCGTGAGCCGCGTCGCTGCGCTCAAGCCGGGCGCCAACGTCACGATCGAAGGGCGGCACGGATCGGAGACCTTCAAGTGCACACTCAAGGTCATCGAGCGGCCGACCCGCGACATGCAGCGCACCGGGTAGAGCGGAGCGCGGAGCGGACGCGGCGCTCGCGGCGCGGCCGGCTAACCCGGCGTGCGGCGTATTTTCGCGCCGAGCTGCTGCAGCTTTTCCTCGATCGCCTCGTAGCCGCGATCGATGTGGTAGATCCGTTCTATTTCGGTCCGACCCTCGGCAATCAGCGCCGCCAAGATCAGACTCGCCGAGGCGCGCAGGTCGGTCGCCATCACGGGAGCGGCCGTGAGGCGCTCGACGCCCTTGATGATCGCGGTGTTGCCTTCGAGCCGGATCTCCGCTCCCATGCGGCGCATCTCGAGCATGTGCATGAAGCGATTCTCGAAAATCGTTTCGATGATGGTGCCGACGCCGTCGGCGACCGTATTGAGGGCGGCGAATTGCGCCTGCATGTCGGTTGGGAACGCCGGATACGGCGCCGTTCGAATGTCCACGGACTTGGGACGCCGGCCGCGCATGTCGACTTCGATCCAATTGTCCCCGACGCCGATCGTTGCGCCCGCCTCCTGCAACTTCATGATCACCGCATCGACGTGCTCCGGCCGTGTGTTCTTCACGCGGATGTGGCCGCCGCTGATCGCGCCCGCCACCAGATATGTGCCGGTCTCGATGCGATCGGGCAGCACCTCGTAGCGCGTGCCGTGCAGGCGATCGACGCCTTGGATAACGATCTTGTCGGTGCCGGCGCCGCGAATTTTCGCGCCCATGGAAATCAAGAAATTCGCGAGGTCGACGACTTCGGGCTCGCGAGCGGCGTTCTCGAGCACGGTTTCGCCGTCCGCGAGCGCCGCCGCCATCATGAGGTTTTCGGTGCCGGTCACGGTCACGGTGTCGAGCACCAGGCGCGCGCCGTGCAGGCGCTGCACCCGCGCCTTGATATAGCCGTTCTCGATATGAATATCCGCGCCCATCGCCTGCAAGCCCGCGACGTGGATATTGACCGGGCGCGCGCCGATTGCGCATCCGCCCGGCAGCGAGACATCCGCCGAGCCAAAACGCGCCAACAGCGGGCCCAACACCAGAATCGAGGCGCGCATCGTCTTGACGAGCTGATAGGGAGCGAAATATTCCTTGATCGTCGATGCATCGACCTCGATGCACATTTTCTCGTCGACGGTCACTGATACGCCCATGCGCCCCAGCAGCTCGATCATCGTCGTGACGTCTTGCAAGTGCGGCACGTTGGCGACCGTCACCGGTCCATCGGCGAGCAGGCAACCGGCCAAAATCGGCAGCGTGGCGTTCTTGGAACCCGAGATGCGGATTTCCCCCTCGAGCGCGATGCCGCCCTGAATTTGCAGTTTGTCCATCAGCGCTTGGCCTGCAGCGCGAACTCTTCCGGCGTGAACACCTGCAAAGCCAGGGCGTGAATCTCGTTGCCGACGGCGGCGCCGAGAGTCGCATAGACGAGTTGGTGGCGCTGCACCGCCCGCTTGCCGGCAAACGCGCTCGCGACGACCGTGGCCTCGAAATGCACGTTGTCCGGACTCGTCACCGTGGCCGAGCTGCCGGCGAGACCCGCGTGGATGAGCGACGCTACTTGCTGTGGATTCATGTCATGTCCTCAAATGAAGCTAGTGTACAAAGAAAGCAGGCAGCGGCCCAATCGGCGCAATCCCCGCGGTCGCGGTATCATTGAGCGATGGACAGCGCCCTCACCGACGAGAACCTCGTGGATGTCGCTCGCCGGGCGCTCAACGTGGAAATCGAGGGCCTGCGGGCCCAACTGCCTCGATTGGGCGCGGATTTTGCGCGCGCCTGCCGCATCTGCCTGGATTGCCGCGGGCGCATCGTGGTCACCGGCATGGGCAAGTCGGGTCACATCGCCGGCAAAATCGCGGCGACGCTCGCGAGTACCGGCACCCCGTCGTTTTTCGTGCATCCCGCCGAGGCGAGCCACGGGGACGTCGGCATGATCACGCGCGACGACGCGGTGCTCGCGCTCTCGAACTCCGGCGAAACCGACGAGATCCTGACGATCATTCCCGTGATCAAGCGCCTCGGTGTGCCGCTCATCGCCTTGACCGGCAATCTCAACTCGGCGCTCGCGCGCCTTGCAACCGTGCATCTCTACATCGGCGTGCCGGCCGAGGCCTGTCCG
>Ga0209040_10003889_pt1 | contig 11374 bp, 9 predicted proteins | sample BogFormECP12_OM3_FD_188240 | JGI IMG/M metagenome (GOLD analysis project Ga0209040, IMG submission 188240) | Bog forest soil microbial communities from Calvert Island, British Columbia, Canada - ECP12_OM3 (SPAdes) (version 2) | ecosystem: Environmental > Aquatic > Freshwater > Wetlands > Bog ... | reverse complement strand
GGCGGCGGACGCAAAGCTCCACGCTTTTGTCGAGCTCTACGACAAGGAGGCTCGGCTCGCCGCCGAGGCGGCGGAGAAGGCGATCCGGTCGGGGCATCGGATGGGGCCGCTGCACGGCATTCCGATTGCGCTGAAGGATTTGATCGAGATCGAGGGGCGGGTCACGACGGGCGGGTCGCAGGTGTGGCGAGAGCGACGCTCGGCCTATACCGCGACATTGGCGCAAAAGCTGATCGCCGCCGGGCTCATCGTGATCGGCAAGACGCACACGGTCGAGTTTGCGATGGGCGGCTGGGGAACCAACCAGCACCGCGGCACGCCGTGGAACCCGTGGGACGCGGATGTCGCGCGCACCCCCGGTGGGTCGAGCAGCGGCTCGGGGGTGGCGGTCGCCGCGGGCTTTGCGCCCTGGGCCATCGGCACCGATACAGGGGGCTCGGTGCGATTGCCGGCCTCGTGGTGCGGCCTCACGGGCCTCAAGACGACGATCGGCCGGGTTAGCACCTATGGCATCCTGCCGCTCAGTCCCACGCTCGACACGCCGGGGCCGATGGCCCGCTCGGTCATCGACGCGACCCTCCTCTACAATGCGATCCAGGGCCCGGACCCGCTCGATCCGCGCACCCGCGGCATTATGCCCGACGACCCGATGCCGGCAATCAAACGTGGGTCGCGCGGGCTGCGGCTCGGCCGCATGCCCGAGGCGGAACGCGCCGGGGTCGGCGCGGAAGTGCTCGCCGCCTATGATATGGCGCTAGACGCGCTGGCGCGGCTCGGCGCCGAGATCGTGACCGTCGCACTGCCCCGCCGGTTCGCCGATTTCGCCGACCTGACCGGGCGGATCATCGGCGCCGAGGGATATTTCCTGGTCGGCGATCTGGTCGACGACATGACCCTGCCGATCGACGATGCGGTGCGACCCCGCATCGCCTCGGGCAGAGGCGTCTCGGCATGCGATTACCTGCGGGCGCTCAGCGAGCGGGACACGGCAAAACGGGAATTCGCAGCAGCGCTCGCCGATGTCGATGCATTGCTGACGCCGACTACCCAGACCGCGGCGATTCCGGTCGACCAGGTCGACCAGGCCTCGACCCCGGCGCATTTCACCCGCTTCGTGAATGCGCTGGAGCTGTGCGCGCTGGCATTGCCGAACGGCTTCACTGCGACCGGGCTTCCATTGTCGTTGCAGATCGTCTGCCGCGGCTATGACGAGGCGACCGTCTTGCGCATCGGTTGGGCCTATCAGCAGGCCACCGATTGGCACGAACGCCGCCCGCCTGGGTCTGGCTGAAGACCCCCGTGTAAGCGATGGCGAAGCCTGTACTCCTGGTAACCCGGCGCCTGCCGCCGGCAGTCGAGGCCCGGGCGGTTCGCGACTATGACTCGCGGCTCAATCCCGAGGATGTCCCGCGCAGCGGCGCCGACGTCCTCCAATTAGCACAGGGAGCTGCCGCAATCCTGTGCTGCCCGGCCGAGCGGCTCGATGCCGAGACGATCGCGGCCCTGCCCGGCACAGTGCGGGTCATCGCCACCTTCAGCGTCGGTTACGATCATGTCGCGGTCGAGGCTGCGGCGGCGCGCGGCATCGTTGTCTGCAACACCCCAGGCGTGCTGTCGGTCGCGACGGCAGAGACCGCGATGCTGCTGATACTTGCCGCCGCGCGGCGCGCGGGTGAAGGCGAGCGGCTGGTCCGCATGGGCCAATGGCAGGGCTGGGCACCGACCCAGCTGATCGGGACCCAAGTCTCGGGCAAGCGCCTGGGCATCTTCGGCATGGGCCGCATCGGCCGCGAGGTGGCGCGGATGGCCCGCGCCTTCGACATGCAGGTACATTATCGCGACCAGGTCCGTCTGCCCACCGATCTCGAGCAGGGGGCGATATTCCACGACAATGATGAGAGCTTTCTGGCGGAGTGTCAGGTGCTCTCGCTCAATGCGCCGGGCGGCCAGTCCACCCGCCACTGGCTCAATGCCGAGCGCATTGCGCTGCTGCCGAGGGGCGCCGTGGTGGTGAACGCGGCGCGCGGCACATTGGTGGACGACATGGCTTTGATCGCGGCATTGAAGAACGGACAGGTGGGCTATGCCGGGCTCGATGTCTATGACGGGGAGCCGATGGTGCACCCCGGCTATCTCGGGCTGCAGAACGTCGTGCTGCTGCCGCATCTCGGCAGCGCTACGGTCGAGACGCGAGACGCGATGGGCTTTCTGGCGCTCGACGGCATCGACGCGGTATTGGCCGGGCGGACGCTGCCAAACGCGGTCACCTGACTGGCCGAAGCCGCCGACTCGTGACGATCCGCACCCAGGTCGCGATCATCGGAGCGGGCCCCTCGGGGCTGCTGCTCGGCCAGCTGCTCCACAGCCGCGGCATTGCCAATGTGATCCTGGAGCAGCGCAGCGGTGCATATGTGCTGAGCCGCATCCGCGCCGGGCTGATCGAGGACGGCACGGTGGGTCTGCTCGACCGCGCCGGGGTTGGTGCGCGTCTACACCGTGAAGGCCTGGTGCACGAGGGTAGCGAGATCAGCTTTGGCGGGCGGCGGCGACGGATTGATTTCCGCAAGCTGACCGGCAAGGCCGTCACGATCTATGGGCAGACCGAGATCACCCGCGACCTGATGGAGGCGCGCAGCGCCGCTGGTGCATTGACGATCTATGAGGCGGAGGGGATCAGTCTGCACGACATTGGCGGCGACCGGCCGCGCGCGCGGTACCGCAAGGACGGCGCCGAAGCCGAGATCGAATGCGATTTCATCGCTGGGTGCGACGGCTTTCACGGCATCAGCCGGCAGACGATCCCGGAGGCGGCGATCCGTACCTATGAGCGCGTCTACCCGTTCGGCTGGCTCGGCATTCTCAGCGAAACGCCGCCGGTCTCGCCGGAGCTGATCTATGTCAGCCACGAACGCGGCTTTGCGCTGTGCTCGATGCGCTCCTATACGCGCAGCCGGCTCTACCTCCAATGCCGGCTCGACGACAATGTCGAGGACTGGCCGGACGAGCGGTTCTGGGACGAGCTGAAGCTGCGCCTCGACCCCGACGCCGCAGCCGCGATCGTAACCGGCCCGTCGATCGAGAAGAGCATAGCGCCACTGCGCAGCTTTGTCGCCGAGCCGATGCGGTTCGGCCGGCTGTTCCTGGCTGGCGATGCGGCGCACATCGTGCCGCCGACCGGCGCCAAGGGCCTCAACCTCGCGGCCAGCGACGTCTACTACCTGTCCGAGGCATTTGCAGGTTTCTACCGCGCGGGTTCTGCAGCCGGGCTCGACGGCTATCCCGACCGCGCGCTCGCACGCGTCTGGCAGGCCGAGCGTTTTTCCTGGTGGATGACCCGGCTTCTCCATCGCTTCCCGGAGAGCAGCGGCTTCGACCACAAAGTCCAGCGGGCCGAACTCGAATATCTCGCGGGATCCGAGGCTGCGCAAACCTCGCTCGCCGAGAATTACGTCGGCCTGCCTTATTGAGTGCGATCAGACACCGAGCCCGAAGCGGCGGCCGAGGAAATCGAGCACGTCGCCGGCGCAGCGGTCGGGGAAGGCGTCGCAGATGTTGTGCGGGGCGCCCTCATAGACTCGCATCTCGACGTCATTGACGTGCCGGCGGAACGGATCGTAATTCGCGGTCGAGCCGATCGGCTCGGCGCCCGGCACGACGACAAGCGTCGGGCACAGAATGCGATGCAGCTGGTCGCTCCAGTCGTAGTTCGTCATCAGCAAGACAAATTTGCCGATATAGGCCGGATCGTTCTTGGCGGCCTCGTCGAGAAACCACTCGACGAAGCCCGGATCTACCTGGTCGAGCGGCAAACGGTCGGCGATCGTCTCGGCGAGAAAGGCGCGCATGCCTTTCGCCTGGATCTTCGGGATCCAGCTCGACGCCTGACTATTCTTGAGCCCCGGCGTGGAGCCGAACAGCATCAGGCTGCGCACCCGCTCGGCGTGGTTCATCGCTAGCTGCTGGCCGAGATAGCCGCCGGCCGAATTGCCGACGATATGGGCATTGGCGCAGCCCAGATGGTCCATCAGCTCCATGACGTCTCGTACCAGCCGGTCCAGAGTCAGCTCGCGATCGGCGGGCGGGATCTGCGAGCTGCCGTGGCCCCGCAGATCCATCCGCACCACCCGGTAATGCCGGCTGAGCGGCGGGACCCATGCATAATAGCGGCGCGCGCTGCCCATTGCGGCGTGCAACAGCAGCAACAGCGGCGCTTTCTTCCACGGGTCTGTGAAGTCGTCGATGCAGTAGCCGAGCCGCACGCCATCGCTCGCCGTAAAGCTGTCCACCCCGGACCTCGCCGTCCTTGCCTCGCTATCAGCGATCATCTACGACCTCCCGGGTCGAAGCAACCTGTCCAGCCGTGGAGATGTCATGAAGGTCGGGATCTTTCTCACCTGCCAATACCCGCCAGGGAGCGACATGGTCGCTGCCCTCGAGGCCCAATATGTCATGACGCGGCTGGCGCGCGACCGCGGGTGGGACGCCGTCGCCACCGGCCAGCATTACTTGAGCGAAGGGGTGCGCCAAATCCAGCTGGTGCCGCTCCTGGCACGGCTCGCTGCCGAGGCCGGCGAGATGACCGGTATCTCCGGCGTGCTGCTGACGACCCTGCACAATCCGGTCGAAGTCGCCGAGCACATCGCCTCGCTCGATGCGATCTGGCGCGGCAATTTTGTCTTCGGGGTGGGCCTCGGCTATCGTGATGTCGAGTTCGACGCCTTTGGCGTGCCGCGCGGCTACCGCGTGCGCCGCTTCGAGCAATGTCTCGAAGTCGTCAAGCGTCTGTGGACCGAGGACAACGTCAGTTTCGAGAACGAAGTCTGCAAGCTGACCAACGTCACGATGACTTGCCGGCCGATCCAGCAGCCCTACCCGCCGATCTGGTTCGCCGCCAATAACGACCGCGCGGTGCAGCGCGCCGCGCGCCTCGGCGACAGCTGGTTCGTCAACCCGCACGCCACGATCCCCGAGATTACTCGTCAGCTGGGTTTATACCGCGCGGAGCTGACGCGTTTGGGCAAGCCGTTTCCGCGGGTATTGCCCTACGCACGCGAGATCTATTGCGCCAAGGACAAGAGGACCGCGCTCGAAATGGCCGGCTCTTATCTTGCCGATAAGTACCGAACCTATGCCAGTTGGGGCCAGGACGAGGTATTGCCCGGCGACGACTCGTTCTCCCAGCCGTTCGAATCATTGCTGCGCGACCGGTTCGTGCTCGGCAGTCCCGAGGAGTGCTACGAGCAATTGCGCCCGTGCTGGGAAGAGGCTGGCGCAAATTTCCTGATTTTCCGCACGCATTGGAGCGGCATGCCGCTCGGTCATGCCTTGGCCAGCATGCGGCTGATCAGCGACGAGCTAATGCCCGCATTGCGCCGGATTACTGCGGCATCCGCCTGAGCAGCTGCCCCACTTTCACTCGCTTCGCTGGGCTCAGCACCCTCTCCCGCAGTGCGGGAGAGGGGCTCAAACGTCCGGGTCAAAGCTCCTCGCCCGCATTGCGGGACAGGGGGAACCAGCCCGTTAGGGCTGGTGGGTGAGGGGCTATCCCTCCGGCGGGAAGAAGACGAGGGTGCGCACCTCGAGGCTTTCGCGCGGTGGCGCGTCGGGCGGCGAGGTCGGATCGTCGAAGCCGGTATGGGCGGAAAACCGCGCGGCTCCCTCGCGCGCCGAGTCGAAGCAACGGATCAGCACGGGCTCGTCGGGCTGCATTTTCGGGAAGTAATAGTAACGCTGGTTGGGATTGTAGGTGATCGAGTAGGTCTCACCCGTCCGGTCCGGGTATTTAAGGTCGCTGGCGACCAGGTCCTTCTCGGCGAGGCTCTGCGCGTCGCACAATGTCAGGGGCGACTCCAGCACCGGCCCGCGGATCGGCCGCCACAAATTGATGATCGCGAAGCGGTGCTTTAAGAGCTCCTCGGCTTCCTCGCCCATCAGTTGGCGCACGCGCATCGGCGACGACCATTCGGTGTAGTCGTTGTGGACGCGCTTTGCAGGGATCTTTATGCAGCTCCCCTCGAGCGCCGTCATCGCGGCGTTCCGCACGATATGGTCGAAGGCGACGACGCGCGACGCGCCGGTCGCCACCTTGATGAGGCGCTCGCATTCTGGGTAATAAACCGATGTGATTTCGTGCTCGTCGTAGAAATTCTTTACCGCCGTCTGGTGGTGCAGCAGTAAGAAGCCCTCCTTGTCCAGTGAGAGCCGGCCGATCAGGGGCCGTGCATCGCGGATAGGTACTTGACGCTCCTCGCTTTTGCCCGTCCTGGCGGGAACTCCCGGAGGCGGCTCGTAATTGTAGGCGACCGGCCTTTCAGCCATTGGAACCAGGAAGTTGAGCGGCGCTACGACACCCTTCAGATCCGCGACCGCCAAGCCGTCCATCATGTCCTCCGCAATTGCAATCGTGTTGTCGGGTCAACCCTAAAAGAACCCAGGTTGACCGTCAACACCGGCTATCGCGGGGAAGGCGCTTCCGGTCGCTCTGTCAAAGGCGCGACCTCGATTGTGATCGGCAGGTATAGCTTCAGGATATCGCTGGCGAACTCGACCTGCTCGTCGCTGAGGGCGCGAACGAAGACCGCCGTCTCCCCATTGCGGATGAACCGCGCGAAGCTCTCGCGAGCATTGCCGATCACCAGCGGATCGACCTCCAGCGCCGCGAGCTCGGGCTGCAAGGTAGGAGGAATAGGGCCGACCTCCTTCAGAACCCGGTGCGCAATGTCCGGCGGGGCCACTCCCTCCGTGATCAGCCGGTGGACGGCGTCCTCGGCGATCCCGCTCGAGTGAAACAGCCCGATGACCAAGCGCGTCGCCATGCAGCTCTCCTCTTACGCATTCCTTCCGGGCGCCCAAGGCTCCGGCGCGCGCGGTTCCAAATCGGTGACGACGTCGACCACGACAGGTTCGCCAGCACGTAACGCCTCGGCCAGGGCGGGGGCGATCTCACCCGGGCGCTCGACCCTGATCCCGCGGACGCCAAAGCTCCGCGCCACGGCGGTGAAGTCGGTCGGTCCGAAGCGGATCAGCTCCTCTCCCCGACCCGGCCGGTTGCCTGCGACGCGGCGCACTCCGGTCAGGTTCTGGCCAAAGCCGGAATTGTTGTTGACGACGACGGTGACGGGGATGCCGCAGCGCCGCGCCGACTCGAGCTCGGCGAGGTGGTAGTAAAACCCGCCATCGCCGGTGAGGCACAGCACCTTTCGCCCCGGTGCGGCGCATTTGGCGCCGAGCGAGGCCGGAAAGGACCAGCCGAGCGATCCGGCCGCCCGAAGATAAGTTTGTCCGGCGCCGTTCAGCTCGATCATCGTGCCGGTCCAAATCCCGGAATAGCCAGTATCCGCCACCAATATCCCGTCGGCCGGCAAGGCCCGGGTGATTTCGGCGCAGAGCCGCTCGACCCGGATCGGCGCCGTGTCGTTTTCGGCGAGCGGGGTCATCGTGGCGCGCCAGTCGGCGACGATGCGCGCCGCTTCCTCGGCAAAGCCGGCGTCACGCGCCGGTTTGCCGATCACCTGGTTGAGCCGAGCCAAGGTGGCTTTCGGGTCGCCCACGAGACCCGTCGTGTTCGGATAGCTGCGGCCGATCTCCAAGGGATCGGCATCGATCTGCACGATCTTTGTGTCCGGCGGCGGCACGGTCCAGTTCAAGGTGACCTGGTCGCTGGTGTCGCACCCGATAAACAGCACGAGGTCTGCGCCGTGCACGATGCGATTGGCCGGCGGGGCGGAATAGCTGCCGGCAACGCCGACGGAGAGCCGATGCCGGGTCGGGATAATGCCACGCGCGCCGAGGGTCGTGGCGACCGGCGCCTGCAGCGCCTCTGCCAATGCCAGAACTTCCGGCCCCGCCTGAGAGGCGGCGGCCCCGTCGCCGGCGACGATCGCGACGCGGCGGGCAGCGGTTAACGCCTCAGCCGCGCGCTCGATATCGGCGGCGTCGGCTACCGGACGATGCGCAGGGATTCCCCGTCTCTCAGGATCGATGACCGGCGGTTCGGAAGTCTGGCCGAGCTCGATCTCATCCCCTTGATGCCCCGAGAAGTCGAGATGGGTCGGGCGCGGCGTGTCTGCCAAGGCAGCGCGCCAGGCGTGGCGCAGCAGCCGCGGCAGCTCCGAGGTCAGATCGACGGTGCTCGAGAACTTGGTCACCGCGGCGAAGAGCGGCGCGTGAGCGACTTCCTGATAGGCGTTTCGGTGCTGGAACGAGTGCGGCTTCCGTCCGGTCAAGGCGACGATCGGGCTGCGTCCGAGGAACGGGTCCTGCAGCCCGGAGGCGAGGTTCGCAGCGCCGACGGCCTGCGCCATGCACACCCCCGGCAGCCCGGCAATGCGGGCATAGCCGTCGGCCATATAGGCCGCCGCCTTCTCGGTATGGGCGAGAACGGGGGTAACCCCGAGATCTTTCAATTGAAGCAAAGTGCGGCGCAGCACCGATTCCACAAAGAAGACATGTGTCGTGCCCGCCCCGGCCAGTGCCCGCGCCAGCCATTCGGCGCCGTTCATCGATCCGTGCTCACTCAACTCTGGTTCCTCCCGTGGCCCATCGTCACCCCCGCAGAAGCGGGGGTCCAGGGGTTTAGGCGCAGGACCTGCCGCTCTGGATTCTCGCTTTCGCGGGAATGACGAAGTAGATCAGGCTTTCAGATAACGTTGCTTTCGCGCAGCCGCTGGATTTCTTCAGACGTGTAGCCGCCCAAGGTTCGCAACACATCTTCCGTATGCTCGCCCTTCAGCGGCGCGCGCCTGGCCGCCACCGGCGAATCCGAGAGGCGCACGGGGCAGCCGATGACCGAGAAGCGGCCGCGCGTCGGATGGTCGAGGTCGAAGATCGTCTCCCGCTCGCGCAGATGCGGGTCGGCGAGCACCTCTGACGTGTCGAGCACCGCGCCGCAGACGATGCCGCGCCCGGCAAATGCTTTCATGACTTCGCGCTTGTCGCGCTGGGCCGTCCAGCCTTCGATCTCAGCGGTCAACGCCGCGCCGTTGCGGGCGCGCGCCGGCGGTGTGGCGAAACGGTCGTCGGTGCGCAGGTCCTCGCGCCCGATCACCTCGGCCATCGCGTCGAACATCTCCGGATTGTCCGGCGGGATGATCATGTAGACATAATCGTTCAGCCCGCTGCCCGCGCAGCGCAAGAGATCGGACCAGCCGCCGGTGGCCGAGCGGTTGCCGGTGCGTCCGAGCGGTTTTCCGGTCGCCAATGTCTGGGTGTACTTGACGCGGGTCAGGTTCAGCACCGCCTCTTGCATCGCGACCTCGACGAGCTGGCCGCGGCCGGTACGCTGGCGCTGCACCAAGGCGGCGAGGATGGCGATCGTCAGATGCATGCCGGTGCCGGAATCGCCGATATTGGCGCCGTTGACCAGCGGCGGGCCGCCGGCTTCGCCGGTGACGCTCATCGCGCCGGAAGTGGCCTGCGCCACCGGCTCGAAACATTTGAACCCGCTATAGGGGCCATACGAGCCAAACCCCTTGACCGAGGCGTAGATGACCCGCGGGTTGAGCACCTTCACCGCCTCCCAGCCGAGCCCCAGCCGTTCCATGACGCCCGGGCCGAGATTCTCCGCGACGATGTCGGCATTTTGGATTAGGCGGCGGGCAATCTCCTTGCCCTCCTCGGTGCGCAGATTGATCACCGTGCTGCGTTTGTTGCTGTTGAGCAGCAGGAAGAAGAAGCTGTCGAGGTCCGGGTTGTCCATGTTCCACAGCCGGCGCGCCCGGTCGCCGTGAGGCGGCCGCTCGATCTTGACCACATCGGCGCCGAGCCAGGCCAGCATCTGCGTGCAGGAGGGGCCGGCCTGGTCGTGCGTGAAATCGATCACGCGAATGCCCTCGAGCGCCTGACTCATCTGGAATCTCCTTCCCGCCTCGACATCGATGATTGGTTGTGAGCGAGCCTACCACCGATGCCGAACCGGGTTCCACCGGCTCGGCCAGGCCGTTGACATCGAAGCGCAGCCGGGTTTGCATCCTTTCGGATTTCGGCGGAGGTCGCGAAGGCGAAGACGAACCCAACCACGAGGAGCCATTAGGGAGGCCGACCATGCGAGGCGATGCGACAGTCATGCAGCACCTCAACGCCGTGCTGCGGAACGAGATGACCGCGATCAACCAGTACTTCCTCCACTCTCGGATCCTGGATCATTGGGGGGTCGTCAAGCTCGCGGCCCGTGAATACGAGGAGTCGGTCGACGAGATGAAGCACGCGGACTTGCTGATCAAAAGGCTTCTATTCCTGGGTGGAGAACCTCGTCTGGAGTTTGACAAGCTATTGATCGGCACCAGTGTGCCCGAGGTCTTGGAATGCGATTTGCGACTCGAGCAGCAGGCTATGCCGGAATTGCGGGAGGCGATCCCGTATTGCGAGGGTGTACGCGACTTCGTCACCCGCGAACTGTTCAGCGCGATCTTGAAGGGCGAGGAGGAGCACGTCGACTTCCTCGAGACGCAACTGGAGCTGATTGCCAGGATCGGACGCGAGAACTACATCCAGCTGCAATCGGAGCCTTCCGGCTGACCGACTGACCAAGCCTAGTTCGCGGGTTTTCGATGTGCTATCGTTCCTTGTGGTCATATCCGCGAAAGCAGGAATCCAGGGCGGCAAGGCCGCAGCGGATGCCGGACCCCCGCATGCGCGGGGTGACGATAACACGCTATCGGCAAGCTCAGGCCGGGTGATCACGACGCACCGGACGTGCAGAGGAGTGGACCAGCAATGTCAGTGGCGACACAGCGCTACAATGTGGGCGGGATTCTGTTGCAGCGGCCGTTTAAGATCCGCCGCCTCGGCCATTTCGGCTTCAACGTCGAGAAGCTGCCGGAGGGCCACGAGTTCTATGGCGATCTGCTCGGCTTTACGGCTTCCGATACACTGGATTTCTCGAGGGCGCCGTGGTTTCCGAAGGATGCCGATCTCGGCGACCCGCGCGGCTATTTCATGCGCTACGGGACCGACCACCACGCCTTTGTCCTGTTTCCGAAGCGGGTCATGGACCATCGCGCCGATCGCAAGTTCGCGCCCGAGGTCACGATCAACCAGATCACCTGGCAATGCGGCAGCCTCAAGGAGATCGCCGACGCCCACACCTATTTCGAAGAACAGCAGGTGCGCATCCAGCGCGTCGGCCGCGACATGCCGGGCAGCAACTGGCACGTCTATGTCTACGATCCCGACGGGCACACCAATGAATTCTATTACGGCATCGAGCAGGTTGGCTGGAACCGGCTGAGCAAGCCGCGCGACATGTATTACCGCGGCTTTAACGAGAAGCCGCCATTGCCGCAGATGTCCGAGGCGGCCGAGCTGACCGAGGCGATTGGCAAGGGCATCGACGTGTTTTCGGGCCATCGTCCACAAGAGAGACTGGCCGCGACCT
>Ga0209040_10003886_pt1 | contig 11375 bp, 11 predicted proteins | sample BogFormECP12_OM3_FD_188240 | JGI IMG/M metagenome (GOLD analysis project Ga0209040, IMG submission 188240) | Bog forest soil microbial communities from Calvert Island, British Columbia, Canada - ECP12_OM3 (SPAdes) (version 2) | ecosystem: Environmental > Aquatic > Freshwater > Wetlands > Bog ... | reverse complement strand
GAGGACCTTCGCGATGTGATCCTCGTCGGCCACAGTTATGGGGGCATGGTGATCACCGGCGCCGCCGACCGCGCCACCGATCGGGTTGGCCACCTTGTCTACCTGGACGCCGCCACACCCGTCAACGGCCAGGCGGTCGTCGACGTGGCCGCCGAGATGATGGCGGCAGCGCGCGCTGAGAGCCGCATCGTCGACGGCGTCGAAATGTGCTTGTACCCAACCGATGACACGTTGAAGTTATACGGCGTGCGGGACCCCGGCCAGCTCGAGTGGATGAAGGCGCGGTTAACGCCACACCCGTGGAAGTGTTTCGAGCAGCCACTGCGGCTGACCAACGAAGCCGCGCTCGCCCAGATCCCGCAATCCCACCTCTGTACCACGATGTACATGCGGTGGCGTGACGTAGATGCCCTGCGGCAGAAGGCCAACGGCCGCTTGTGGGACCTCGACACCGGCCACGACATGATGATCACCGAACCCGGCTGGGTTGCGGACAAGCTGAAGCTGGTCGCCTCGGATAGCCCTGCCTTGACCTAAAGTTTGTTCCGTTCTAGATTGGGAACTGTTGGCATGCCCAACCGCGCATCGGAACAAACGTCTGGTTCACAGCACGCTCAAGGTGGTACCGACCAAAAAGGCTGCCGGTGCCGTTGCACCACCGACCATTGAGCGACTTTTGAAAGCGCTAGCACATACGCTAGCGCTTTCGCGGATCGCGTGGTGGTTGGCAGCGCGGGACTCCTGTGGCCAATGTGGCAGCCGGTCGGGGACTACACCACCCCGCCCCGCAACCGCCCAACCCACTGGTTGACAATCGACGCAAGCCTCACTTCTGGACACCCGTCTGAAGTCCTAGCGTCGAAGGAGACACAACCATGGCTGAAGCCGTCATCGTCGAGGCAGTGCGCTCACCGATCGGCAAGCGCAACGGCGGGCTGTCCGGGGTGCATGCCGCCGACTTGTCCGCGCAGGTCCTCAACGGACTGGTCGATAAGGCCGGCATCGATCCCGAGATTGTCGACGACGTCATCTGGGGGTGTGTCAGCCAGGCCGGTGAACAGGCCATCGACATCGCCCGCACCGCGGTGCTGACGGCGGGCTGGCCGGAGACCGTCCCGGGTGTGACCGTCGACCGCCAGTGTGGGTCCAGCCAGCAGTCCATCCATTTCGCCGCGGCCGGCGTGGTGGCCGGGCACTACGACGTGGTCGTCGCCGGCGGTGTGGAGTCGATGTCGCGGACGCCCATGGGATCATCGCTGGCCAACGGCGGACGACCGTATTCCGAGGCCTTCCTGACTCGCTACGAGGGCAAGATCCCCAACCAGGGCATCGGCGCGGAGATGATCGCCGAGCAGTGGGGCCTCGACCGCACCGCGCTCGACGAATTCTCGCTCGGTTCACACGGAAAGGCTGCCGCCGCACAGGATTCCGGTGCCTTTGACGACCAGATCGTGGGTATCAAGGACCAGGATGGCAACGTCGTGCTCAAGGACGAGGGCATCCGCCGCGACACCCCGATGGAGAAGATGGCGTCGCTGAAGCCGGCGTTCAAAGAAGACGGCGTGATCCACGCCGGCAACTCCTCGCAGATCTCCGACGGTTCGGCTGCCATCCTGTTCGTGTCGGCCGAGAAGGCAAAATCGTTGGGGCTCAAGCCGATCGCCAAGGTGCACACCGCGACACTGGCCGGGGCCAACCCGGTGATCATGCTGACCGCGCCCATCCCGGCGACCCAGAAGGTGCTGACGAAGGCCGGGCTGAGCATCGGCGACCTCGGGGCATACGAGGTCAACGAGGCGTTCGCGCCCGTCCCGCTCGCGTGGCTCAAAGACATTGGGGCCGACGAGAAGAAGCTCAACCCCAACGGTGGCGCCATTGCGCTCGGCCACCCGCTCGGCGGCTCGGGAGCACGGTTGATGACCACGCTGCTCTACCACATGCGGGACAAGGGGATTCGCTACGGCCTGCAGACGATGTGCGAGGGCGGTGGCCAGGCCAACGCCACCATCGTGGAGCTCCTGTGACGGACGGCGGTGACGGCCAGGCCCTCGCGGAACCCGGAGCGCTCGTCGAGCAGCGCGGCAACGTGATGGTCATTACCATCAACCGGCCGGAGGCCCGCAACGCGGTCAACGGGGCCGTCAGCATCGCCGTCGGGGACGCGTTGGAGGAAGCGCAAAACGATCCCGACGTGCGTGCGGTGGTGATCACCGGCGCGGGCGACAAGTCGTTTTGCGCCGGTGCCGACCTCAAGGCGATCTCGCGCCGGGAGAACCTGTACCACCCCGACCACGGCGAGTGGGGCTTCGCCGGTTACGTGCACCATTTCATCGACAAGCCCACGATCGCCGCGGTCAACGGAACCGCACTGGGCGGCGGCACCGAGCTGGCGTTGGCCAGCGATTTGGTGGTCGCCGACGAGCGGGCCAAATTCGGCTTGCCGGAGGTCAAACGCGGACTGCTCGCGGCCGCCGGCGGCGTCTTCCGGATCATGGATCAGCTGCCCCGCAAGGTGGCGCTCGAACTGCTGTTGACCGGCGAGCCGATCACCGCGTCCGACGCCTTCGAATGGGGCCTGATCAACCAGGTCGTCAGAGAGGGCTCGGTGCTCGAAGCCGCGCTGGCGCTGGCCGCGCGGGTGACCGTGAACGCGCCGCTGTCGGTCCAGGCCAGCAAGCGCATCGCCTACGGCGTCGACGACGGCGTCATCGCCGACGACGAACCGGGTTGGGAGCGCACCATGCGCGAGATGCGTTCCCTGATCAGATCCGAGGACGCCAAGGAGGGACCGTTGGCGTTCGCCGAGAAGCGGGAGCCGGTCTGGAAGGCGCGCTAGTGCGCCAAGGTGTTCACCGCGCGCCGGAATACGGCCGGTAGCAGCGTGCACGCGGGCACGATGGCACGGCGGGCCACGCGCGGCGTGCTACCCAGCACCAGCGCCCGGGTGAGCAGCCTGTAATCGCGGGTGACCCGGTGCCACGCGGCCTCGTATGACGACGGTGCGTCACTGACGATGGCGTCGACCGCGGCGGCCGCTTGCTTGACCGCGAGGCTGATCCCTTCGCCGGTGAGCGCGTCCTCGTAACCGGCCGCGTCGCCAACCAGCAGCACCCGTCCCGCGACGCGGCGGGTGACCACCTGACGCAGCGGACCGCAGCCGCGGGCCTGCCCGCGACTGGCGCCCTCCAGGTGTTGCGCCAACCACGGGAACCAGGCCAGGTCGGGGCGCCCGCCGGACAGGATCGCGACGCCGACGAGATCGGGTTCCACCGGGGTCACGTACGCCTCACCCCAACGGGACCAGTGCACTTCGACGAACTCCGACCAGACCGGCACCTTGAAGTGCCACCGCACGCCATGGCGCCGCGGTGTTCCGGCCGTGGCTTCGATGCCGACGGCGCGCCGCACCGCCGAATGCAGTCCGTCGGCCGCCACCAAATATTTCGCGCGAACACCGGCGGCCGTCACCCCGTGCGCATCCTGCTGGACGCTTGTCACCTTCGTGCGAATCCATTCGTTGTCTTGCTCTTTGGCCCGTGCCGCCAGCGCCGCGTGCAGCGTGGTGCGTCGCACGCCCCGGCCCGGCCCGCTGCGAAACCGCGCCTCGGCCCGTCGATGTTCACTCACGTAGGCGATCCCGCGAAATGGCATGCCGGCCGGGTCCACGCCGAGGGAGGTCAGCTCGGCCAGTCCGCCGGGCATCAGCCCTTCGCCGCACGCCTTGTCGATGGGGTCCTCTCGTGGCTCGGCCACGATCACCGAAAGTCCTTGCCTGCGAGCGTGTAACGCCGTGGCGAGGCCTCCCGGGCCGCCGCCGACGATCAGCAGGTCGGAGTCATAGTTTGTCATACGTAGCCCAAAGCCGAGTTCTCAACCCGCAGACGCACCCTCAGCAACATCGCGTTGGCCAGTGTGAAAGCGAGCGCGGTCAGCCACGCGGTGTGCACCAACGGCAACGCAAACCCTTCGGCCACCACAGCAACATAGTTCGGGTGGTGCAGCCACCGGTAGGGGCCCTGCCGCACCAACGGCGCGTCCGGCAACACGATCACCCGGGTGTTCCACCGTCGGCCCAGTGTCGTGATGCACCACCAGCGCAGCACCTGGGCCAGCGCGGCCACGGCCAGCATCGGCCAGCCGAGCCAGCCGATGAACGGCCGATGCAGCGCCCACGGTTCGATGAGGCAGCCGAGCAGCAGTGCGGTGTGGAGAGTGACCATTACCGGATAGTGATCTTGACCAAACTCCTTGCCGCCGTGGGCAAAAGCCCATCGCGCATTGCGTTTGGCTACGATCAGCTCGGCCAGCCGTTCGACGGCTACCGCCAGGATCAGCAAGTAATACATAGCTCTTTTGGGCCCTACCAGCTCAGCAGGACGAATTCGGCGGAGAAGCCTGGTCCCATGGCGATCATCAGCCCGATCGAACCCGGCGGCGGTGGGTCGGCCATTGTGGCGTGGAGTATATCAAGTACAGAAACCGACGACAGGTTTCCATTGTCGCGCAACGAGGTTCTGGTGCGTTCGAGGGCATCCGCTGGCAGCTCCAACGCGTCTTCGACAGCGTCGATCACCTTTGGGCCGGCGGCGTGCAACAACCATGTTGAGACGTCGGCTGTGGTCAGTCCGTGGTCGGCAAGGAATTTGCGGACATCGTCGCCCACGTATTTTTCGACGACGGTCGAGATCTCGGCGGACAGGACAATCTGAAACCCGTCGCCGCCGATGTTCCAGCCCAACGCGTCTTCGGTGTCCGGGTAGGTCTGGCTGCGGGTGGCCAGCACCTTCGGCCCAACCGGTGTCCTGTCGGCTCCGGTCGCGATGACGACGGCGGCGCCGTCACCAAACAGGCTGGAGGCGACGAGATTCGCGATCGAATTGTCCTCGCGCTGAACGGTCAATGAGCATAGTTCAACCGCCAGCAGCACCGCCACGTGATCGGGAAACGCCCGGAGGTAGTCATGCACCCGCGCCAGGCCGGCGGCGCCCGCCACACACCCCAGGCCGAACAACGGGACGCGTTTGACGTCTTGGCGCAACCCGACCCGTGTTGCCAGCCGGGCCTCTAGGCTCGGCACGGCGAGCCCGGTAACCGTCGTCGAAAAGACGACGTCGACCTCCGACGGCTCGAGCTTGGCCTCGTCAAGCGCTGTAAGCAGCGCCTGCTCCGCCAGGTCGAGGGCGACCTCGACGAAATTGTCGTTTGCGTCGGTAAAACCGTTCAACTTCTTATATTGCGACAGCGGCAGCGCGGTGTGGCGAGTCGCAACCCCGCTACTGCGCGCAAACCGCCGAAACTCCGGGCCAGCGAAGTCGGTCAACGCCCCGATGACCTCTTCCTGGCTGTACAGGTTTTGCGGGAACTTCACAGCAACTGCTGCGACTGACGGATCCTCTATCGGTGTTTTGGTGCCAAGGCAGCCGGAATTGCCCCCGGTGATCTCCTCCATGTAGGGAGTCACGTTCCTGGTCTCGGATAGGTTCAGAGGCTGCTGGCTAGGGACGCTGACCTGCGCACATTACGATCACCACCATGCCTGCGCCGTTGATCGTCACCATTCGGGGCCACACGCCTCAACTGCATCCCGAATCCTGGGTCGCGCCCAATGCCAGCGTGATCGGACAAGTCAGCCTCGCTGCCAGGGTCAGTGTCTGGTATTCGGCGACGCTGCGGGCGGAGGCCGAGCCGATCGAGATCGGGTTCGGAACCAACATCCAGGACGGTGTGACTGTCCACGTCGACAAGGAGTTCCGGGTGCGCATCGGTGCGGGGGTGACGGTCGGGCACAACGCGGTCGTGCACGGCTGCACCATCGAAGATGACGCGCTGATCGGTGCCGGCGCGGTCGTCCTCAACGGCGCGCTCGTCGGCGCGGGTGCGCTGGTGGCGGCCGGCGCCGTGATCCCACAGGGCATGGTGATACCGGCGCGGTCGCTGGTGACCGGGGTGCCCGGCCGGGTGCAACGCGAACTCAGCGAGGCCGAGGTCGCCAACAATCGGTACAACGCCGAGACGTACCGGCGGCTGCTCGACCTGCACCGCGCCTCAAGCGGCTGAAGCGCGCCTAACCGGATGCGCCGGCGGCACCGTTGGTGCCGGCAACGCCGGGCGTGGGTTCGAGTGGGTTCGCCAACCTCAGAGGCTTCAGCGGTAAACCCATGTCCGCTTGTGAAAGTCGCCCTGCTCGGGCCGTCCCATCGCCCCGCGTCGCCTACGGGTTAGGTTGGAAGGGTGGGGATTCTGGTGACGGGTGCCACCGGTTATGTCGGATCGCGGCTGGTAACTGCTCTGCTGGCGGATGGGCACGAGGTCGTGACCGCCACCCGAAACCCGGAGCGTCTCAAGCGTTTAGGTTGGTTCGACGACGTCACGCCGGTCACCCTCGACGCGTCCGACCCGGAGTCGGTGCGGGCAGGGATGCGCGCCGCCGGCCCGATCGACGTGGTGTATTACCTGGTGCACGCGATCGGCCAGCCCGACTTCCGCGACGCCGACAGGGCCGGCGCCGCGAACCTCGCGGTGGCGGCCAGGGACGCCGGTGTGCGACGCATCGTCTACCTGGGCGGCTTCGTGCCCGCCGACCAGGCCCTGTCCGAGCACCTGAGCAGCCGCGCCGAGGTGGCCGAGGCCCTGACGGTCGAGAACGGCCCGGAACTGGTGTGGCTCGGCGCGGCGATCATCATCGGCGCCGGATCGACATCGTTCGAGATGCTGCGCTACGTGGGAGACCGGTTCCCGCTCATTCCGATTCCGAGCTGGATGGACAACCCGATCGACCCGATCTCCATCCGCGACGTGCTGCACTATCTCGTCGCCGCGGCCGACCCGAGCCGGGTGCCCGCGGGCGCCTACGACATTTCCGGCCTCACCACCACCTCGTACCGGGAGCTGCTCAGGACGTATGCGCGCGTCTCCGGCAGGTGGCATGCCGCCCTGCCGGTCGGCAGGGTCGACACGGCGCTGGCATCGCTGGTCACGAAGGTCGCGCTGCCAGTGCCGCCGGGTCTGGCCGGAGACCTGGTCGATTCCCTGGACCACCCGATGGTGGCGTCCGTCAGCGGACTGCGCGATCGGGTGCCCGACCCGCCCGGCGGGCTGCTCGGCGTCGAGGACGCGATTGCCCTGGCGTTGGCGGACCGGTCGAACCGCCGGCCCAAGCCCGTCAACGCGTTGACCGATCCCCACCACCTCGCCGATAGCGATCCCGGATGGGCCGGCGGTGACGCCCTGCGCATCCGGCGGCTCGCCCGCCCGATTACCCCGCCCATCGCGCGTCCCACGCTAAGGCTGGTCAACAGCGTCCCCGGCCCGCTGGCCGGCGCGCTGCGCACGGGCCTCGACATCCTGTTCGCCTTGACCCCGAAGGTACGTCCGGCATGAGCCAGGTGACCACTCCGTACCGCGCCAGCTTCGTCTCCGAGTTGCGCCATGCGATCACCAATGTGGCTGTGCCCCATAACGAACCGCCCGGGGTGGTCCGGCGCCGGCGCGTCGTCGTCGCAATCACGCTGGTGATCGGCGCCGCGGTGCTCGGGTTTTCGTTACGGCGCCACCCGGGCGAGTCGAGCTTCTACTGGCTGATCCTGGTGCTGGCCGCGGTGTGGATCGCCGGTGGGTTGATCTCGGGCCCATTGCACCTGGGGGGCATCTGCTGGCGCGGCCGCAACCAACGGCCCGTCATCACGGGGACGACCGTCGGCCTGCTGCTCGGCGGCGCCTTTGTGGTGGGCGGACTGATCGCCCGGGAGATACCGGCCGTCGCGGCCTTGATCACTCGGGTGCTGCTATTCGCCCATCACGGGTCTTTTTGGCTGGTCGTGTTGATCACCCTCATCAACGGCGTCGCCGAGGAAATCTTCTTCCGCGGCGCGCTCTATACCGCGCTGGGCCGTTACCACCCGGTGGTGATTTCCACGCTGCTGTACACCGGCGCCACGCTGGCCAGCGGCAACCCGATGCTGGGCTTCGCCGCGATCATCCTCGGGACGGTGTGCGCGCTGGAGCGCCGGGCCAGCGGCGGGGTGCTGGCGCCGGTCCTGACCCACTTTGTGTGGGGCCTGATCATGGTGCTCGCGCTGCCCCCGCTGTTCGGCCTCTGACCGGGCGCGAGGCGTCGCGCGCCAACGCGCGCAGCGCGGCAGTTCGTAAGGGCCGCAACACAATCCAGTACAGCCGCCCCGGGAGGCCGTTGGGCACGAATATTGCCCGCTGCGTGTAGCTGCTGCCGCCGCCGTCGTTGGGTGTGACCGTGACTTCGAGCCAGCCCTGGCCCAACAAGCGCGTTCCATCCCGCAGCCGCAACCTGCTGCCGGCCTCGCGCTCCTCCACGTTCCAGGCCTTGAACGGGCGGCGTCGGGCGAGCCCATCCTCGACCGCTTGCCAGACGTCGCCGGGTTCCGCGGTGGTCTCGGCGGCCCGCACGTCGGCGTGAACGGTCTCGCCGGCCCAGTCCGGGTCGCAGGGCAGCGGCTCGGCCGGGTCCGACCGCAGTGAGGCCCAGGTGGCGGGGGCGAGTCCGCGCGTGGCGCGGTCGAGCGCCAATTCCACGGCGCGGCGGTAGCCGGTGAGGCCGCCCGGTGGCGGCCCGATGATGGAGTCGATGTCGGCATTGCGCATCACGGCGTCGCATTCCAGCGATTCGATCAGCGGCCGCGCCAGTCCGGGCGGGATCGGGGTGACGGTCCCGATCCAGAGGCTGGCGATCGTCGGGGTCAGGAACGGCAGCACGATCAGCCAGCGCCTGCCCAGCCCCGCGACCTCCGCATAGATCCGCATCATGTCGCCGTACTCCAGCACGTCGGGTCCGCCGATATCCCACGTTCGCGACGACGGCACGGGTGCCGTTGCCGCGGCGACCAGGTAATACAGCACGTCGCGCGCCGCGATCGGCTGAATCCTGTTGTGCACCCACTTCGGCGTGGTCATCACCGGCAACCGGTCGGTGAGGTGCCGGATCAGTTCGAACGACGCGGATCCCGATCCGATGACCACCCCGGCCTGCAGCACCACCGTCTCGATGCCGGATTCGATGAGGGCCTCACCGACGGCGGCGCGCGACTCGAGGTGCGGCGAGAGCTTGGTGCCCTCGGGGTGCAGCCCGCTGAGGTAAACCACCCGTCGCACCCCGGTGCGGCTAGCGGCCGTCACCACGTTGCGCACGGCGCGGGCCTCCTCGGCGGCGAAATCCTTCGAGGTGCCCATGGAATGCACCAGGTAGTAGACGACATCCATTCCGTCGAACGCGGCGATCAGCGAATCGACGTCGCCGAGGTTGCCGCGCGCCACCTCCGCCTGCTCACGCCATGGCACGTCATCCAATTTGCTTGGGTTGCGGGCCAACGCGCGAACTTGGTGCCCCTCGTCGAGCAGTCGCGGCACCAGCCGGGCGCCGATGTAGCCGGTCGCCCCGGTCACCAGACAGCGAACCCGTTCCACCATCGACTCTCCGTTCTTCGCATGTTTATTCGGATCCGACGCAAGGAAGGATTGCCGGTTCTAGTCGGAGTAAGCGTCTCAGTGGTTTTCAGTGGTCGGTGAAGTTGGGAGTGCGGCGCTGCTGGAACGCCGTAGCGCCCTCCTTGAAGTCGTGTGATCGCAGCAGCACCGATTGCCCGCGCAACTCGCGCTCCAGGGCTGCATCCAGTTCGGTCAGCGTGGCCGCGTTGATCGAATCCTTGGTCTTTGCGTATGCGACGGCCGGGCCCACCAGCCGGGACAGCGTGAAGGCAAGACCTGCGACGGGGGCCAGGGTGTCGATGACGGATTGCGGCATGGGCCCACCCTAGTGACCGGTTTAGCGACCGGGGTGCGCGGCCGACGGGCGCGGCTGCGAAGATGCGAACGACGTCAGAGCGGACGAAAGGTCGGTACACCATGGCGGGACCGCTGAACGGGTTACGTGTTATTGAGCTGGCCGGCATCGGGCCGGGCCCCCATGCGGCGATGATCCTGGGGGATCTCGGTGCGGATGTGGTCCGCATCGATCGGCCCGCGAGAAATCCAGGGGGTACCAGCGGCGTCGCGCGGGACGCGACGATGCGCAACCGGCGCGTCGTCACGGCCGATCTCAAGTCCGACGAGGGACGTGAACTCGTCCTCAAGCTCGTCGCCCGAGCCGACGTGTTGATCGAGGGCTACCGCCCCGGCGTCACCGAGCGGCTCGGCCTCGGCCCCGAGCACTGCGCCGAGGTCAACGACCGGCTGATCTACGCCCGGATGACCGGCTGGGGGCAAACCGGCCCGCGCAGCCAGCAGGCGGGCCACGACATCAACTACATCTCGCTGAACGGGATCCTGCACGCCATCGGCCGGGTGAACGAGCGGCCGGTGCCGCCGCTGAACCTGGTCGGTGACTTCGGCGGCGGCTCGATGTTCTTGCTGGTCGGCATCCTGGCCGCGCTGTGGGAGCGGCAGAGTTCCGGCAAGGGTCAGGTCATCGACGCCGCGATGGTCGACGGTTCCAGCGTGCTCATCCAGATGATGTGGCAGATGCGCGCCTCCGGCATGTGGACGGACGTGCGGGGCACCAACATGCTCGACGGCGGCGCGCCCTACTACGACACCTACGAATGCGCCGACGGCCGTTACGTCGCCGTCGGCGCCATCGAGCCCCAGTTCTACGCGGCCATGCTCGCCGGGCTGGGTCTGGATGCCGCCAACCTGCCGCCGCAGAACGACGCCGCCCGCTGGCCCGAGCTTCGAGCCGTGCTGACCGAGACGTTCGCCAGTCGCGACCGCGACCACTGGGCCAAGGTGTTCGCCGACTCCGACGCCTGCGTGACGCCGGTGCTGGCCTTCGGCGAGGTGCAAACCGAGCCCCACATCACCGAGCGCAACACCTTCTACGAGGTGAACGGGGGCTTTCAGCCGCTGCCGGCGCCGCGGTTCTCCCGCACCGCCCCGGGCACACCGCGCCCCGCGGCGCCGGCGACCGACATCGAAGCGGTCCTGAAGGACTGGAGGGAAGGACTCGCATGGAGATCAAAGACGCCGTAGCCGTCGTCACCGGGGGAGCGTCGGGCCTGGGCCTGGCCACCACCAAGCGGCTGCTGGACGCCGGGGCGCAGGTGGTCGTGCTGGACCTCCGGGGCGAAGAGGCGGTTCGCGAGCTCGGCGACCGGGCGCGTTTCGTGCAGGCCGACGTCACCGACGAGGCCGCCGTCGGCGGCGCGCTGGACACCGCGGAGTCGATGGGCCCGCTGCGCATCGTGGTGAACTGCGCGGGCACCGGCAACGCCATCCGGGTGCTCAGCAAGGACGGCGTCTTCCCGCTCGACGCGTTCCGCAAGGTCGTGGACATCAACTTGGTCGGCACCTTCAACGTGCTGCGGCTGGCCGCCGAGCGGATCGCCACGACCGAATTGGTCGGTGAGGAG
>Ga0209040_10003885_pt1 | contig 11375 bp, 5 predicted proteins | sample BogFormECP12_OM3_FD_188240 | JGI IMG/M metagenome (GOLD analysis project Ga0209040, IMG submission 188240) | Bog forest soil microbial communities from Calvert Island, British Columbia, Canada - ECP12_OM3 (SPAdes) (version 2) | ecosystem: Environmental > Aquatic > Freshwater > Wetlands > Bog ... | reverse complement strand
AGGTTGCCGGACGTTCGTCCTTGAATGCAAAGACCGCCGATTGGGGACAAAAACCGGTGCCGGTGGCGTTTTCGTCGCCGTTGATAGTCTTAACCCAGTCGTCAGAGGAGGCGGCGAGCACATGGCCTCCATTTTCGCTGGCGAACAGATTGACGCGTTTGGCTTTGGGAGCCTTCCAAAGTAGGGTCGGCCCAAAAAATGCCATGCCTAGCAACAAAGCTAAGACGATGACGCTCCCAGCCAACAAACGCAGCCTTTTGTCCTTAACGCGGAGAATTCCTAGTTTCTTTGGCAGACGGACGACCTTCTCTAGATCTTTGACCAATTCTCCAACGTCATACGACCACCGCGAATCGGTCAACTCACAGGCGTGTCGTTGACATAGGGGTCGGAGTTCCTCGGGCAAGCTGGCCGGGTCCGGTAAGCGGGCACCCTCGATCAGGACGGGGACCACCAGAACGTTGCGGTGCAAGGCGGCCGCCACTTCGAGCCGAACCCAATCCTTGGGGTCGTCCAGTCGGCATCGGCCATCTTGCGCCATGCCCGTGGCCCAGGTATTGCCGATGACCACTAGGACGACATCGCAAGCATTTAGGGCGGATTCAATCGCCTGAGGAAAATCTTCCCCGCGGCGGATGGTGTCGATATCCATGAATACCGAATCTCGGCCAAAATGACGGCTCAAATGGTCAAATAAGCGCCCCGCATACGCAGCGGACTCCATCCGCCGATAGCTGATGTAGATTCCGCTCATAGTCGATCCATGCTGCCCAGTGTTGGCTTTGCAGCAATGGTAGTGCAGCCTCCGTAAGAAGTACCATACTTCAATTTTAGACTGCAGGTAAATCGAAGACTGGAGCAACGAGCCAACTCTTGGTCTACGATTTTAGGAATGCTGAGTTCAGCAGAGTCACCTAAAATTCAACCGTTTAATGTTATTCTCGAAAACGACCGATTTCGATAGGATCGCAAGGGGAGGGTCCTGTATTGCTCTATTTTCTGCGTAGGAAAAACTCCTCAAAGAAAAGGCCAACGGATAATTCAGCGAGCCAGTAGCAGAACTGCGGCGTCGCAGAATTGGTTCGAGCCGTTTTGCTCTCGGGAGGCCGAATCCGCTACTGCGTAATATTTACAAGACTCTCTTGTTCGGATGAACTCCATGAAAATAGTGGATCACCTGTTGGGCAGCCACACGCAAACATCGTGACAACTGATCCAATTGATTGCGTGGACATTCGAACCCGGTAGGGTCAAAGTTCGCTTTCGCATGGCTCAACATATTTCGTGTGGACACGATGCATTCAGCGAAATTCTCTAAGGCGGCCTCCCGCTCCTTGTCGCTGGCATTGGCAGCCATCTCACGCAGCTTTTTACAACATTCGGGCGAGAGGTGTCGGAGCTCGTCTGCGTCACAGCATGTCCTGGTAGTTAGGATGACTGCGACTCTATCTTTGCGGTTCGCACCCTCTGCTTCAAACAACTCCTGTAGTTCCAGAATGTAAGCTGAATCAGGAACACGAGCCCGGGACGACAACAACTTCTGTCTAGCCCGGTCAATTAGGCGCTCCCGCACGACCGTCGCCGAAACGTACTCAAACACCTTCGTGAAGGAAAGCACTCCATCTGCCGCACTATGGGCCCGTACGCCGTCATTGTAATGCCGGAGAACGTCTCCCATCCCTGGCCCAGTTAAGAGCGGGCGGAGTTCAAACGTTTGCATTTTCTCTTCAACAGCCTTTTCATCGGCATACTCTTCGTTGAAGCGAAGCGAAACTTCGTCGAGTTCCATGTCCAATGCCAGGTTGAGCTCGTACAAGAACGCTGCCGCAAAAGCCCGTGCTTCTTCCGCCGATATCAGCATCTCAAGCTGACCAGAGCTATCGGCCCTCAACGAATACGGTCGACTGACCTCGATGAAAAGGTGCTCTTTGCTCACGGAAGGGAAATAATCATCGGAGTAATTTTCATCGAGAGCAACGCAGAGACCAAAGACGGTCAATCCTGACACAAGCTGCACTCTAATGACTCCACCTTCGGCTTCCTGTTCTACCATCGTCTGACGTGCGGCGAGTTTATCCGCTAAGGCGCTCGACTCTGCGGATCTTGCAACCACCGGCAGCAAGGCTGACCTAGGCGTGAGACAAAGGCTCCACTCGGAGTCGATTTTTGCTCGGCACGCATCATTAAGCATCGCGATTACGTCACGGTACGAAATGTCGAAAGTAGTAGTAGCGCCAGGCGGGCTAAAGCTCACGAGCGTGTCAGGGGTGATCACAGCATCCTCGAGCTCTTCTGGGTCGAAAGCCGGACCATTCACGTCAATCAGGTCTCCAAAATCCGCTAGTGTGTATAAATCACCGGCCTTTTCGGAGATGACCTTCAAGGCCTTTGAAAGCTCTTGCCTAAGCGTTGGCGGATCGAATGTGACCACGATTGGATCAAAAACATCATTTGCTTTTAAGCAACTCAATTCCAGAAATTTCGGCTCGATCCGTCTTGTCCTCAGATCGTCAAGCCGATCGACGAGATGAGTGATCGAAAGCCGACCAGGCGCACCGGGCAAGTGTCACGTTGTACGAAATTAGGAGACTGGCGAGCGTTGCCCTTCGAGGGAGTCTCTTCTTTTAGTACAATTTTCAATTGCACTTAAAGAGGAGATTATTGCGCTTTAATAGGAGACTGCGTGCGTCCGTACGTGGTCTCCCATTTAAATGCAAAAGCGACACAATTGGCAACGGGCGGGGATTTACTTCTTCGGGAGAAATCTCGCAATGTACATAGGATCGCGGGTCTCCTAATTAAGTGCAATTCGGTTGCTGAGTCTCCAATTTAGTGCAACAAACCGGTCCTTATTCTGCAAGTCTCCTAATTTCGTGCAGCGTGACACCTACATAACCAGCGTTCCGAACACCTAAAGAGGGGAGGGTAGGGCAGGGGAGAGTAGTCCATTCGTTGCGTAAATCCCTGAAAGGCAAATGCTTTTATCACGCCTCCCCAAGACTCGAGGCATGGTGACGACTGTGAGAAGCTCGGAGAGGAGTTGAACCGATCCTTTGAGCATGAGCTAGCGGCGCCGTAACCCAAATTCGTGACAGCGCACAGGTTATTTTAATTAGCCTTGCAATGCAGCCGCCTTTCAATAGAGAGTGTTCCATTTTAATAGAAACGAGGAGGCCTTATGTGCCCGCCCCCCAACAATGCAGAGGATGCAATCGGAGCAATATCTACGCAACTGAGTGCTGGCGTCGTAATCCCAAACTCACGTCGGGACGAGTTACCCGAGTCCCTGCGCCAGTTCGCGCCGAACCTCAAATGGTACACTGGCACAATTGTGACCGCTGGTTTATGGGCAAACGGCACGAATCAAGTTGAGTTCCACGATCCAGCAACAAATCTCGGCTACGCGTCGAGTTGGCCGAAGTGGGCTTTCGACCTTGCAAAAGCTGCGCTGCTGAGCAGTAAGAGGGTCTTAATCTATTCTGACGGCGAGCCATCCGGCAACAATCTTGCAGCAGTGCTGATCATCAATTTTTAGCGCGTCGTAGACGCGTACAGAATTCCCAAATTTCGTCTGACAACCCATGTTGGGCTAATCGCTGACGCAAAACGTCCCGTGCACGCTTTCACTGAGAGTCAATAAATGAATCATTAACTTACCAACGAATAGAGGAAAACAATCAACCAGGAATAATCCAAGACGGTCCAAGTGGAACAGATTCATGTTGATTTCAAACGCACCAATCGCCCGCAAACTCGAATTGGTGCGTGCCTCAGCAAGCACACAAAATGGAAATCCAAATTAAATCCAACAAGCTGTACAGGCGCCTCGGCATGACGCGGCGAATCCTCTTAACCCTGGCTCTGCTCTCGTTCGCGTTGGGTTTAGCCCGCGCAGAGGGAATCAAAATAGGTCTCCTCTCTTTCGATGTTTTCGTCCCCGCCAGTACAACGCCGCCAGTACAAGGCACAAATGCATTCGATATCTTTAATTACACTGGGCCGACATTCGGGGGTATCCTCGGGCCGCCCTTCGCTTCGGACTCGCTGACTTTTGAAAATGCCTCGCTTATGGTTACCCCGGCCAGCGGTTCTCCACAAACGTTCAACTTGGGCAATATCGGGCCTGGAGAGTTGCTTGATGCGAACGGAAATCCCGTCGTCCAGTTCCCGAGCACGGATAACTTTACGTCCGCCACCTTCACTGCCACTTTGAGCCCTACTACCTTCAAGTTGTCTGATGGATCGATATTTGTTGCGTCTGGAGCGCTTTCTGCCGATCTGATACCTTCGTCAGGATCGCTTCTGCAAGCAAATGTGGATTCTGTCGTAATCTTCGCCACACCCGTTCCGGAGCCGAGCGTTTTGGCCCTTTTTGCCCCCGCAATCGTTGGGATTTTCTGCGTTCTTGTGCGGAGACGGAGAATCTTGCAAATCTGGTAGAAATACGGACTCCGCGACTCCAGCGCTTCTTAGAGGGTATGAAATCGAAACTCAAGAGTCGTATTGGCAGGCCAGCGGTCGGGAACCGTCTCCTTGTCCATTGCGGGCTTGCTTTTCTGGCTATTTCCTTTCTCCAGCCCCTGCAGGCGCAATCAACGATAACTCTGAGCCCGGTTACCTCACCAGCATCGGGGCAGCCTGGCGTCACCACCATCGCGGTCATCGGCTCGAACTTCCCCAGCGGAACTATTGCACCGGCCGCCATCACTGTCACCATTCAGCCCGCCGTTGCCAACGCAGGTCCAACTGCGACTACTCCCGCTGCTGCCGTGACTACTATTGTGGGAAGCACCCGGCGAGTGACCTTCACGATTCCTTCCTCGATCGTCGTGTCTTCCCCTGCCGCTTACTTAGTGTCCATATCCGGCACTACCTCGACGAATACTTCCTTTGCAAGCGCGAATCAGGCGTCATTAAGGGTAAACCCGCCTGCATCCATATCATCGCTCAGCCCCAATACTGGCCAGGCGGGTCAGGCAGTTACGGTTACCGTTACAGGGAGCTTCACCAATTTCCTTCAGGGTGCGACCCAGGCAAGCTTTGGGGCGGGAATCTCAGTTGGCGGCGGCCCGGTTGGAGGATTAGGCCCGGTAACCGTTACCAGCCCGACCAGTGTTACAGCACAACTCGTCATTAGCCCTTCGGCCCCCACGGGACCCCAGACGGTTCTGGTTGCAACCGGTGTGCAGCAAGCGTCTCTGGCAGCCGGATTTACTATGCTGCCGCGAGATCCGAGCACTGTCGCCCCGCCGGTGGACACCTCCGTCACCACAACGATTGGTAGTTCGACTGCCTTCCTCTACAGCGGCGCTAACCCCATCCAGACCGGCGTGGCGCCGAACACCATCGTGCCCACGCGCGCTGCCGTTCTACGGGGCAAGGTGTTGGACAAAACCAATGCCCCGCTGCCGGGTGTGATCGTCACCGTCCTCAATCATCTGGAGTTCGGCCAGACCCTGAGCCGGGCCGATGGGATGTTTGATATGGCGGTAAATGGCGGCGGCCCGCTGACATGCAACTACGCCAAGACAGGGTTTCTCACCGCCCAACGGCAGGTGCAGGTGCCCTGGCAGGACTTCGTCTTCGCACCCGATGTGATCCTCATTCCAAAAGACACGCAAGTCACAGCCGTAGATCTCACCTCCAGCACACCCATCCAGGTCGCGCGTGGCAGCGTCGTGACCGACAGCGACGGCACCCGCCAGGCAACGCTGCTCTTCCCACAGGGCACACAGGCCACTCTGGTGATGCCCGATGGCAGCACCCGGCCCATCACGAGCTTAAACGTGCGGGCTACGGAGTTTAGCGTAGGCCCCAATGGGCCCCAGACCATGCCGGCGGAACTCCCACCTACGAGCGGCTACACCTACGCGTTCGATCTCAGCGCCGATGAAGCGTTGGCGGCAGGCGCCAGCCAAGTGCGCTTTGCCCAGTCCATCCCAGTATACGTGGAGAACTTCCTCAACTTCCCGGTGGGTACGGAGGTGCCGCTTGGCAGTTATGACTCGAGCCAGGGCGTTTGGATGGCCTCCGACAACGGACGCGTGGTGAAGATTTTGAGTATTACCGGTGGTGCTGCGGACCTTGACACGACCGGCAGTGGCACGGCAGACAATGGGGTGGCGCTTGGAGTCACCCCCGCCGAACGGCAGCAGCTTGCAAGTCTCTACAGAGTCGGGCAGACCCTCTGGCGTATGCCCATCCCGCACTTCTCTCTCGATGGGAACTGGGCCTACTACGTACCGCCCGATGCCAAATATCCTCCCGGGCCCGGCCCCCAGGAGCCTGATCCGAAGCTTGATGATACCTGTGACAAAACCGGGGCCTCTATCATCGAGTGCCAGAGCCAGGTGCTCGGGGAAGCGATACGCCTGACGGGAACGCCGTTCACCCTGAACTATCGTAGTGACAGGGTGCGAGGACGCAAGGCCGCCTATCAGGCGTTCAGCATCCCGCTCAGCGGGGCTAACGTACCGGCGAGCCTCAAGCACATCATTCTCCAGATCCAGGTGGCGGGCCAGTTTCTTTCGTTTGGCTATCCACCCGCAACCAATCAAACGGCCAAGTTTACCTGGAATGGCAAGGATGCCTATGGCAGAGAGGTGCAGGGGGTTCGGGGTGCCGCGGTCCGAGTGGGCTACACCTACGACCCGGTATACCAGCAGACCCCACGTTTCGGGTCCGGCGGCATGGGCGCGATCCCTGGCGAACTCGCCCGCCAGCAAGTCATCCTTTGGGGGCCGACATACACCGTTAGACTCGGAAACTTTGACTTTCGCGGGGTGGGATTGGGGGCGTGGAGTCTCAACGTGCATCATGTCTACGACGTCAACGGCAAAGTGTTGTACCTAGGCAATGGAGCCAGACGCAGCACTAACGCACTGGGTGCGCCGATTACCACCGTGGCCGGCGGCGGGTCCGGCGGTGACGGCGGACCAGCGACGGGCGCCTCAGTCGACTATCCTAACGCTGTCGCGGTGGGGCCAGACGGCAGTTTGTACATTTCAGACCACAACAGTAAAATCCGCCGGGTCGGACCGGATGGCGTTATCACCACCCTCGCTGGAAACGGGGTAGTTGGGTACAGCGGCGACGGCGGACCGGCGACAGCCGCCTCACTGGGCAATCCGTGGGGCGTTGCGTTGGGGCCAGACGGGAGTTTGTACATAGCGGACTATTCCAACAATGTTATCCGTCGGGCCGGGCCCGTCGGACCCGACGGCATTAGACGGATCACCACCGTGGCGGGCAACGGGGTAAATGGACAGTCTAGCGGTGACGGCGGACCGGCGATAGCCGCCACAGTCGGCGCTCCTCTTGGTGTTGCGGTGGGGCCGGACGGGAGTTTGTACATAGGGGCCTCCCCCAACAATTCTATCCGCCGGGTCGGACCGGACGGTATTATCACCACCGTGGCGGGCAACGGGGTACGTGGATACAGTGGCGACGGCGGACCGGCGACAGCTGCCTCACTCGCAGCTCCTTACGCTGTTGGGGTGGGGTCCGACGGGAGTTTGTACATAGGGGACATCGGCAATAATTGTATCCGCCGGGTCGGGCCCGACGGCATTATCACCACCTTCGCGGGAAAAAACGGAGTAGCTGGGTCCGACGGCGACGGCGGACCGGCAACAGCAGCCTCAACTATCCGTCGGGTATTGCGGTTGGGCCCGACGGCAGTTTGTACATAGCGGACTCGGCCTTCCAGAGCAGTTGTATCCGTCGGGTCGGACCCGACGGCATTATCACAACCTTTGCGGGCAACGGGGTACCTGGATTCAGCGGTGACGGTGGATCGGCGCCAGCCGCCTCACTCTTGCAGCCTCGTGGTGTTGCGGTGGGGCCTGATGGGAACTCTTATATAGCGGACTATGGCAACAGCCGTATCCGCGCTGTGCGACCTGCCTTGCCGGGCTTTTCTGCTAGCGATATCTATATCGCTTCCGAGGACGGCGCTGAGTTGTACCACTTTAACTCGGAGGGCCGTCACTTACGCACGCTCAACACCCTCACTGGGGCGGTACTTTATCACTTTGATTACGATGCAAATGGACGCCTGTCCACGGTCACGGACGGGGATAGTAACAAAACGGCCATCAATCACGATCCTAGCGGAGTGCCTACTTCTATCATCGGTCCCTTCGGTCAGCAGACCACTTTATCAGTGGATGCCAATGGGTATCTCCACACGATCAGCGACCCGGCTGGAGATATATTTACGATGAGCTATACGCCCGATGGCCTGCTTACGCAGTTCACGGATCCGAACAATAATAGTTCTTCGATGAAGTACGACACTCTCGGCAGACTAGCTCTCGATACAGATCCGGCGGGCGGATCCACTACGCTGGCCCGAACCGGTGCGGATCGATCGTATACCGTGAGCCTAACCACCGCATTGAACCGTACAACCCTTTTTCAAGTCGAAAAACAAACCACAGGCAATGAGCGGAGAGTGACAACGTTCCCCGATGGGACCCAAATCGAGCTGCTCATCGGCACTGACGGCAGCCAAAAGACGACGTCGGCGGACGGGATAGTTCTAAACCTCATACAAGGCCCAGACCCGCGCCTCTCCATGCAGGCACCCTTGCCGAAGAGTTTGATGGCGACCACAAACGGGCTTACCAGTACCCTGGCCAAGGAGCGCACGGTCAATCTTTCAGACCCCAATAATCTCCTGAGCCTCATCAGCCTGACCGACACTATCACTCTTAACGGTCGAGCCTTTACCAGTGTCTACGACGCCGCGACCAATACCTTCGCCCAAGCGAGCGCTGCGGGTCGCAAGGCCACATCCACCATCGATGCCCTCGGACGTCTGACCCAGGGACAAGTGTCCGGGCTTCTTAGTGCCAACTTCACCTATGATATGCATGGAAGGTTGGCCACTGTTACCCAGGGGACAGGAAGCGAGGTACGTACGGCCACTTTCAGCTACAACAGCGATGGTTTCCTGCAAACCATCACCGACCCGCTGGGTCGTAGCCTAGGCCTTCAGTATGACGCCGCTGGGCGTGTCACCAGAAGCACCTTGCCCGACGGCAGAAAGATCGTCTATGACTACGACGCCAATGGCAATTTGATCTCCCTGACGCCGCCAGGGCGGTCTCCGCATCTTTTTAGTCGCACCCCAGTAGACCTGATTTCGCAATACGTGCCACCGTCATTGACTGCCATAGGCAGTACACTCTACAAGTACAACGCCGATCGGGAATTGACCCGCGTGACCCGTCCAGATGGCCAAACCATCGAGTTTGATTACACCGAAGGTGGTACTTGCAACTGTGCTCGTTTGAGTTCCATGACACAGCCGCGTGGCTCAAACACCTTCACGTACAGCGCTAAGACCGGCCACATAGCGACGATCAGCGCCCCCGGCGGAATCGGCTTGGCTTACACCTACGACGGCGCACTGCTTACCAGCAAGACCTGGAGCGGGGCGGTTGCTGGCACCGTCGGTTATACCTACGACAACAACTTCCGCATTACCGCGAGCAGCATCAACGGCGGCAACACTATCAACCTCCAATACGATAATGGCGGCCTGCTCACTCAGGCTGGATCGCTCAGCTTGAGCCGCGACGCCCAGAACGGCCTGCTTACCGGTAGTACGCTCGGTAGCGTCACTGATACCTTGAGCTACAACGGCTTTGCCGAACCGATCAACTACAGTGCTACCACCAAAGGTACATCCCTGTACAAGGTTCAGTACAACCGCGACAAGCTGGGGCGCATCACAGAGAAGACCGAGACGATCGGCGGGGCGACGGATACATACGGTTACGCCTACGACCTAGCCGGACGTCTTACGGAGGTCAAGAAGAGTGGAACGACAATCGCCAGCTACACCTATGACAGCAACGACAACCGGCTGAGTTTTACAGGTTCTGGCGGCACAATCAGCGGCACCTATGACGACCAGGATCGCGTGACCCAGTATGGCAGCGCCACCTACGCTTGTACCGCGAATGGTGAACTCCAGAGCAAGACCGCTGGCGGCCAGACTATGACATACCAATACGACGCTTTGGGCAATTTGCTGGCCGTCACCTTGCCAAACGGTACACAGATTACTTACCTGGTTGATGGCCAGAATCGCCGCATTGGCAAACGGGTGAACGGGACGCTAGTGCAAGGCTTTCTTTACCAGGATGACCTCCGGCCCATTGCCGTGCTGGACGGCAGCAATAACGTGGTTAGCCGTTTCGTGTACGCCGGCCGGAGCAACGTGCTCGCCTATATGGTCAAGGGCAGCGTGATATACCGCATCATCACCGATCACCTTGGTAGCCCGCGCTTGGCGGTCAACATTGCGACTGGGCAGACCGGGCAGCGGATAGACTATGATGAGTTCGGGCAGGTGCTGAACGATACGAACCCCGGCTTCCAGCCCTTCGGCTTTGCAGGCGGTCTGTACGACCGTGACACGAACCTCGTTCGCTTCGGCGCACGCGACTACGACGCCGAGACTGGGCGATGGACCGCCAAAGACCCGATGCTATTTAGCAGTGGGGATACGAACCTGTACGCCTATGCGCTCAACGATCCAGTCAACTTCACCGACTCGACCGGCACCGGACTAGACTCCGTTCATGTGAGGGTATTTTTGATGCTCATGAAGGGCGATATCGCTGCAGCTGGAGACTACTACCTGCTGGCTACGGGCGCTTCGCAGTTGCCAAAGTGGTTCGTGGCATTGCAACAGGCGTTCAGCGTCGCCAACCAAGCCGCTGGCAAATGTGAGGCAGCAGCCAACGATATCGCCGAGGGACTCAGGCGCCTCGGGCAGGACCCCAAAATCGTTAGCATTACGAGCACGGGTGGCAAGTTCCTGAACTGGCGCGGGCAGTCGATGGTATCGGATAATAACTTCCACCTAGCGGTCATGAACGCGGGCAGGTTCATCGACCCCTACACTGGATCGCCCGGAATGCTCTGGTCAGAATACGAAGTAGCGATGCAGCACTTGGGTGCGCTGAAGTACACGGTGATTCCATGAGTTCTTGACCGCCGGAGAGTTGGAGAGGGAAGTTCGTTACTACTTTTTACGCTCGACCAAGCGAAGTGCATGGTTGGACAAGATTTGCCGAGCGGTTTTGTCATCTGCAAACGGGAGCGCCGCCCGAAGATAGCCTGGCGTTGATGACGACGCTGCTCGCCGACACCACCAATCTCGGGCTGGCCAGAATTGCCAGCAGCTCGAAGATTTTTAGCCATTCGAAGCTGCTCTGGATTGCCGAATGGCATATCCGCGACGAAACCTATCAGGCCGTTCTTGCTTGTTTGATCGACGCGATTCACGCGCAGCCATTCACAAAGGTTTGGGGAGACGGAGACACATCATCGTCTGATGGCCAGTTTTTCAAGGCTGG
>Ga0209040_10003884_pt1 | contig 11376 bp, 9 predicted proteins | sample BogFormECP12_OM3_FD_188240 | JGI IMG/M metagenome (GOLD analysis project Ga0209040, IMG submission 188240) | Bog forest soil microbial communities from Calvert Island, British Columbia, Canada - ECP12_OM3 (SPAdes) (version 2) | ecosystem: Environmental > Aquatic > Freshwater > Wetlands > Bog ... | reverse complement strand
CATTCGTACGATGTACGCCAAATTTCAGCAGCTGACCTCGGGCGGCGGTACCGTCACCGGCCAGCTGTGGATGGCGCGACCGGGCCGAATGCGCTTTGAATACAACCCGCCCGCGCAAATCCTGCTGCTCGCCGACATGTTTTACGTATATTACGTGGACAAGGAGTTGGCCCAGATGTCAAAAGTCGGGTTGAAATCAACGCCCGCCTGGCTTCTCCTCCGCGATCCGGTCACCTTCAGCGATCTCATCGTAACCCGCTTCGAGCGAGCGGCAAACGCACTTCGGGTGAGCGTTGTCGAGAAGGCCGAGCCCGACAACGGCAGCTTGACAATGGTGTTCAGCGTCAATCCTCTGGCATTGCAGCAGTGGTCGATCGTCGATCAACAGCGCAAGACCACGACCGTTTCGCTCTACGATGAGCGATTGGGTATGGCGCTCGACCCCAAGCTGTTTGTATATCAAGACCCGTATGCCGCTTCGCGCCGCCAATACGAGCCTTGAGTTGAGCCCCATGCCCGCCTGCCGTTTGCCGATCATCGGCATTCCTACCTGTATGCGAAAAGTCAATGAACGGGTTTTCCACGGCGTCAATGAGAGATATCCGAATGCGGTCATCGACGCGACCGGCTGTCTTCCGATTTTGATCCCGGCGGTCGGTTCGAAGGCCGATGTTTGCGGGCTGCTCGACAGGATTGACGGGTTGCTGCTGACGGGCAGCCCGTCGAACGTCCATCCGAGCCAATATGGGGGCGAGCCGAGCCACCCCGAAACCCTGCACGATCCGGAGCGCGACGCAACGACATTGCCGCTGATCCGCGAGGCGGTCCGGCGCAACTTGCCGATCCTGGCGATCTGCCGAGGCATCCAGGAGTTGAATGTCGCGCTCGGCGGCACCTTGCACCAGCGGGTGCACGAACTTCCGGGCCGGCTCAATCACCGTTCTCGGAAAGATTCGCCCGATGGTCCTTACGGTCCGGCACACAGCGTGGCTCTGAACCCCGGCGGGCTTCTGGCGTTGCTTGCCGGTACAACTGAGGTGATGGTCAATTCGCTGCACTCGCAAGGGATCGATCGCCCCGGCCCGACACTTCGCGTCGAGGCGGTCGCGCCAGACGGTCAAATCGAAGGGGTGAGCCTGGCCGAGGCCCGGTTCGTCGTCGGGGTGCAATGGCATCCCGAATACAAAGTGCTTGAGAACCCCTTGTCGAGGGCACTGTTTGTAACGTTTGCCCGAGCCTGCCATACATCTCATGCGGGAAACGCTATCACGACGCGCGCGGCATGATGGATCTGCATTTAGTTCCAACGCACCGCATGCGTTTTTTCCGTCTCGGATATGCAGGAATCGATGTTTGTTTTTGCTCGGCCGCACCCCATTTGCATCACTCGGAAGCGGAGAGAGTTACCAAACTCTCTTTTAGAACGGTCCCGTCTCCCCTGCGGGCCCGATTTCCCCCAAACGCTTCTGACATGCAGGCGCCCGGTCTTCCCCCCCGACCGGGCGCCGTTGTTTTCGTGGGTCCGACAATTCCCTGAGCCCGCTTGGGCGGGGAAGCCGTGACGTTGCGCCTCGTCACCTGGAACATCAACTCGATCCGGCTGCGCATCGACAACGTCCAGCGGCTTGTGGCGGAATGGGCTCCCGACGTCCTATGCCTGCAGGAGACCAAGACTCCGGACGAGTTCTTTCCCCGCGCGGCGTTCGAGGCGCTCGGCTATTGCCACATGCTGGTTCACGGGATGAAGGGGTATAACGGCGTGGCGATCCTGTCTCGCGCGCCCTTCGCATCGGCTGGGACTAAGGCTTGGTGCAGACGCGCCGATTGTCGACATGCCGTGGTCGAGCTGTCTGGCGGAATCGAGCTCCATAACATCTATGTTCCGGCGGGCGGCGATGTTCCGGACCCGGAGACGAATCCAAAATTCGCCCATAAGCTGCAGTTTCTCGACGAGATCACGGGTTGGTTCCGCGCCGAGCGGCAGGGCGGCCTTCCGATGATCGCGGTGGGCGACCTCAACATTGCTCCGCTGGAGACCGACGTCTGGTCGCACAAGCAACTCCTGACGGTGGTCAGTCATACCCCCGTCGAAGTGGACCGGCTCGGACGATTGCAGCGAGCGGGCGGCTTTGTCGACGCGGTCCGGCACTTCGTGCCGCCACAGGAGCGTTTGTATACTTGGTGGAGCTACCGCGCTCGCGACTGGGCAGCGTCCGATCGCGGACGCCGCCTAGACCATGTTTGGGTGACGCCGACTCTCGTCGCCGAACTCGGTGATGCCCGGGTGTACCGGGACAGTCGCGGTTGGAGCAAGGCATCGGACCATGTCCCAGTCATGGTAGCGATCGGCAGCTGATACGCCGGTACAGATTATAGCGGCCCGGCTCGACCCCGCCCGGCAGCGGGAGCGGGCTCAATTCCGCGGCAGTGACGACTGGCTCGCTCACCATCACGCCGTTCAAACGCAAGAGCGGGACGATCAGTGGAGTAACCTCGTCGGCAAGCACCTTGCTCGCCTCGATCTCGCCGTTGCCGGCATCGAGATGAGCAAGCACCACCCGACCGGCGAGCCGGGAGCTGGCGGCCGGGAGAGTCGCGCGCATATCGCCGAGCAGGAGCAGCCCGGACGGCGGAACACAATCCGGATGGGCTGCAACGGTGCGTTCGCAGACATAGATTTTGCGGTGCGGGAAGAGTTTTCGAAGATGGTCGTACGTGCGGCCGTTGCCGAGGCCGAGCTCGAGCACTTCACCATCCAGACTGCCGACCAAATCGGCGGCCAATTCGAGGCAAGCGCGTTGTGCCTGGAGCCGACGGATGAAGCTGTCCAGCCGGCTCACCGGTATCACGCAGCAATGCCGGCGGTTTCGCGTAACTGCTTTACTTCGGCAAGAGCGGCGCTCAACTGATGGTTCGTCGATTCAACCCGGTGCGCCAGCTCCTGCATGATCGACACCGCCATATTCGGGAATTCGCGCACCATTCGCATAAACGGCTCCTTTGAGATGCGCAGGGTGACTAGACGGTCTTTGGCGCAAACGGTTGCGGTTCGCGGCACATTACACAGGATCGCGATTTCACCGACGATTTCGTTAGTCCCGAGTGTGGCGACTGTCACCGGTCCCCCGGGGGTATCGACCATCACGTCGGCGTGGCCTTCGATGATGAGATAGGCGGCATCGGGCGGATCCCCTTGTCGGAACAGCCGCTTTCCCGGGTCGAACGCCACCCGCTCGCTCATGAAAGCCAAGAGCTTCAGCTTTGAGGGTTCGATCTCGGCAAAGAACGGGACGCGCCGAAGCAATTCGAATTCCTGCTTGAGGCTCATTTCCTCCCTCCTCGGGCTGGTTTTGCGATTCTTTCCCTCATTCGGCCGCGACTAGCAAGGACATCAGCGAACCATTGGCTTGCAGCTCTGAGACGCTGCCTTGCTCTTGCAACTTGCCGCCGCTCAAGATGAGGGCCCGTTCGAAATTCCGGGCGAGGCTCGCCCGATGCAGCACCCAAATGATCCCTCGGCCGGCAAATTCTTCTTTCAAACGATTGCCGACCTTCGCCTGAGCTTGCCCGTCGAGGGCAGAGGTGGCCTCGTTGAGGATCAGAAGGTCGGGACGTTTGAGCACGGCGCGGGCGATTGCGACCTTCTGCCGTTGCGCCATAGCTAGGCGCGCCCCGCCGGTACCGACGTTATAATCGAGACCAACATCGATAATGATCCGACGTAGCGACAAACCGTCGATCACCTCGCTGACGACTTGGGGAATTCGGACCGGCGCATCCGCTTCGCCATAGGCGATCTTGCCAAACAGGATGTTGTCTTGGACAGAGGCGGCCGCGTTGTAACGCTCGGGGTCAAAGAACTCGATCTGATGCCGCGCTTTTGACGGAAGATTGGCGCGAAATACTTTGCGTGCTTCGAGCAGCCGGCTCTGGATCAGGTCATCGAGAACGTCGAGCCGGTGTCGCGCCGGGACCAGCTTAAATGGTAGCGAGAGGAGCTTCGCGCGATCTTGCTTGGCAAGGGCCGCTATTCCCCCGTCACCGATCCGGCCGAGGATAGCTACGAACTCGGGCAGGTCATTTGCACTGATGAAGCTGAACTGCTCGAAGAATTCATGATCAGGCGGCAAGTCGGCGAACAGTTCGATCATCGTTTCGGCCACCTGCTTGCCGGCCGCGACCAGGTCTTCGATGAGGCCGACCTGTGTCAAAACCTGAAGCAGGTAGGCGTTGTCTGCGAGCGCTTCGAAGTCGAAGACGGGGCCGATCGGCGTGCCAAACAGTAAGTTCTCCGCCACCGACGCGTTGAGGTTGAACCGCTCGGGATCATAAGTCTCGACAAGACTCGTAATTCCGTCCGCGGCAAGCCGGCGAGCGAGTGCCTTGCGGGCTTCCAGCAACTGCATGGCGGCTTCCGGATCATTCTGCGGATCCAGTCGCCAGCGCAACCCCAGCGAATAGATTGCCTCGTCGAGGTCGAGGTGGACGAGCACCTGCGTGATGCGCCGCGACAGCGCCTCCAAATCTTCGACCCCTGAGGCTTCGTAATCGATCCAGTCGGCATGAATGTCGAACTCGATATTCCCCGACTGCTGCGCTTCGTAGGCTTGCCGGGCGCGGCGCTTGGCAGTCGCCCCGGCGCAATGGGCTGGTCGCACCGGAATATGGCGAAGACCGAACAACAAGTTGTCGCGCAGAGTACCGGCGAACAGGTAGGGCGCCGCGCCGACATATCCAATCCGGCGTCCGATTACCGCCGTCGGCAACTTCGCTAATTCGAACCCGCCAATTGTAATTCGCCCGCCGGTAGGCGCGATTAGGCGGGCGAGCAATAAGGCGAGCTCGTTCTTGCCGCTGCCGCTTTGTCCAATGACGGCAACATGTTCGGTCAGCGAAACCGTGAAGCTGACCCCATCGAGGGCGCGGCTGTTGTCGTCCTCGGCAAACGACAAGTTGACAACCGAGAGTTCGCCGGTCAGAGCTGTCAAAGTCGGGGGCTCGGTCATCTGCAAACGGGCGTCGATCATTCCAACAGGTTGGAACTGTTCAACGATTTGCTCGTACTTGATCCGCGAATCCTCCTTGATCTGGTAAAAATCGAGCAGCTCCTTCCAGGGCGAGGCCAAATCCTTGTATGCCGCCAGCACCGCAACCAAGGCTCCAAAAGAGAGATTTCCGCGGACAACCAAATATCCGCCAATCGAATAGAAGAAAAATGGTGTAAGCTGAGCAATAAAGTTGTTGAGGAATTTTACAAAAAACTTACGCTGGTAAATCTCGAACCGGATATCGTAAATCGTACCCAGAAGATGGGCGAACATCGTTAGCTGCAATTTCACCGCATCGTTGGCATGGATATCGACAATGCCGGCTGCCGACTCGTGAACCCGGTCGGCCACTTCGCGCACGGTGCGGACACGCCGTTTCCCGAGTTGATTGACCTTGCGCTGCAGTTTTGGGATCACGTAGCCCTGCAATGGATAAAGCGCGACTGCCGCTGCACCCAGCACCGCATCCTGCATGAACATGAAAAATACGATCGTCAGCAGTGTGCCGCCCTGGAACACCGGCGTGACAAAGGCATCACCGATAAAACCGCCGAGTGATTCGCACTCCGACGTGATCATCGGGATAATTTGAGCCGAAGAAGTCTTGCTGAACTGGGATAGAGGAAAGCGCAGCATCCGATGATAGAGTTGATATCGGAACCGACGAAGCATACGTTCGCCAAGCCGACCTTTGAACGTATTTACGTAATACTTGAAACCTCCATTTACAAAGACAAGTATTAAGAACGCTCCGCATAATATTAAGAGATAAGATATTTGGCTAAAATCAAACCCGAGTATGTGTTGCGGGAATTGCTTGCCACCGATTGCTCGATTTATGATCGTTTTCGGCAGGTCAAGCGAGAAATAGAGGAAGGGAAAGGAAATTAGGGTGAATAAGATAAGGAGTAGCTGCTGCGATAAGCTGTGTTTGAGAACAAAACGATAAATGGTCGGCTCGATCGTGTTTGGATCCCCGGCTTCCGTTTCAGGCGGTTGGGCGGCCGGTGAACCAGCCTGTTTCCATGGCTGCAGCAGAGTCCTAAGCGTATTTCGCGAGGGTGGAAGCGCGCCGTCAATAGGGCTAAGGACCGCCGCCACTCCCTTCATCATCATCGCCATCATGAAAAGATCATTTCGCGCTGACGCCGCTTATGCAATAGTCGGTTGGTCGACTATGTGAGAGACCCCCGGGTGACCGCTCGCCGTCATCACAAACGGGTGCTTATCTACAGCCACGACAGCTTCGGATTAGGTCATTTGAGGCGTTGTCGCGCTATCGCGCACTCGCTGGTCGATGCCGACCCCGCGGTCTCGGTCATGATTCTTTCCGGGTCTCCGATCATAGGCAGCTTCGATTTTCGCTCCCGAGTCGATTTTGTGCGCGTGCCGGGTGTCATCAAGCTCCGGAACGGCGAATATGTCTCACTCAACTTGCACATCGATATCGACGAGATGCTGGCGATGCGCTCGTCGATAATTCGGCACACAGCCGACATTTTCGATCCCGACCTGCTGATCGTCGACAAGGAACCCTTGGGATTGCGCGGTGAGGTACGCGACACCCTCGATCTGCTGCAGAGGCGCGGAACGGCCTTGATTCTGGGGCTGCGCGACGTGATGGACGATCCCGAAGCGCTCGAGAGCGAGTGGGAGCGAAAGCAGGCGGTCCCGGCCTTGGAGGAATATTACGACGAAATCTGGGTCTATGGCCTACCGCAGATCTGTGATCCGCTCGCCGGTCTCCCTGTATCGACGAGCGTCCGCGAGCGGATGGCCTATACCGGGTATTTAAGGCGCACCGTCGGCGAGTCACAGCTCACACCGGAGATCCTGGGTACGATCGAGAAAGATTTCCTGTTGGTCACCCCGGGCGGCGGCGGGGACGGCGAGGCTTTGATCGATTTGGTGCTGTCGGCGTACGAGCACGATCGCGCCATCCCGCACTCTGCCTTGCTCGTCTTTGGTCCGTTTATGCTGCCGGAACAGCGAGCGGTGTTCGCCGGCCGTGCCGCCCGGCTCGACAATGTGCGGGCGATCACATTCACCGCCCGGCTCGAAAGTTTGATGGCGCGGGCGGCCGGCGTCGTCGCGATGGGTGGCTACAACACCTTCTGCGAAATCCTGTCCTTCGACAAGCGCGCGCTGATCATACCAAGAACCGCGCCACGCTTGGAGCAGTTCATCAGGAGCAAGCGCGCCGCCGACCTTGGCCTGTTGGCGATGCTGTCCGAGGAACAGGCGCGCGACCCTCGGGCAATGGCAGCCGCCCTTCGCCGTCTCGCGCATCAGCCGCCCCCTTCGGCGGTTCTCATCCCGGGCCTGCTCGACGGGATGCCCGAGATCAACCGCCTGGCCCGGGATTGGCTCCGCCAGGGGCGGGCCGGTTGCTTTGCGGCACGGGCGCGTTACGGAACCTGAGTGTGGCGGCACCCACAAGGGCAGCAGGTCGCGTAGCCTTCGTCCTCAAAGGGTATCCGCGGCTTTCCGAAACCTTCATCGCCCAGGAGATAATGGCTCTGGAGCGACGCGGGCTCGAGATCCTGATCGTCTCCCTGCGTCATCCGACGGACCACGCGATTCATCCGATCCACCGCTTGATTCGTGCTGCGCTGCTCTATCTCCCCGAATATCTCTACCACGAACCCGGGCGGGTTTGGCGCGCCTGGCTGCGGTCGCGCCAACAGCCCGGATACCGGGTCGCGCGGGCCGCGTGGCTCTCGGACCTGCTCCGCAATCCGACCCCTAACCGCATTCGCCGCTTCGGCCAAGCATTGGTGTTGGCGGCCGAGCTGCCGGGCGACATCGATCATATTCACGCACACTTTCTACATACCCCGGCTTCTGTTGCCCGTTATGCAGCTTTATTGACGGGCCTCGACTGGACAGTTTCGGCGCACGCCAAGGATATCTGGACACTGCCGGAATGGGAGAAGCGCATAAAGCTGGCGGAAGCCGGGTGGATCGTGACCTGCACCGAAATCGCGCGTCGCCATCTCGCATGCCTCACGTCTCGGCCGGACGTTGTATGGCTTTGCTACCACGGCCTCGATCTTGAGCGTTTCGAACCGCCGCTGCCGCATTTGAACTGGCGCGACGGCCGCGACCCACAACAGCCGGTGCTCATCCTCTCGGTCGGCCGAGCGGTCGCGAAAAAAGGCTACGGCGATCTACTTGAAGCTCTTGCGCTTCTTCCTGCCGACCTTCAGTGGCGCTTTGTCCATATCGGCGGCGGTCTGCTCGGTGCGGCACTGGGACTGCAGGCGGAGCGGCTCGGTCTGTCGCACCGACTAGAGTGGCGTGGTGCCATGGCCCAGCCGGAGGTGCTCGCAGCTTACCGCGATGCCGACCTCTTCGTGCTCGCCTCCAAAGTGGCGAAAGACGGCGACCGCGATGGCCTTCCCAACGTGCTGATCGAGGCGCAGAGCCAGCGGCTCGCCTGCATTTCGACCGGCGTTTCGGCGATCCCGGAGCTGATCGAGCAAGGCGCCACTGGAGTGCTGGTTCCGCCGGGCAACCCGATTGCGCTCGCCGAAGCGCTGGAACGCCTGATCCGCGATCCCGTTGAGAGGGCTCGGTTTGGCGTGGCCGGCGAACGCCGAGTGCGCCGCCTTTTTTGCATGGAGGCTGGCATCGATCTGCTGGCAACTCGCTTTGGGCTGGCTCCCGCTTCCATCTGCAGAAGCGACTTCGGCGAGCCCGTCCTCCCGTCTCCGGGCGAGGTTCTTGGCAGGGAGCGGAACGCAGCTCAAATGGAATGCGAATCGCCTTCTACGCGCCGCTGAAGCCTCCCGATCATCCAATACCTTCGGGAGACCGCAGGGTCGCGCAGTTGTTCCTCGCGGCCTTGCGGATCGCTGGGCACGACGCCTTCATTGCTTCCCGATTTCGTAGCTATGACGGGCGCGGCGACCGGCTGCATCAAGCCCGGGTGGCGGCCGTCGGCGCAAGGCTCGCCGCCCGTTTTGTTCGCCGCTGCCGGGAGGCGCCGGAAACCGCGCCGCAGCTTTGGTTTACCTATCATCTTTATCATAAGGCGCCGGATTGGCTGGGTCCCCAGATTGCAGATGTTCTCCGCATTCCATATATCGTTGCCGAGGCTTCCGATGCGCCAAAGCAAGCATCGCACGCTTGGGCGTTGGGTCGTCAGGCGGCTGAGCGCGCGATCAGGCGGGCCGACGCGGTGATCGGGCTGAACCCTGCTGACCGAGGGTGCGTCGTGCCGTTGTTGCGGGACGCGTCGCGCTGGGTTCCTTTCAGGCCGTTTATCGATGCTGCGTCCTATGCCGGACAAGGATGCGCAAGTGCTGGGCCGACGCGCCTGATCACGGTCGCGATGATGCGCTACGGCGACAAGCTCGCCTCATACCGAATTCTCGGCGATGCCCTCTCACATCTGCTGGATCTGCCATGGTCTTTGGAGGTGGTTGGCGACGGACCGGCCAGGCGCGACGTCGAGGACGCGCTCCATCGGATCAAAGAGCGGGTGACTTGGGCGGGTGAGATCGCCTCCATGGAAATCGCGCGACGGCTGGCGTCGGCCGATCTGTGTGTGTGGCCGGCTCTCAACGAGGCCTTCGGCATGGCGCTGCTGGAGGCGCAGGCGAGTGGAGTGCCGGTGGTGGCAGGCGGTGGCGGCGGCGTCAGCGAAATCGTCGTGCCGGGAATAACCGGCCTTCTCGTCGCGCCGGGCGATGCGCCGGCCTTTGCCGAGGCAGTGCGCAGCCTGATCGTCGACCGCCCTCGGCGTGCTGCTTTCGCCGAAGCCGCGCGGCAGCGTGTAGGGGCAGAGCACGATTTATTCTCCGCCGCTCGCCGGTTGAATGCGGTGATCGACAAGGTATCGCCGGGCTCCCGGGCGTGATCGGGAGGCGAAGAAATTCCATGACCGGCTCCGTCCTGTTCTATGTGCAGCATCTGCTCGGGATCGGGCATTTGCGCCGCTCGTTGCGAATTGTCGACGCGCTGGCGCGCGAGGGTATCGGGGTCACTCTCGTCTCGGGCGGAGAGCCGCTTTCCGCTCTGGCATGCACCTCGGCCGAACGCATGATCCAGCTGCCCCCGATCAGAGCCCTCGACGCGGGGTTCAAGGTGCTCGTGGACGGGATGGGCCGGCCGGTTGACGACGAGCTGCGAACAGCGCGGCGATCGGCGCTGCTAGCCGCCTTTGCGGGCGAGCAGCCCGATGTCGTGTTGATCGAGGCGTTTCCGTTTGGCCGCCGAGCGTTTCGCTTCGAGCTTGATGGGCTGATCGAAGCCGCCTGGTCACGGCGCCCCCGGCCGCTCATCATTTGCTCACTGCGCGACATCGTGGTGGTGCACGATGACCCACGCCGTCCGATGGAGATCGTCAATCGGGTTCGTACGGATTTCGATTTCGTGCTGGTTCATGGCGATCCCACTTTCATTCCGCTTGAAGATAGCTTCCCGCTTGCATCGAAAATCAGAGATCGGCTGATTTACACCGGCTACATAGGCGAGGCCTATGGAGGGGAGGCCCATGGAGCCGGTGATGCGGCTCACTCGGACGAGATTGCGGGCCGGGACGAGGTTGTGGTCTCGGCTGGCGGAGGCGCGGTCGGCGGTGCGTTGCTAATGATCGCGGTCGAGACCCGCAGACAGGGATGCTTGGCGAACCTCAGATGGCGCCTGCTGGCCGGCCCCAACCTGCCCCAACCGGAATTTGGCGCCCTCGCCGACCGGCTGCCCGAGGGCGTCGTCCTCGAACGGTATCGGGCAGATTTTCCGCAAATGTTGCGGCGGTGCCGCGTCTCGGTGAGCCAAGCCGGCTACAATACGGTTCTCGATATTCTCGCGGCTCGAGCAGCTGCTGTCGTTGTGCCTTTCGCATCCGGGCACGAGACGGAGCAGAGCTTACGCGCGGAACGGCTTGCGGCCCGCGGTGTTCTCGAACTCGTTCGCGAGGACCAGCTGTCCCCCGAACAGCTCGCCTCTGCCATCGATCGTGCGATTTCCGCCCACCCGGCGACGATTGCGATTGACACCGGAGGCGCTCGACGAAGTGCTGTGCTGATCGCGGACATGATCCGATCTCCCGACCGAGAGTTTGGTGTTGCTCGGGACTATCGGTATGATCCGCCCATGACCGGGTTAGTGCCGGGCTGACGATGGTGAAATGGCCCGATCTCGTGGCCGAACTCGACCGCTGGCAGGAAGCGGGCGAGGTCGCGACGCTATGGTGGCGCGACGACGACGCGGTGGCACCGACCGCTCGGCTCCACCGCTTGCTGTCGATCGCGCCGGGAGTCCCGGTCTCGCTTGCGGTGATCCCTGCGGCAGCGGAACAGGAGCTTCCTGCGTGGCTCGC
>Ga0209040_10003883_pt1 | contig 11376 bp, 8 predicted proteins | sample BogFormECP12_OM3_FD_188240 | JGI IMG/M metagenome (GOLD analysis project Ga0209040, IMG submission 188240) | Bog forest soil microbial communities from Calvert Island, British Columbia, Canada - ECP12_OM3 (SPAdes) (version 2) | ecosystem: Environmental > Aquatic > Freshwater > Wetlands > Bog ... | reverse complement strand
CTAACTTCCTCCCGCGCCGAACGGATCATCCAGATGGGCCTGCAGGTGACGGAAGGGCTCGGCGCCGGGTCCAAGCCCGAAGTCGGCAAGGCCGCCGCCGAGGAGGCCCTCGAGGAGATCCGCGATCATCTCGCCGGCGCCCACATGGTGTTCGTCACCGCCGGCATGGGCGGGGGCACCGGCACCGGCGCCGCGCCGGTCATCGCCAGGGCGGCGCGCGAACTCGGCATTCTCACCGTCGGCGTCGTCACCAAGCCGTTCCATTTCGAGGGCGGACGCCGGATGCGGGTGGCGGAGAACGGCATCGCCGACCTGCAGAAGGCGGTCGACACGCTGATCATCATTCCCAATCAGAACCTGTTCCGTGTCGCCAACGAAAAGACCACCTTCGCCGACGCGTTCTCGATGGCCGACCAGGTTCTCTATTCCGGCGTCGCCTGCATCACCGACCTGATGGTGAAGGAGGGGCTCATCAACCTCGACTTCGCCGACGTGCGCTCGATCATGAGCGAAATGGGCAAGGCGATGATGGGCACGGGCGAATCGGCGGGCGACAAGCGCGCGGTGCAAGCCGCCGAAGCCGCAATCGCCAATCCGCTGCTTGACGAGACCTCGATGCGTGGGGCGCGGGGTCTATTGATCTCGATCACCGGCGGCAACGACCTGACGCTCTATGAAGTCGACGAGGCGGCGAGCCGCATTCGCCAGGAAGTCGACGAGGAGGCCAACATCATCCTGGGCGCCACCTTCGATTCAGCGCTCGACGGCGTCGTGCGTGTTTCGGTGGTCGCGACCGGCATCGATCTGGCCGCAATCGCGCAGATCGAGCCGGCCAACGTTCAGCCGCGGCCCGAACCGATCGCGCGCCCGCGCGCCTTCGCGCCGCTCCGCTCTGCTCATCCGGCGCCTGCCCAAGCCGACACTCATGGGGCCGCTGCTTCGGCGTCCGCCGGCCACGACGCCGACATCCAGCCGGCCGCGGCGGCGGCCGCCTTCCCCGAACCGATCGAGCCCCGCCACGAAGCGGAAGAATCGGAGCCGGCGCAATTCATTCCGCCCGCGCCGGAGCAGCCCATGGTCCGTGCGGCCCGCATGCCGCAGATAGAGGACTTGCCGCAAGTGGCGCAGAACCAATTGCGCGCCATGCGCGAAGGTCAGGCCTCCGTCCCCGCGCCGGAAACGCGCCGACGGTCCCTGTTGGAGAAACTCGCCGCATTCGGCATCACGCGCCACGAGGAGGAGCCCGCGCCTGCGCCAGCGGCCGCCGCACCCCCGCCGCCGGCCACGCCGCTTCAGCGGCCGTCCGCGACGGCTCCGGTTCAGGCTGATCTCAGCCGTTCCCAGCCGCGCCAGCAGACGCCGCGCCCGCCGGCCGGCGCTCTCGACCCGCACGGCCGGCCCATCCCGCGCCCGCCGGTCGCGGAGGAGGATCATCTGGAAATCCCCGCGTTCCTTCGCCGCCACCCCAACTGATTCGCGCGGCGTCGAACGTGCGCATGCGGACGGAAAGGCGGGCGGGAAGAGACGGAAAGCCGCGCGCGCGGCAAGATGGGTCTGCAGAGGCGGTCGGTAAAACTTTTAAGATATTGAAAAATATCGATAAAGTTATTGCCCGGGCATTGTAACTTTTGTTCACTAAAGGTGATTTGTCCCGTCCCGCCTCCGCCCCCTACTGTCGCGGTCCAGGAACTGTCGCCGTTGGTTTCGCGGTGGCGGGTGGGCGGATGCGATTGGTGTTTGTCGGATAGCGATGCGTTGCGGAGCTGTTGCTCCTCGCTGCCGGGCCGGGGAACAATTGAAGATGCGGTTGGGGTCTCAGACGACGCTGCGTGATCGTGTGGCGATCAACGGTTTCGGCGTGCATTCGGCGGCGCCTGCCCAAGTCATCCTTCACCCTGCGGACGTGGACTCCGGCGTCGTGTTCCTGCGCACGGGATTGCCGGGCGGACGCGAGCGCCTCCTGGAGGCCAAGCGCGCCAATGTCGCCGACACCGCGCTCTGCACCATGCTCGGTGACGCGTCGGGCGCCAGCGTGTGCACCGTCGAGCATCTTCTGGCCGCGCTCTCCGGTCTGAGGATCGACAATGTCCTCATCGAGATCGACGGGCCGGAAACGCCAATAATGGACGGCTCCGCCGCCGATTTTGTCAGCGCGATCGATTCGGTCGGCGTCGCCCAACAGTCCCGCTCGCGCCGCCATCTCAAAATCGTCAAGCCCGTGCGCGTCGATCGCGACGGCGGATTTGCGGAATTTCTGCCGGCCGAACGCGGCTTCCGCCTCGACGTCGAGATCGAATTCGATTCCTCGGCAATCGGGCGCCAGCGGCGTGTGTTCGATCTCGATCCGCCGACCTTCCGCCGCGAGATCGCCTGCGCCCGCACGTTCGGCTTTGTCGGCGAGGTCCAGAAGCTGTGGCGAGCAGGCTACGCGCTGGGCTCGTCGCTCGATAATTCGGTCGCGATCGATGGCGACGTCATCCTCAATCCCGAGGGGCTGCGGTACGCCGATGAGTTCGTCCGCCACAAGGCGCTCGACGCGATCGGTGATCTGTCGCTTGCCGGCGCGCCGATCATCGGCGTCTACCGGACCTATCGCGCTGGCCACAAACTCAACGCCCTGGCACTCGACGCGCTGCTTGAGCGTCGCTGGGCCTACGAGATCCTCGAAGCGCCTTCGAGAGCCGCAATTTCGGCGCACGGAGCAGGCACCCATATTCCCGCGGCGGCCGCGGCCTTCGCCGCCGCCGATTGATCCTTGCCGGCGGCTCGCGAGGGGCCAGATTCCGGCGCCGCTTCCGGTCGAATCGCGCCATCGTCTTCTGCACGCGCTTTCGCGAATGAGTAGCGCGTACTCCGCGAGTGCGGTAAATGAGCCGCTTCGCCGCCGCGCGGCGCAAATGGCGCTCCGCCTCAAGCAACTGATCGAGTCTTTAAAGCATGGCCGACGTCGAATTTGGCACGATCCCGTCGAACGCCGGGAAGCGGTTAGCGAGCCGATGCCTCGCCGGCGCGGCGCTGCTCGCCATCGCGCTCGCCGCCTCGGCCTGCTCGATGTTGGACCAGTTCAACCCGATGGGCCTCTTCGGCCCCGAAAAGTACAAGATGGAAATCGTGCCGGACACACCGGCGAGCAAGACCTACGACCAGGGCCTCGAGAAATTGGCCAACGGCGCGCCTTCGGATGCGGCGAAGAAATTCACCGATCTCGGCAAGGAGTATCCAAGCTCGGATTGGGCGCGCAAGGGCCTCCTGATGTCCACCTACGCCGATTACCAAGCCGCCGACTATACCAGCGTGGAAACGTCGGCCGAACGCTACCTTAAGGAATATCCGAACTCGCCCGACGCGCCTTATGTCCTGTACCTGCAGGCGAATGCCTACTACATGCAAATTCCGGATATATCGCGCGACCAAGAGAAGGCCGCCAAGGCGCTCGCGACGTTCCAGTCCGTCGTGCAGAAATATCCGAGTTCGGAATATGTCGAAGACGCTAAATTCAAGATCCAGGTCACCCAGGATCAGCTCGCCGGCAAGGAGATGTCTATCGGACGGTTCTATCTGAGTCGCCGTAACTATACGGCTGCGATCAATCGCTTTCGTAACGTGCTTCAGTATTACCAGACGACCCGGCATGCGGAAGAAGCGCTTTATCGCCTCGTCGAGGCATATCTTGGCCTAGGGATCACCGACGAAGCCCAGACCGCGGCCGCCGTGCTCGGGCATAATTTCCCCGACAGCCAGTGGTACCAGGACGCCTACGACCTGTTGAAGGGCAAGGGGCTCTCGCCGCACGAATATGGAGAGTCGTGGATTTCCAAGATCTACCATACGGTCGTTCCATCCTGACCGGACCCCGTCCATGCTTTCGCGCCTCTCCATTCGCGACGTGGTGCTGATCGATCAGTTGGACCTCGAGTTCTCGGCGGGTCTGACGATCCTGACCGGCGAGACCGGCGCGGGGAAAACGATTCTTTTGGATGCGCTGGCGCTCGCGCTCGGCGCGCGCGGAGACGGCGGCCTCGTGCGGCACGGCCAGGCGCAAGGCCAGGTCACGGCGATTTTCGAATTGCCGCCGGGGCACGTCGCGCGGGCGCTGCTCGACGGGCACGACATCGAAGTCGGCGACGAGTTGATCTTCAGACGAGTCCAGCTCGCCGACGGGCGCACGCGCGCCTACGTCAATGATCAGAGCGTCAGCGCCCAGGCGCTGCGCGGACTGGCTTCGGCTCTGGTCGAGATCCATGGGCAGCACGACGAGCGCGCATTGACCGATCCATCGACCCATCGCGCGCTGGTCGACGCCTACGGCGGGCTCGAGTCGCTGGCGGCGGCGACGCGGCAGGCTTTCGCTGCGCTGCGCGAGGCCGAGCGCGCGCTCGAGGCCGAGCGCGCGAGAGTGGCGGCCGCCGAAGCCGAGGCTGACTTTGCCGCCCATGCGCACGAGGAACTCAGCCGCCTCGCCGTCCAGCCGAACGAGGAGGAGGCGCTGGCGGCGCGCCGGCAGACGATGATGCAGGGCGAGAAGGTCGCCGCCGACATCCGCGACGCGCGCGACCACCTGACCGGCGACGCCGCCATCCTGCCTCTTCTGCATTCAGTCTCGCGCCGGCTGCAGCGCCGCTTGCCGCAGGCGCCCGGGCTGATCGAGCCGAGTGTGAAGGCGCTCGACGAGGCGATCGAAGCGTTGGAGGACGCGACTCGCGCGGTCGAAGAAGCGATCGAAGCCTGCGCATTCGATCCCGACGAGCTCGAGCGCTGCGAGGAGCGCCTGTTTGCGCTGAGGGCGATGGGCCGAAAGTACCACGCGCCAATCGAAGGCCTGCCGGCGCTGGCGCAAAAGTTCGCCGATGATCTCGCGGCTCTCGAGGCCGGCCGCAGCGAAATCAGCCGGCTGGAGGCCGGCGTGAAGAGCGCCAACGACGCTTACGGCGCGTCGGCGAGCGCGCTCAGCGCGGCGCGCGAGCGTAGCGCGCGCGAACTCGAGAGCGCCGTCGGCGCCGAACTCGCGCCGCTCAAGCTCGAGCGGGCTGAGTTCAGCGTCGACTTGCGCCGAGACGCGACGATCGTTTCGGCGAATGGCTACGACCGCGCCGAGTTCTTCGTCCGCACCAATCCCGGCTCGCGGCCAGGCCCGTTGATGAAGGTGGCGTCGGGCGGCGAGCTGGCAAGGTTCCTGCTCGCGATCAAGGTGTGCCTCGCCGAGCGCGGCACCGCGCCGACCCTCGTATTCGACGAAATCGACACGGGCGTGGGCGGCGCCGTCGCCGACGCTATGGGTCAGCGTCTGGCGCGGCTTTCAGCGCGCGCGCAGGTGCTGGCCGTGACCCACGCGCCGCAAGTCGCCGCGCGGGCGCAGAACCACTATCGGATCGTAAAAAGCAACGTTGGCGCCGACGAGCGAGTCGCGACGCGCGTCTCGCGCCTCAGCGCAATCGAGCGGCGGGAGGAAATCGCCCGCATGCTCGCGGGAGCCGAAATCACCCGCGAAGCCCGCGCCGCGGCCGAGAGCCTGATCGAAAAGGCCGAATGACAACAGTAAAGTCATTTGTTGCGGCGCCGGATTGGGCTTGCTCCGCCGCCCTCGTTGGCCCTATCAAGCCGTCGGTCACGCTTCGTGGCATGCTTTGTTAACTGGCAAGGACCGGCATGAGCCCGGATAAGCCCCGAGCAAAGACTGAGGACCTGCGTCGGGCCCGCCTCGCCGCGTCGCTGCGGGAGAATTTGAAGCGGCGCAAGGCGCAACAGCGCTCGCGAGCGGCCGAGGCGCCGCCGTCCGAGAGGCCAGAAGCACGGACGTCCGGCGATCCGGGGAGCTGACGTCGAGAACGCCCGGGCGGCGGCGTTCATTCGATCGATTGGATATGGGCTAGAGGGACAAGGGGATGGATCGCATACAAATTCGCGGCGGCGTCGCGCTGAACGGCGTCATCCCGATTTCGGGGGCGAAGAACGCGGCGTTGCCGCTGATGATCGCGTCCCTCATGACCGATCAGACGTTGACCTTGGAGAATCTGCCGCGCCTCGCCGACGTCGCCCAGCTCGCGCACATCCTCGGCAATCATGGCGTCGACTATTCGGTCGACGGCAAGCGGATCGGCGAGGAGGCGGGTTCGGGGCAGACCGCGCACTTGCGCGCCCGCACGATCGTCGACACGACGGCGCCCTATGAGATGGTCGCGAAGATGCGCGCCAGCTTCTGGGTGATCGCGCCGCTCATCGCCCGCACGGGCGCGGCGCGTGTTTCGTTGCCGGGCGGTTGCGCGATTGGCACGCGGCCGGTCGACTTGCTATTGATGGCGCTGGAGAAGCTCGGAGCGCGGATCGAGATCGACGGCGGCTATGCGGTCGCCAAGGCTCCGAACGGCCTCGTTGGGACGGAGATCGAGTTTCCCAAGGTGACGGTTGGGGGAACGCATGTGGCGATGATGGCGGCGTCGACCGCGCACGGGGCGACGCTGATCCGCAACGCGGCGCGCGAGCCGGAGGTCGCTGATCTCGCCGCCTGCCTCAACAAGATGGGCGCGCGCATCCGCGGCGCCGGCACGCCGACGATCGAAATCGACGGCGTGGTCCGCCTCAACGGCGCCCACCATCGTGTTCTCCCGGACCGCATCGAGGCGGGAACCTACGCGACCGCGGTCGCGATGACCGGCGGCGAGGTCTTGCTCGAGGGCGTGGGCGAGGACCTGTTGGAAGAGGCCCTGGACGCGCTGGAGGAAGCCGGCGCGACGGTGACGAGCGACAATCGGGGCGTGCGCGTTCGGCGCAACGGCGCCGGATTGAGCGCGGTCGATGTCATAACCGCGCCGTTTCCCGGCTTTCCCACCGATTTGCAAGCGCAGTTCATGGCGCTGATGACGCGCGCGCGCGGCGTCTCGCGCATCAAGGAGACGATCTTCGAGAACCGCTTCATGCATGTTCAGGAGCTCGCGCGTCTCGGCGCCCGCATCAAGCTCGAAGGCGACACCGCCATTGTCAGCGGCGTCGAGCGCTTGCGCGGCGCGCCGGTGATGGCGACCGACTTGCGCGCCTCGGTCTCGCTGGTCATCGCCGGTCTGGCGGCGGAGGGGGAAACGATCGTCAATCGCGTCTACCATCTCGATCGCGGCTTCGAACGGCTGGAAGAGAAGCTCGGCGCGTGCGGGGCCGACATTGCGCGCCTCGCGGGCTAGGTCGATGGCGGCTCGCGGGCAAGCGCTGAAGCTCATCGCGCTCGACCGCGAGGGTCTTGGCGTCATTTCCGCTCATGTGCAGAACACCTGCGTCGAGCGCTCCGACATGGCCTGGCTGCCGCGGCAGCGCCGGTTCGTCGTCGCCGGGATGCGCTTCGATTGGGTGGGCGCGAAGACCGGGCCGCCGGAACGCGTCGGCAGCGTGCTGCGTTTCGACCGCGTGCTGAAGGTGTCGCATCTCGGCCTGGAGGACAAGGACGGGGACGCGACGCTCAATCTCTTGGCGGTGGCGTTCGAGAAGACCGATCCGCCGGCCGGCATGATCATCCTCGCCTTCGCCGACGGCGCGCTGGTGCGCCTCGAGGTCGAATGCGTGGAGGTCGAGCTCAACGATATGGGGCCGCGCCGCCCCGCTACGGCCTGTGCGGGCCATGCCCTTACCGATGCGTCGGCTTTCTAAATAAAGCCTACGTTGGAGAGTTCTTTTTACCAATGGCCATGGCGCTCGATATGCAGTCGGCGGATTTCGAGCGGCGCTTTGCGGCGCTCATCGCCGCCAAGCGCGAGTCCTCCGCCGACGTCGACGCCGCGGCGGCGGCGATCATCGAGGACGTGCGGGCGCGCGGCGACGAGGCGCTAGCCGACTATTCGCTGCGCTTCGACCGCGTCGACGTCGCGAAACTCGGACTTAGGATCGGCGCCGCGGAAGTCGAGGCCGCGATCGCGGCTTGCGAGCCAACGGCGCTCAAGGCGCTCAAGCTCGCGCACGACCGGGTCATGGACTACCACCGGCGCCAGAAGCCCGCCGATCTCCGCTTCACCGACGCGCTCGGCGTCGAGCTTGGCTGGCGCTGGCGGCCGATCGATGCGGTCGGGCTCTATGTTCCCGGCGGGGCGGCGAGCTATCCGTCCTCGGTCGTCATGAACGCTGTGCCCGCCAAAGTGGCGGGCTGCGGCCGGCTTGCGATGGTCGTGCCGACGCCCGATGGCCAGGTCAATCCGCTGGTGCTCGCTGCGGCCCGCATCGCCGGCGTCGACGAGATCTATCGCATCGGCGGCGCGCAGGCGATCGCCGCCCTCGCCTACGGCACCAAGACCATCGCGCCGGTCGCCAAGATCGTCGGACCCGGCAACGCCTATGTCGCTGCGGCCAAGCGTCGGGTTTTCGGCGTCGTCGGCATCGACATGATCGCCGGCCCGTCCGAAGTCGTCATTCTTGCCGATCGAAGCGCTGATCCGCGCTTTGTCGCCGCAGATTTGCTGGCGCAGGCCGAGCACGACGAGGCTGCGCAGTCGATCCTCGTCACCGATGACCAGGGGCTCGCGCGTGCTGTCGAGGCGGAAGTCGACCGCCAGCTCGCGGACCTGCCGCGCGCCAAAATCGCTCGCGCGAGCTGGCGCGATAACGGCGCGATCGTCCTGTGCCCATCGCTCGAGGCCGCGTTGCCGCTCATCGAGCGGCTTGCGCCGGAGCATCTCGAGATCATGACGCGCGACGCCGAGGCGCTCGCCGAAAGAATCGCCAACGTCGGCGCGATCTTCTTAGGGGCCCAAACGCCCGAGGCGATCGGCGATTATGTCGGCGGGTCGAACCACGTCCTGCCAACCGCGCGCTCGGCGCGTTTTTCCTCGGGCTTGGGCGTTCTCGACTTCATGAAGCGCACCTCGCTCCTCAAGTGCGACGCCCAATCGCTCCGGGTTCTCGGCCCCGCGGCGGTGGCGCTCGGCAAGGCCGAGGGGCTCGAGGCGCACGCCCGTTCGGTCGAATTGCGGCTCGCGCCGGAGCGCTCTCCCATGAGCTTGCCGTGAGCCGGAAATCGACCGAGAACCGCAATCGTCTCGCCGAGGTGATCCTCGACGAAGCGAGCATTCCGCGCGGCGCGGCCGATCTCGATCACGAGCGAGCGGTGGCGATATTCGACCTCATCGAGGAGAACTCGTTCGCCGTCCCAGGGCGCGACGACGGCCCCTACGCGCTCGCCATCTCGCAGGAGGAGTCGAAGCTGACCTTCGATGTCAAGGCCGCGAACGGCGAGCCGGCGGTGTCGATCGTGGTGTCGATGACTCCGTTCCGGCCTCTGCTCAAGGACTATTTTCTCGCCTGCGAGACTTACTATTCCGCGATCCGCACCGCGAGCGCGCGCCAGATCGAGGCGATCGACCGCCAGCGCACGACGCTCCACAACGAAGGCGCCGATCTCATGGCCCAGCGCCTCGCCGGGAAAATCGAGATCGATCAAGGCACGGCGCGTCGGCTGTTCGCGCTCGTTTCGGTGCTGCGCTGGAGGCTGTGATCCCGAGGACGCGCGATTTTCGAACGCCCGACGCATCTGCGGCCAGGACACGTTCGGCGTCGGCAAGCCGGAGCCCTTCTTGAGACCATTGCCGCTTCGGGCGGCGCGAAGGAATGCGCCATTATGCTCGTGGATCCAGGAACCGACATCAAGACCGCGCGCGCCGCCGGCGTCCCGGTGATTGCCGTTGACTTTGGATAGACCGACGTCCCAGCGGCGGACCTCGGACCGGGTCATCCCAGTTCGGCCCCCAGGCCCGCATCCCGTAGTAGATCGTCGCGAGACCTATCTCCCCCAACGTCTGGCGCGGCACGGTCGCGCTGCAAATTCCCGCCGCGTCGGCCGTCATGGCGATCTTGAGGACCGGCGACGCGTCCATCAGCGCCGCGTAGAGCCACAGCTCGGCAAGGGTGGCCCGCAGCGCAGGTACGTTGAACATGGCGCCGGCGTCCGTCAACCGCGCGCCCAGAAACGTCCGGTCCATGGACGGCCCCCTTAGGAAAAGGTCGCGATCACGACCATGTCGCGGTCGCGGTCGAAGATCTTTACGAAGGTCGTCTGCAGGGTCTGGTTGTAGTAGCAGGCGTTGACCGTGGACTCCGCAAGTTCGTCGGCCGACGCCTCGTCGCTGCCCGCCTGGACGATGGGCAGCGCGGCGCCGTTCGCCGTCACCGACATTGGGCTTGGCGTCGCGAGCAGGCCGATGAAGTAGAACGTCTCCGCGGGCGTGAACTGATCGAAGATCCGGTGCAGTTCGACCGTCTGGACTCGATGCGGCGTTGTCGTCTGATGCTGCGAAATCTGGGTCAGCCGGTAGGCCTGCTTGGTTTGGTTGTCGGTCGAAAGCCCGTCATCGAGATAGAGGTCGTACGTGCTGTCCGGCCCCGGATAGACCTCGATGGTCAGCGGGCATTGCGGAAGTTGCCCGACCCACTGCTCCAACTGACGCGTCGGCAGGATCGCGCCCGCGCGGACATAGAGCGGCACGATGTAGAGCGGGTTCTGATCCAACGGCGCGTAGAAGTTGATCGTCTGGCCGCCCGCCACCGGGCTCAACAGAGGCTGCTGGTCGTTCTGGAACGCGTACCACTGGGACGGTCCCGGCAGATAGAGGCTCCGGGTCCAATTGCCGCTGCTCTGAGGCTGAAGGATCGGCGCCGCCAGGATGTCGTGTCCGATGAAGAACTCCGTGTCGAGACAGCTGGCGACGTTCTGGAAGACGTTCGGATCCTGGGGGTCGTTGAGGAACAAAGCGCGCGCGATCGGCATGCCGGTCTGCGTGGCAAGGTACATGGCGTCGTAGAAGACCTGGATGAGCCGATAGCGAATCTCGATCCAGTAGCGGCAATTGGCGGGCACCGGCTCGCCGTAGGCGTAAGGCTCCTGGAACCCCTTGGCGTAGCCGTCGTAGTGGTTGCGGTACCAGGGCAGCAGCGCCCCCATCGTCATCCATCGCGTCAGCAGCTCGTAATTGGTGACTGCTCCATAGCCGACGCCGTCGACGACGTAGAAGTTGCCCACGCTGCCCGAGCCGGTCGCGAAGCCGCCGATGTCGCAGCCTGAGATCGGCTGGCCCGACATGCCGGTGTTCAGCACCTCGGGGATGTTGATGTTGAGGAAGTCCCAGCTCGAAGCCGAATCGCCGGTCCACAGCCCGCCAAAGCGATGCGTCCCGGCGAAGCCGCCGCTGGCGATGATGAAGGTCCGCTGACCCGGCCTCAGCTTCGCGAGGCCGTCGCTGGTGGCCTGCAGCAGATTCATGACGTAGCCGTTATGGATCCGCGCGTTGGCGACCCGCGTGCCGTCGCGGTCCATCACCATCAGGTCGAGCGGCAGCGTCCGCTGCTCGGCGATGTTGTCGTTCATCCTCATGCTGACCTGATTGCCCGGCAGCGCCACCTGGACCTGCT
>Ga0209040_10003882_pt1 | contig 11376 bp, 9 predicted proteins | sample BogFormECP12_OM3_FD_188240 | JGI IMG/M metagenome (GOLD analysis project Ga0209040, IMG submission 188240) | Bog forest soil microbial communities from Calvert Island, British Columbia, Canada - ECP12_OM3 (SPAdes) (version 2) | ecosystem: Environmental > Aquatic > Freshwater > Wetlands > Bog ... | reverse complement strand
GCGCTGCCCTGGCGTGCATTTGAAGGCTTTCACCATGGTGGAAGTGGGCTACTTCGCGCGCATCGCCAAGCTTTCCATTGAAGAAACACTGCGCCAGATGAAAGAGGCAGGCGTCGATTCCCTGCCCGGCGGCGGCGCGGAGATTTTTCATCCCCGCGTGCGCAAAATCATCTGCGACCACAAAGTCAGCGGCCAAATGTGGCTCAGCATCGCCAAGAAAGCCCATCAAGCGGGCCTGCGCACCAACGCCACCATGCTCTACGGGCACGTGGAAACGGAAGAAGAGCGCGTCGATCACCTGATGAAACTGCGCGAGCTGCAGGACGAAACCGGCGGTTTCGTAACCTTCATCCCACTAGCGTTCCACCCGGAAAACACGGGGCTCTCGCACATCCCGCAGCCCACCGGTTACGACGACCTGCGCAATATCGCGGTGGCGCGCCTGATGCTGGATAATTTCGAGCACATCAAGGCCTATTGGATCATGCTCTCGCCAGCCATCGCGCAGATCGCCCAGCGCTTCGGGGCCAGCGATCTCGACGGCACGGTCGCGGAAGAAAAGATTTACCACGACGCCGGGGCGCGCACCGAGCAGTTCACTCCGCACGCTGAACTAGAGCGGCTGATTCGCGCCGCGGGCCGCGTCCCTGTGGAGCGCGACACCGCCTACAACCGCGTGGATCGCTCCAAGATGCCGCCGATACTCGCGCACCCGCGCTCGGATTTAGTATCTTTGTCGATTAACATCTAGGCTACTGCGGAACCAACCTCCCGAATAAAACATCTTAGTTGCGTAACCATAATCCATATTCCCGAATAGCGAGCGCTCATGCGAACCATTTTGCTGCTCACCATTTCTAATATTTTTATGACCTTTGCGTGGTATGGGCATTTAAAATACCGCAGTGAAGCGCTTTGGAAGGTGATTCTCGCCAGTTGGGGCATCGCATTTTTTGAATACTGCTTCCAGGTGCCCGCCAACCGCATCGGCTCGTATGAATTCAACGCCGCACAGCTGAAGACCATTCAGGAAGTCATCACCTTGACGGTATTTTCCGTCTTCTCGATTCTGTACCTCGGCGAAAAATTTAAGTGGAATTACGGCGCAGGGTTCGCATTCATCACCGCCGGCGCATTCTTCATCTTTCACAAATGGTAGTTATGCATCGCCCGCTGCGCCGGGAAAATGTTCTGGGAATCAGGCAATTCTTGTCGGTGGCCAGACGATCACATCCTGGCGTTCTGCAAAGTACAGAAGAGGTTCGGCGGCCGGAAGGACGATTCCCGCCGCCTGGGCCATGCTATTTTCCGCGATCTCGGCTTCGGCCGACTGTAGTGGCCACGGCGCATGCTGGATTTCTCCGCGAATCAGGCGCCCGTGCGCATCGGCCGTGTACAGGCAATAGCGTTCGGTCAAAAAATGTTCCAGGGTTCCGGGCACGGCGTGGCTCGGAGCGCCGATTGGACGATATCTTGCATGTAGTATCGCCGGTGGCGCGCCGCGATGCGTCCGCTGGCTTTGGTACTGGATCCGTCCGTCAGTGCTTTGTAAGCGCATGCGGGCGCAAAAATACGGCAGGTGAAACCAGGACCGCGCAATCTGCACCGCCAAAAAATTCCCGGCGTCCAGGCTAAAAAACCACACTCCAGGTTTTCCATGGTGCGTCACATAGGTGCGCACATTCAGCTCGGGGAAACTCGAGAGCCACGGCAGCGCCGGCGTTGCCCGCAGGCGCACACCGGACATGCGAAACGGCACCACGCCGACCCACGCGCAACCATTGTGCGTATCAATCTCCAGCCCCGCAGGAATCAGTTCGCGCAGCGTCTTAGCCGGCACCGGCCAGTGCGCGAACAGCAAGTCATGCCAGCTCTGCGCCATCACCCAGGGACCGGCCGGCAACGGCCAGGGACGGTGCGACGGCTCCTCTCCGAATCGCTTCATGAATATCCGCGCACCCTTGGCGGCAACTCGACAAACCCCGCATTATCAATATACCTTTGCAGAGCGCAGCGGAATCCAATTCTTGCGTTACGAATCTAACGAACGCGGCGATACACGGGAACATTCCGCAAAACAAACGCGCAGAGAATCCCGGCGATATTCACGTAACATCTTGACGTAGTACAAGGAGAGCATCATGGATCGCAAAGCTACGGCAGTTTGGACCGGTGGCATCAAGGACGGCAAGGGCTCGCTGACCACCGACAGCGGCACCCTGAAGCAAACGCAATACTCGTTCACCTCGCGCTTTGAAAGCGGTGTGGGCACCAACCCCGAAGAGTTACTCGCCGCGGCGCACGCCGGCTGCTTCACCATGGCGCTATCCGGCCAACTCGGCGCGCGCGGCATGACCGCCGAGAGGCTTGAAACGACCGCCACCATCACCCTGGCCAAAGATGGCGACGGCTTCTCCATCACCAAAAGCCACCTCAATCTCATCGCCAAGATTCCAGGCGCGGATCAAGCCAAGTTTGACGAGTCCGTGAAAGCCGCGGAAACCGGCTGCCCGGTTTCGAAACTGTTTAAGGCCGAAATTACCGTAAGCGCGCACCTGCAATCCTAGAGTCGCTGCATATTTCGCTGCCCCGCTAACAGAATGGACACGACTCCGCACCTGATCCCAGTTCCGGGCATATTCGCCGTGGGTGTGGCCGTTTTTCTGATCGTCCTGTGGGATGCTTTTGAAGCCATCATCCTGCCGCGCCGCGTCACGCGGAAATTCCGCTTCACGCGTTTTTTTTATCGCACCTCCTGGGGTCTCTGGAAGCTCGTGATGGCCGCCGTGCACGCCCCGAAACGCCGTGAGACCATGCTCGGCTTCTACGGTCCCATTTCCCTCCTGGTGCTGGTGGGCATTTGGGCCGTGGGACTGGTGTTCAGTTTTGGCTTGATGCAGTACGGAGCGGGCTCCGCGGTGGTGACCGGCAATGGAGCATCCCATTTCTCCACCGACATGTATTTGAGTGGGACCACGTTCTTTACCCTCGGCTTGGGCGACGTCGTGCCACGCTCCGGCCTCGCGCGCTTCCTCGTCGTGGCGGAAGCAGGCTTCGGCTTCGGCTTTCTCGCAGCGGTGATCGGCTACCTGCCCTTTATTTACGGCTCGTTTGCCGATCGCGAGGTCAACATCTCCCTGCTCGACTCCCGCGCCGGCACGCCACCAACCGCCGGCGAACTCCTCCGCCGCCACAGCTACAAAAATGGCCAGGAGGCCTTGCGTGAACTCCTGAAAGATTGGGAACGTTGGTGCGCGGAACTGATGGAGAGCCACCTTTCCTATCCGGTGCTCGCGTATTTCCGCTCCCAGCACGACAATCAATCCTGGATCGCCTCGCTCACCGCCATTCTCGACACCTGTGCGCTCGTCATGGTCGGCGTGGAAGACGCTTGCGAGAAGCAAGCGCAACTTACCTTCGCTATCGCACGCCACGCCGTCGTGGACCTGGCACAAGTCTTCGGCGTAACTCCCACGGACCCGTCCGAAGTCCGCCTCACACCGCAGACCCTGACGCACATCCGCGATGTTCTGGCGCAGAACGGTCTGAAACTGCGCGATGGCCTCGAGGCCGACCAAAAGCTCTCCAAACTGCGCGCCATGTACGAGCCGTACGTGTTTGCGCTCTCCACCCTCCTCATCCAACCGTTGCCTCCGTGGATCCCGCTAAAGAAAGGCAAAGACAATTGGCAAACCACCGCGTGGGCCCAAATCTCCGGCCACCAAGCCGAAAACGCCGCCACGGTAACCGCCGACGACCATTTTTGATTGGCCAGCTTTTGCACGCGGCACTTCTGTAGGCGCCGACCTTCAGGTCGGCCTCGGTAAACGACAAGCGCCTGACTCAGAGACTGATTTGTAGCACCGCCCTCGGGGCGGCATTTCCGCAGTGAGGAGCAGAGTGATGAAAGCAATTCGCGTACACGAATTTGGCGGCTCGGATGTTTTGAAATACGAAGACACCCCTACGCCCAAACCGGCCGCAGGGCAAGTGCTGGTCCACATTCACGCCGCGGGCGTAAACCCCTACGACACCTACATGCGCGCGGGAGCCTACGCGATCAAACCACCGCTGCCGTACACCCCGGGCTCAGACGCCGCAGGCATCGTCGAGGCCGTCGGCGAAGGCATCAGGAAAGTAAAACCCGGCGACCGCGTTTATACCGCCAGAACACTAACCGGAGCCTACGCGGAATACGCGTTGGCGCTGGAAGAGCAGGTCTTCCGTCTTCCGGAAAAAATCAGCTTTGCGCAAGGCGCCGGTGTGTGGGTGCCGTGCGGCACGGCCTACCATGCGCTCTACCACTCCGCCCAGGCCCGCGCCTCGGAATCCGTGTTGGTGCACGGGGCAAGCGGCGGCGTAGGCATCGCCACCGTGCAACTCGGACGCGCCATGGGTCTGACGGTCCTCGGCACCGCGGGCACCGCGAAAGGCCTTGAACTGGTCACCCGCGAAGGCGCCCATCAGGTGTTCGACCATTCCAAAACCGGATATCAGGACCAGATCATGCAGTCCACCGGCGGCCGCGGCGCGGACATCATCGTGGAAATGCTGGCCAACATAAATCTTCCCGCCGATCTGAAAATGCTGGCCACCAACGGCCGCGTCATCATCGTCGGCAACCGCGGCGATTGCACCATCAACGCCCGCGAGCTGATGTCCCGGCGAGCCTCAGCACGCGGCTTTACGCTCTGGGCGGTTACCGACGCCGAAGCTGCGCAGATTCATGCCGGGATCGGCGCCGCAATGGACAATGGCACCCTGCGTCCCATCGTCGGCAAAGAAATCCCCCTGGCCGAGGCCTCCCGCGCCCACAAGGAAGTCCTCGAGCCCGGCGCGCACGGCAAAATTGTCCTGATCCCGTGACGTTGGAGTGCGAGAGCCCTACTCCCGCGCTCCACGCGCTTCCCGTACCGATTTGCCGTATAATTTTCCCTCGCCGCAGCGGTCGCAGTCTCCGCCATCGGCCTTCAGGACGCAAACCAAACCGTGCCCGTGCTCACACTCATCATTACGCTCTTCGCCGCGCAAAACGGCCTCGGCCACTACTGGCGCAAAATCACCGACCGCACCTTCACGGGCATGTACCACGCCAACGCTTTCGACTTGGCGATGATGATTCCGTACTTCATTGTGCTGTTTGTGCTGGCCATCTACGGCCTGCATCGCTACTGGCTGGTGTACGACTACTTCGTCTATTCCAAAAATGTCCCGCCAACGCCGCCGCCCGTTCAGCAATGGCCGCGCGTCACCATCCAGCTACCGATTTTTAACGAACGCTACGTCATCGAACGCCTGGTCGACGCTATCTCTCGCTTCGATTACCCGCGCGAACTCCTCGACATTCAGGTGCTCGACGATTCCACCGACGAGACTCGCCAGGTGGCCAGCGATTGCGTGGACCGTTACGCCGCGCAAGGCCTGCCCATCGTCTACATCCACCGCACCAATCGCGAAGGGTTTAAAGCTGGCGCTCTCGAAAACGGCCTGCGCACTAGCAAAGGCGAATTCGTAGCCATCTTTGACGCCGATTTCGTCCCCGAACCGGATTTTCTGCGCCTCACCATTCCGTATTTCATGGATCCCGCGGGCGGCGCGGGCATAGGCATGGTGCAGACCCGTTGGACCTATCTGAACTCCGACTATTCGCTTCTGACCAACGTAGAAACCATCCTGCTCGACGGCCATTTCGTGGTCGAGCACGGCGCCCGTTCCCGCCGCGGCGCCTTTTTCAACTTTAACGGCACCGCTGGCGTGTGGCGGCGCGTAGCCATCGATCAGGCCGGCGGCTGGCAACACGACACGCTCACCGAAGACACCGATCTCTCCTACCGCGCCCAGCTCAAAGGCTGGAAGTTCCTGTACCTTCCGCAAATTGCCTGCGCTTCGGAATTGCCCGTGGATATGAACGGTTTCAAAGCCCAACAGGCTCGCTGGGCCAAGGGTTTAATGCAAACCGCAAAGAAAATCCTGCCGAAAGTGTTCCGGTCCGACGTGCCCTTTTACATTAAGGCGGAGGCCTTTTTTCATCTCACCGCCAACATCTCTTATCCGCTGATGGTCCTGCTCTCCACCATGCTGCTTCCCGCCATGATCGTACGCTTCTATCAAGGCTGGTTTCAGATGCTGGTCATCGACCTCCCGCTCTTCTTGGCCTCTACTTGCTCGATCTCCAGCTTTTATCTGGTATCGCAACGCGAACTGCGCCCCAAGACCTGGTGGCGCACCTTTCTGTACTTGCCATTCGTAATGGCCACCGGCATCGGCATTTCCGTGCGTAACGCGCAAGCCGTCATTGAAGCCATCGTCGGCAAAAAATCCGACTTCGCCCGCACGCCAAAATTTAACATCGCTGGAAAGGCGGGCAGCTTCGCAAAAAAATCCTATCGCAACAAAGCGGGGTGGATTGCCTACGCGGAAGTGTTGCTGGGTCTGTATTTCGCGTGCACAGTGGTTTACTCCATCCTGCGGGAAAACTACGCCACCGTCCCTTTCCTGCTGCTCTTCGTCTGGGGCTACCTGTACACGGGTTTCATGTCCCTAAGCCAGGTGTACTTCGCGCACTGGAGACTGGGAAGCGCCGTACCCCCGCAAGAAATGCGCCCTGCCGCCACCGGCGCCCCGGGCTTCTGAGAACGGGTTGTGGGTAACCACAATGTCACTAAATTTCCACTGTAACTAACCTGAAATCAGTATGTTACATATCATACTGAGCGCAAAGGACTTTAACCCCCTTTGCGCTCAATATGATATGAAATTGCGCAAGGCAGGCGCGCCCCCTACTCCACCCGAATCAGCACCACCTCCGCTGGCGAGCCGACCCGCAACGGCGGTCCCCAAGTACCCGCCCCGGACGAGGTATACACCTGCAGCCCGCCGATCCGGCTCAATCCATACGCAAACTGGCGATAGATGCGCCGAGCAATCAGGGTATAGGGAAACATTTGTCCCAGGTGCGTGTGCCCGGAAACCTGCAAGCTAATCCCGGCTTCCTCCGCCACTTCGGGATGGTCCGGCGCATGACAAATCAAGATGCTGGCCCGTGCGCGATCAATGCGCAGCTGCGTCAGCACGGAGCGTAGGTGCTCCGCATGCGTGGCATGCCGGTAGGGAACGCCCAGCACCTGCAAGCCATCGACATCGACGATTTCATTTTCCAACACGCGGACGCCAACTCTTTTTACGGCGTTCACAAACGGCGCGGGATTAGAAAACTCTTCGTGATTCCCCTCCGTAAAAAATACGCCGAGCGGCGGCAGCAGTTCCCGCAAAGGGGCGGCGGCGCGGTCGGCATCGAGCGGCGTGCCATCGAAGAGATCGCCGGCAATGATGACCAGATGGGGATTTTCGCGGGAAATTTTTCTAACGATTTTCCGGGCAAATCCAGCGTTGCGAAAGTTGCCCAGATGCAAGTCGCTGACCAGCGCGATGCTGCGGCCGCGCCAAGTTTCCGGCAGACCCGCAAGGGTTACGCGCATGCGCTTTATCCGCGTCCAGGAAGTATTCGTGAGGCCATAGACGCTGACGGCCAGCGCCAATCCAAAGCAGGCGATGCCCAGGTCCCGCGGCGAAATTGGTGCGTGTAGAATCCTCAGCACGCCGTACAACAGCCACCAGGCGCACGCAGCCATAAATAAGTAGTTGAAAGTGCCCAGCCACACCGCGCCCACTTTATAGAGCGTGCGCACGAAAATATTGAAGTGGCGAAACGCCAGCAGCGAAGTGCTCAAAAAAGCGATGGAGAGCAGCGCCAGAGCCGCACCCAGGATGCTGCGGGCTCCGGACGGCGGCTCAAAAGCAAACACGATGGTTTGAAATAGGAAATAATGCCCTAAGAATAAAATGGATTGTGCTACGGAAAGAAAAACCGCAAATCTCCTGAGCACCCTGCCGGTCTCCCAAGCGGACAAAAATCATATCGCGACACCTTCAGCGTATCACGCCCGCAATGCGGACACTGGGTAGCGACGATCCGGCGGAAAAGCACAGGATGCCAAGAGCGCGGCGCGAGATTGCGGAGCGACTTTTGAAGCTTTGCTATTGCCGCCGAACATGCGCTCGGCTAAAAATCTAGAGAATGCCAGACGGCAGATTCCGCTAAGCTCCGGCCCCGCGGCCTACTGCGCGAGGCGCGGGTTCCGGCTGGACTTCGGCAGGCTTTGCTGTTCCGGTCGCATAGGTCTTATTGCGGATGCGCTCCATCGGCTCTGTGATGCTCTTGGTGTGGGAGAGCGCCCAGACGATTACGCGGTTGGCCAGCGAGAAGGGGAAGAACACCGGGCGCAGCAGATCCACGAACAGAACCACGCGATAACCGTCGGCATCATTCCACACTTCATGTTCGTGACTGTCGTCGAATACCAGGCTCTTGCCTTCCTGCCACGCGCGCACATCCTGGCCTACGCGAATGCGGCAGACCCCTGGCGGTCCGGGAATCAGCAGTCCCAGGTGATAGCGCAGCACGCCTTTGTACATGCCGCGATGCGGCGGAATGTGCTTTCCCGGCGCCAGGATAGAGAACATGGCGGTCTTCATCCCCGGGATATATTTCAGGATGCGCACCGTCTCCGGACACTGCTTGCAATTCTCTTCGGCGGCTTGGCCATAGCCGTAGAGGAAAAAGGTCTTCCACTGTTCGCCTTGCGTCAGGGCTTTTTGGTACTCGGAAATATCCTGGAAATTGGGAATTTCGTCCCGCCGCTGTAGCAGGACATCCAGTTCTCTGCGGATGAGCGGCGCTTCCGCCTCGACCTTAGCCACCCACGGATACGCTTCCGGCGCTAAAAAGGTCTTGTGGCCGTCGTGGAAAAACAAAACCTTCTCGATCACATCTCGCAGCATGGGTTGCTCGGAAGAGAGTGGGCTGACAGACTCGCCGCAGGGTCCTAGGGACGGCGTGACCGTAGCAGAATCCAGCGCGCCTCGCAATGCGGGAATTGTGAAGAAATCGTAAAACTTCAGGAATTCGCGGATCGCACTGGCCGTAGTTTCTCCGCCACGCCCGGATTGCGGTAGCTTCGCCGACCTAAGCGCCGATGGCATTCCTCTGGACGAATTGCCACGGCGCTCGATCCGCGGCAATCCCTTCGCGGCGTATTCCACAGCGTTCCGCAACGAGCCTTGATCAACGGTGCGTTCGCCGTTGACGCCGCGACAACGCTCTGCCATTATCCAGAAATCAATTCTGTTGGGCGTTTGCTCGCGACAGATTTGCGGAACCAATTGGCTCGGCGCATTCGCCGGAACGAATAAGGGACAGAACCGATCAGCCTGCGCATCTCCATCCTGGCCTCTGGCAGCTCGGGGAACATCACCCTCCTCGAGACGGAGCGCACCCGACTCCTGGTGGACGCCGGGCTCGGAAAACGCGAAACGCTGGCCCGCCTTGCAGCTCTTAATATCACCGTTGATTCGCTCGACGGCATTCTCATTACTCACGAACACTCCGATCATTGCAACGGGTTGCCGCAAATGCTCGGCCTGTGGAAGGCTCCGCTGTACGTTACCGAGCCGACCATGGATGCGCTGGTGCGCTGCCTACCGGAAACGTTTGGCAAACGGCTGCGCGGCGTGGAAACCATTCATGCGGGGCAGCGCTTCTCCATCGGGGACATTGACGTCCACGCTTTTGCTATTCCACACGACGCGGCGGACCCGCTTGGTTTCACCTTCAAATCGAATGGCGCCAAGATGGCGCTGGTCACCGACCTTGGCTATCTCCCCGAACTCGTAAAAGTCCACCTGCGCGATGCGGATTGCCTGCTGCTGGAGTCCAATCACGATTTGGATATGCTGAAGGTTGGCCCGTATCCCTGGGTGGTGAAGCAGCGCGTGCTTAGCCGCACCGGGCATCTTTCCAATCATGCGGTGAGCGAATATCTGGCCGATCCGGAAGGTTTCGATGGACTGGCGCGATTCCTGGTGCTGGCCCACGTTTCGCTCGAAAATAATAATCCCGATGTGGTGCGTATCTCCGCCGAAGAGGCGCTCCGGCGGCGCCCTGCGGAGCGCGCCTTTACGGGCGAGCTCCTGATTGCCAATCAGCAAACCCCGCTGGCTCCGCTCAATCTCTGAGACTCTGTAGCGGCCGCACGGAACTCTGGCCTTTAGAGAGCCTTCGACGCATTTTGCAGTTCCGCTATTCGTCGCTCCAAAAATCGGCGTTCCGGGACCTGTTTCGCGAGTTCCAAGGCGCGCCGGTAGGCCGCGATCGCTTCCGGCACGCGCCCCAGCCGCCGGCACAGATCCGCGCGCGCCGAATGTGCGAGAAAGTATTCCGCCAGCTCCCCGCGAGCCAGAATCGCGTCGATTAGCGCCAGCCCAGCCTGCGGCCCGTCGCGCATGGCAACCGCCGCGGCGCGGTTTAGCTCCACCACCGGCGAAGCCTCGACGCGCAGCAGCACATCGTAGAGCCCCACGATCTGCTGCCAATCGGTTGCCTCCGCGGCAGCCGCGTCGGCGTGCACGGCGGCGATTGCCGCCTGCAGGGTGTAAGGGCCAAAGCGCCGCGAGGCCAGCGCGCGCTCCACCAACGCCGCACCGTCGCGAATCTGCTGCTGATTCCAGAGCGAGCGATCCTGTTCGTGCAACAGGATCAAATCACCGTCCGCGGAGGTTCGCGCTGGGCGCCGCGCATCATGCAGGAGCATCAATCCCAGCAGTCCCAGCACTTCGGGCTCGGGCAACAGCTCCGTTAGCAGACGTCCGAGCCGGATCGCTTCGCTGGACAAGTCGTGGCGCGTCACCGAATCGCCTAGCGAGGCGGAGTAGCCTTCGTTGAAAACCAGATAGATTACCTGCAAGACGGCGTCGAGGCGCTCCGCCAACTCCTCCCGAGCAGGAACCTGATAAGGAATTTTTGCGTCGCGAATTTTGCCCTTGGCGCGCACGATGCGCTGCGCCAGAGTTGGCGCGGGAACGAGAAACGCGCTGGCGATCTCTTCGGTGCCCAGCGCGCATACTTCGCGCAGGGTGAGGGCGATGCGCGCGTCGGGGGTCAGCGCCGGGTGGCAACAAGTGAAAATGAGGCGCAGCCGGTCATCCTCGATGCCGTGATTTGCCTCGTTGTCAGGACACTCTAAGACTGGAGGTGCGTTGGCTTCGAGTTGGTCGGCGATAGCCACCAGCGCGGCGTCGAAACGTGCGCCGCGCCGCAACCGATCGATGGCTTTGAAGCGCCCGGCGGAAATAAGCCAGGCGCGCGGATTCTGCGGCACGCCGGTGCGCGGCCAGGACTCCAGCGCCGCGGTAAAGGCGTCGTGCATGGCCTCCTCGGCAAGCTCGAAGCCGCCGAGCAGGCGAATCAGCGTGGCCAGCACGCGGCGCGAGTCCGAGCGATAGAGCGCGCCGATAAATTCCGCGGGCTCGGTCGTCGCC
>Ga0209040_10003880_pt1 | contig 11377 bp, 9 predicted proteins | sample BogFormECP12_OM3_FD_188240 | JGI IMG/M metagenome (GOLD analysis project Ga0209040, IMG submission 188240) | Bog forest soil microbial communities from Calvert Island, British Columbia, Canada - ECP12_OM3 (SPAdes) (version 2) | ecosystem: Environmental > Aquatic > Freshwater > Wetlands > Bog ... | reverse complement strand
GCCCAAGACCCCGTGCGTGGTCGGCTACGAGGTCGGCGGCACGATCCTCGAGCTGGGCGCCGGGGTATCGGAATCCCACCCGTCCCTGAGCGACGGGCAACGCGTGCTCGCAGGAACGAAATTCGGCGGCTACGCCTCACAGGTGACCGTCCCGGCAAGCGACGTGATGGCGCTCCCCGACGAGCTCAGCTTCGCCCAGGGAGCTGCCATCCCCGTCAACTACGCAACGGCCTGGGCCGGGCTGGTCGGCTACGGGAGCCTGCGGCCGGGCGAGCGCGTGCTCGTGCACTCGGCCGGCGGCGGGGTCGGGATCGCGGCGACGCAGATCGCAAAGCGCGTCGGCGCCGAGGTCTACGGCACCGCTTCGCCGGGCAAGCACGCACGGTGCCTGGAGCTGGGCGTCGACCACGCGCTCGACTACACCAAGCCCGGCTGGGAGCGCGGCCTGCCGCCCTTCGACCTGATCATGGACGCGGTCGGCGGCGCGAGCTTCCGGCGCAGCTACTCGCTGCTGCGCCCGGGCGGAAGGCTCGTCGCCTTCGGCGCCTCGGCGCTCGTCTCCGGGGAGCGGCGCAACGTCGTCGGTGCGCTGCGCACCGTCGTGCGCATGCCCCGCTTCAACCTGATCAAACAGATGTCCGACTCGAAGGCCGTGATCGGCCTGAACATGCTCAGCCTGTGGAAGGACCGCGGGACGCTGCAGCCGTGGATCGGCCCGCTGCGGGAGCTGCTCGACGACGCGACCGTCAAACCCGTCATCGCCGGCGAGTTCCCCTTCGAGGACGCCGGCGCAGCACAGAACATGATCACCGAGCGGCGCAACGTCGGCAAGGTAGTTCTCGTGCCCTGACCTGACAGCGCCCGCGGCCCGGCAGCGGCGCTGCCCGGCGGTGGCGAACACTCGGCTCGTGCAGGGCAGCGTCCGCGCGGCCGTGCCCCGGGTGCTAGGCTCAGGCGCAGATGTCGTTTCAGCTCTCGCTTCTGTCTCTTCTCCTGCTCCCCCCTCGGGGGGAATAGCGCGTGGCGGCCGCGTAGCCGCATACCCAGCAGAGAGGAACAGCAAGCGAGATAGAGAAGGAGCACGAGCGACATGAGCACAACGACCGGTGAACGCAGCGACGCGGACCGCGTCCGGATCTTCGACACGACCCTGCGCGACGGCGAGCAGTCGCCTGGAATCTCCCTCAACAAGCAGGAAAAGCTGGAGATCGCCCACCAGCTCGCCCGCCTCGGCGTGGACATCATCGAGGCCGGCTTCCCGATCACCTCGCCCGGCGACTTCGAGTCGGTGCAGGCGATCGCCCGCGAGGTCGAAGGACCTGTCATCTGCGGCCTTGCGCGCACGAGCAAGCAGGACATCGAGGCGGCGTGGAACGCGGTCAGGGATTCCGAGCGGCCGCGCATCCACACCTTCATCGCCACCAGCGACATCCACATCGAGCGCAAGCTGCAGACCACGCGCGAGGACGTCAAGGGACAGGTGCGCGCGGCCGTGGCGCAGGCGCGCGAATACACCGAGGACGTCGAGTTCTCCCCCGAGGACGGGTCGCGCTCGGACATCGACTACATGTCGGAAGTCATCGCGATCGCGCTGGAGGAGGGTGCCACCACGATCAACGTGCCCGACACCGTCGGCTACACGATGCCGCGCGAGTACGCAGCGATGTTCGAAGAGCTCTACCGGCTTCTGCCCGGGCTCGCCGACGTGATCGTGTCCGTGCACTGCCACGACGACCTGGGGCTGGCCGTGGCCAACTCGCTGGCCGGCCTGGAAGTGGGCTGCCGGCAGGTCGAGTGCGCGATCAACGGCATCGGCGAGCGCGCGGGCAACGCCTCGCTCGAGGAGATCGTGATGCTGCTGCGCACGCGCGAGTCCAGCCTCGGGGTGTGGACCGGCGCAGAGACCACCGAGATCGCACGTTCCAGCCGCCTCGTCGCCCGCCTGACCGGCTATCAGGTGCAGCCGAACAAGGCGATCGTGGGGCGCAACGCGTTCGCGCACGAGGCCGGCATCCACCAGGACGGCGTGCTCAAGGAGCGCACCACCTACGAGATCATGGACGCCACGACCGTCGGTCTGCGCAGCAACTCGATCGTCCTCGGCAAGCACTCCGGCCGCCACGCCCTGAGCAAAGCGCTTCAGGAGATGGGCTTCGACCTCGACGGCCAGGCGCTGAACACCGCGTTCAGGCGCTTCAAGGAAATCGCCGACCGCAAGAAGCAGGTCACGGCGATGGACCTGGAGGCGCTCGTGACCGACGAGCTGCGCGAGGAGATCACCGGCTTCGCGCTGGAGTGGTTCGAGGTCGAGGCCTCCTCGCTGCGCCCGCCGCACGCGCGTGTGTCGGTGACGCTGCCGGAGGGCAGCTCGGCGACCGGCACATTCGTCGGCGACGGGCCGATCGACGCGGTCTTCCAGGCGATCAACGCCGCCACAGGCATCGCGGCCAAGCTCAGCGAGTTCACGATCGGCGCCGTCACCGAGGGCCAGGATGCTCTCGGCGAGGTCTCGATCGTGCTCGAGGTCGACGGTTTCACGGGCGCCGGCCAGGGAGTCTCCACGGACATCATCGACGCGGCCGCCCGCGCATACGTGCGGGCGCTGTCGGTGGCCGTGGCACGCTCGCGCGCCGATGAGGCGATCGGCCTGCCCGAGGCCAGCACGCCCTGACAGACATGGTCCGATCGGGGTGATGCGGTGCGCACGGCGGCTGGGAGGCTCCGGCAGTCAGGAAAAACGCGGCGCCGCGCCCACGGCTGACGGTGCCCAGAGGAGATGACAATATGCCCAAAATAACCGGAACACCCGTGCTGGACACCCTCGTCCAGATGAACGAGGGCACGGCCGAGCGGTCGGGCCTCGACGCCGAGACCTACATGCTCGTGCGCATCGCCGCGCTGGCGGCGACGGGGGCACCCCCGGTGTCCTACCTCGCGAACCTCGGCGCCGCATCGGACCTCGGCGTCGACCTCGATCAGATTCAGGGCGCCCTCGTCGCGATCGCGCCGGTTGTGGGCGGGGCTCGGGTGACGGCGGCTGCCACCGCGATGACCCGCGCGCTGGGGATCGCGATCGCGATCGCCGACGAGGAGCTGGAAGAAGCGGAAGAGGAGTAGGCCCGCGGCCTTCCCGCCGTGCCGGGGGTGGCAGGGAGAAAGCGCTGACCCTCTTCACGCTCGTGAAGAGGGTCACGCGGGCACTGGGTCAGGCGGCACTGCGTCTGGCGGCGGTGGGGAGCGTCGGGTCGGGCGCCCGCTCGCGGCTGCACTGGTTCGTCTGTGATAACGTACGCGCGTATGGCGCGAGTGAAGACCCGAGCGACACGCCCCCGCCGCGCCGGCGCGAGCAGCACGGAGCTCGTCGGGGTCGGCGCGCAGAACGCCGCGCCGGCCGGTGGCGACCCGCTGGACCCGGCCGTCATCGGCGCGCGCGTGAAAGCGCTGCGAGAGGCCTCGGGTCTCTCGCTGCGCGACCTCGCGGCACGCAGCGGCGTGAGCGCGCCGATGCTCTCGCAGGTCGAGCGCGGCGAGACAAGCCCCACGCTGACGGTCGCCTCGCGGATCGCCGCGGGGCTCGAGCTGCGTCTGTCCCAGCTGCTGCGACTCGACGAGAGCGGATCGGTGACGATCGTTCGAGCCGGCCGGCGACAGCGCGGCGGCAGCGCCAGGCGCGGACACCGCTTCGAGGTCATGACCGCCTCACAGCCCGGTCAGCGGGCCGAGCTGTCCCGCCACACGCTTGCGCCGGGCGGCGCCACCGGAGCGAGCGACGACCCGCCGATGCATGAGCCCGGCAGCCGCGAGACAGCCCTCGTCGAGCACGGCTCCGTGGTGCTGGTCTGCGACGGGCAGCGCCACGAGCTCGGCGCCGGCGACTGCGTCACCTTCGACGCCGACCTGCCCCACCACTTCGAGAACCCCAGCGCGCAGGAGGCCGCCTTTCTCGCGGTCGTCTCCGCGGGACTGAGGCGCAGCTAGATGCCGCCCACAGACCACGCACGCGGGACCCCGTCAGGGGTCCTCCTCAACGAAACCAACAGCACCCGCGGCCAGAGAGGACGATGACCATGCCACAGACGCTGTTCGACAAGATCTGGGAGGCCCACGAGGTGGGCGGGCAGGGGTCAGGGCTCCTCTACATCGACCTGCACCTCGTGCACGAGGTGACCAGCCCGCAGGCCTTCGACGGGCTGCGCCTGGCCGGGCGCGGCGTGCGTCGGCCGGACCGCACGCTGGCGACCGCCGACCACAACACGCCGACCGACGGCACGCCCGTGGCGGCGCGCATCAAGGACGAGCTCTCGCGCGTGCAGGTGCAGACGCTCGAGCGCAACTGCCAGGAGTTCGGCGTGCCCGTCTTCTCGCTCGGCTCCGAGCGCCAGGGGATCGTGCACGTGATCGGCCCCGAGCTCGGCGTCACCCAGCCGGGCATGACGATCGTCTGCGGGGACTCGCACACTTCCACCCATGGTGCCTTCGGCGCGCTGGCCTTCGGGATCGGCACGAGCGAGGTCGAGCACGTGCTGGCGACGCAATGCATGGTGCAGAACAAGCCGCGCTCGATGCGTGTGCGCTATCAGGGCCAGCTCGGCTTCGGCGTGAGCGCCAAGGACCTGATCCTCGGCACGCTCGGACAGCTCGGCGTCGGCGGTATGACCGCCCACGTGGTCGAGTACTGCGGCCCGGCGATCGAGGCCCTCTCGATGGAGGGGCGCATGACCGTCTGCAACATGACCATCGAGGGCGGCGGCCGAGCCGGCATGATCGCGCCCGACGAGACCACCTTCGCCTGGTTCGCCGACCAGCAGCGACCCGGAGCGCCCGAGGACACCGAGCTGGACGCCGCGATCGAGCGCTGGCGCGAGCTGCGCACCGACGAACGCGCCAGCTTCGACAGGGAGGTCGTGATCGACGCCTCCGCCATCTCTCCGCAGGTGACCTGGGGGACCAACCCGGGGATGGTCCGCGCGGTCACCGAGACCGTGCCCGCGCCGGAGGAGTTCGACAGCCCGGCTGACCGCGAGTCCACCGAACGTGCCCTGCAATACATGGCCCTTGAGCCGGGCACCCCGATCGAGGAGATCGCGATCGATCGTGTGTTCATCGGCTCCTGCACCAACTCGCGGATCGGCGACCTGCGCGCCGCCGCCGAGGTGATCGCCGGTCGCAAGGTCGCGCCGAGCGTCAGCGCGATGGTCGTCCCGGGCTCCCAGCAGGTCAAGGCACAGGCCGAGGCCGAGGGCCTCGATCAGATCTTCCGCGAGGCCGGCTTCGACTGGCGCGTGGCCGGCTGCTCGATGTGCCTGGGCATGAACCCCGACATCCTCGCCCCCGGCGAGCGCTGCGCCTCGACCTCCAACCGCAACTTCGAGGGCCGTCAGGGCCGCGGCGGGCGCACCCATCTGGTCTCCCCGCAGATGGCCGCCGCGGCAGCCGTCGCCGGGCGTTTTGTCGACATCCGCGACTGGGCATGAGCGCGCCAGCGCCCACGCCCACGCCCACGCCCGGCGCGCACTGGCAACGCGAGGAGCTCGCCGCGAGCTTCGCCGAGCGTCGCCGCGTGCTCGTGCCGCTGCTCAACGTGCAGGAGGACGTGATCGTGCAGCTACTCGCGCGCCACGACCGGCCGGTCACCCGCTTCCTCGACCTGGGCTGCGGCGCCGGCGCGATGAGCGAGCTCGTGCTCGGCGCCCGGGGGGCGGGCTCTCGATCAACGGCCGTGCTGGTCGACTTCTCCGAGCCGATGCTCGAGCGCGCGAGCGTCAACCTCCGCGCCTACGCCGGTCGCTGGGAAGCCGTTCGTGGCGACCTCAACGACCCCCGGTGGAGCGAGGCGCTGCCGACCGGGCCCTACGACGCGATCGTCTCGGGGCTCGCCATCCACCACCTGCCCAGCGAACGCAAGCGTGCACTGTTCGCCGAGGTGCTGGAGCTGCTCGCGCCCGGCGGCATGTTCGTGAACATGGACTACGTCTCGATCGACGGGCCGCTGCGGGGCCTCTTCGATGAGCACATGCGCGCCAACGCGATCCGCCACGAGCACGAGCTCGGCGGCAGCCGCTCAGAGGACGAGGTCGACCTCGAGGACGACCACGATCGCCCCGACACCGTCGACGCCCAGGTGCAGTGGCTGCGCGACGCCGGCTTCAGCCAGGTCGAAGTGCACTTCAAGTGGGCAGAGGCCGCCGTCTTCGGCGGGACCAGGCCGAGGGAGTGACCGTGCGACCCGAACGATCTGCGCGGCGAGCCCGCCGGCAGAGCGCCAAAGAGCGAGCCTGGACGGCTCGCTGACCTGACCAAAGGAGACCGACGCGTGGAACCGATAAACGTCATTTCAGGCAAGGTCAGCCATCTCGATCGCGCCGACGTGGACACCGACCAGATCATGCCCAAGCAGTTCCTCAAGCGCGTCGAGCGCTCCGGCTTCGGCGAGTTCCTGTTCTACGACTGGGCCAAGGAGCCTGGCTGGGAGCTGCCGGCCAACCCGATCCTGGTGACCGGTGAGAACTTCGGCTGCGGCTCCTCGCGCGAGCACGCACCATGGGGCCTGCAGGACTACGGCTTTGAGGCGATCGTCGCGCCGAGCTTCGCCGACATCTTCTACTCCAACTGCACCAAGATCGGTCTGCTGCCCGTCGTGATGAGTGCCGAGGACTGCCACAGCCTGGCCCACGCCGGCGAGGGCGAGATCGACCTGGTCGAGCAGGAGGTGCGCTTCGACGGGCGCCTCCTCGCCTTCGAGATCGACCACGAGATCCGCCATCGGCTGCTCGGCGGGCTCGACGACATTGCTCTCACACTCCAGCAGGAGGCCGCGATCGCCGACTTCGAGCGCGACCGCGAGCAGCGACTCCCGCCAGGCTGGGCCGTCCCCACCACCGCGCTGTGAGCAGCTGGTAGCGTCGGCGGCCGTGGCATACCGCATCGTCACCCTGCCCGGCGACGGGATCGGCCCGGAGATCATGGAGCCCACACTGGAGCTGCTGGAACAGCTGGGCGACTTCGAGTTCGAGGAGTACCTGTTCGGCGGCGCCTCGATCGACGTGCACGGCACGCCCCTCACGGACGAGGTGCTGGACGCCTGCAGACGCTCGGACGCCGTGCTGCTGGCCGCCGTCGGCGGGCCGCGATGGGACACCACCGACCCGGCCCGGCCGCGCCCCGAGCAGGGCCTGCTGGGTCTGCGCAAGGGCCTCGGCCTGTACGCCAACCTGCGGCCCGTCAGGCCGCTACCCGCGCTGTACGACGCCTCGCCGCTGCGGCGCGAGCGGATCGAGGGCACCGACCTGCTGGTCGTGCGCGAGCTCACGGGGGGGATCTACTTCGGCGAGAAGACGCGCACCGCGACGAGCGCAACGGATGTCTGCGCCTACACGACCGCCGAGATCGAGCGCATCGCCCGCACGGCTTTCACCGCGGCCCGGGCGAAGGTCAGCAGCGTCGACAAGGCCAACGTGCTCGAGACCTCCCGGCTTTGGCGCGAGGTCGTCAGTGCGCTGCATGCGCGGGAGTTCTCCCACGTCCAGCTCGAGCACATGCTCGTCGACAACGCCGCCATGCAGCTCGTGTCCGCCCCGCGCGACTTCGACGTGATCCTCACCGAGAACATGTTCGGCGACATCCTCTCCGACGAGGCCGCCATGCTCACCGGCTCGATCGGCATGCTTCCGAGCGCCTCGCTCGGAGCTTCCGACCCGCCCACCCCTGGCATGTTCGAGCCCGTGCACGGATCGGCGCCCGACATCGCCGGGCAGGGCGTGGCCAATCCGCTGGCCATGTTCCTTTCCGCGGCGATGCTGCTCAGGCACGGCCTCGGCTTGGAAAGTGAGGCCGCGGCTGTAGAATCGGCGGTGCAGGACGCGCTGGACGCCGGGTTGCGCACCGCCGATCTGGGAGGGGGAGCGGGCACGGCGCAGGCGACGCAGGCAGTGCTCGATCACCTCTAACAGGAGCGCAATGAACGTGGAGCCCACCGACCTCATCTGGATGAACGGAGAATTCGTCGCCTGGGAGGACGCCAAGGTCCACGTCCTGACCCACGGGCTGCACTACGGCACGGGCGTGTTCGACAGCATGCGCTGCTACGACACCGAGCTCGGCCCGGCCGTGTTCCGCAACGCCGAGCACATCGAGCGCCTGCTGCGCTCCGCCGAGCTCTACTACATACCAGTGCCCTACTCGGCCGAGGAGCTGCGCGCCGCCACGCTCGAGCTCGTGGCCCGCAACGGGCTGCGCTCGTGCTACATCCGACCGCTCGTCAACCTCGGCTACGGAACGATGGGCCTCAATCCGCTCGACGCCTCCGTGGACGTCACCATCGCCTGCTGGGAGTGGGGGACCTACCTCGGCGAAGACGGGATGCGCAACGGCGTGCGCGCGATGGTGTCCTCCTGGCGGCGCATCAGCCCGGAGTCGCTGATCCCGCACGCGAAGGCGAGCGGGCAGTACCTCAACAACGTGCTCGCCAAGGTCGAGTCGGTCAAGGCGGGCTACGAAGAGGCGATCCTGCTCGACGACCACGGCCACGTCTGCGAGGGCACCGGCGAGAACATCTACATCGTGCGCGACGGCGAGATCAGCACGCCCGGGCAGCACAACTCGATCCTCGACGGCATCACCCGCCGCTCGATCATCCAGATCGCCCAGGACCTCGGCTACACGGTGCTCGAGCGCAACGTCGCCCGCGCCGAGATGTACCTCGCCGACGAGGTGTTCATGTCCGGGACGGCGGCCGAGCTGGTGCCCGTGCGCGAGATCGACAACCACCAGGTTGGCAGCGGCAAGCCTGGCGAGGTCACCCGCGTACTCCAGGCCGCTTTCGACGACGCAACCCACGGGCGCACCGAGCGCTACCGCGAGTGGCTGGACGTCGTGCGCGCCGTCGACTTGGAGACGCCCGCGGGCGAGGCCGGCGCCGCGAGCGCGCAGACCACCCCCGCAGGGTAGGCGCCGTGCCCGACATACAGCTATACGACGCCACCCTGCGCGACGGCATGGGTGGGGGTGGTCTGAGTCTCACCGCGGAGGAGAAGCTGCGCGTCGTCCACGCGCTGGACGAGCTCGGCGTGCACCTGATCGAGGCGGGCTTTCCCGCATCCAACCCCAAGGAGCAGGAGCTCTTTGCCCTGCTCGCGCGCGAGAGCCTGCACAGCGCCGAGATCGTCGCCTTCGGGATGACCCGCCGGCGCGAGGTGGCCGCCCAGGACGACGACGGGCTGCAGATCCTGGCGGACTCCTTCGCGCCCGTCTGCACGCTCGTGGGCAAGGCCTCGGTGCTGCACGTCGAGAAGGTCGTGCGCGTGTCGCGCGAGGAGAACCTCGAGATGATCGGTGACTCCGTGGCATTCCTGGTCGGCGCCGGCAAGCGCGTGCTGCTCGACGCCGAGCACTTCTTCGACGGCTTCGCGCTCGACCCCGGATATGCCCTGGACTGCCTGCGCGCCGCCTCGGCCGCCGGCGCCGAGCGCCTCGTCCTGTGCGACACCAACGGCGGCTCGCTGCCGCCGCAGATCCGCACCGCCCTGGCCGTGGTGAGCGAAGCGCTGCCGGGCGCTGCGCTCGGCATCCACACCCACGACGACTCGGGCTGCGCGGTGGCCAACACGCTGACCGCCGTGGAAGCCGGCGCGACCCAGGTCCAGGGGACGATCAACGGCATCGGCGAGCGCACCGGCAACGCCAACCTGATCACGATCATCGCCGACCTGCAGCTGAAGATGGGCTGCCAGGTGCTCGCGCCCGAGCGCCTCGCCCGGCTGACCGAGACGGCCCACTTCGTCGATGAGCTGCTCAACCGCTCGCCCAACCCGGCGCAGCCCTACGTCGGAAAGCACGCTTTCGCGCACAAGGCCGGCCTGCACGCAGCCGGCGTGCAGGCCGATTCTCGGACCTTCGAGCACGTCGATCCGGCCGTCGTGGGCAACAGCCGCGACGTGCTCATCTCCGAGCTCTCGGGCCGCGGCACGATCGTCGAGAAGGCCCGCCAGGCGGGCATCGCCGCGGACGAGGAGCTCGCCAGGCGCGTGGTCGAACGGGTCAAGGAGCTCGAGCACCAGGGCTTTCAGTTCGAGGCCGCCGACGGCTCGTTCGAGCTGCTGATGCGCAAGGAGGGCGGCGAGTACGAGCCGCTGTTCCGCCTCGAGTCCTGGCGCGTGCTGGTCGAGAAGCGCGCCGATGGCAAGGTCGAGACCGAGGCCACGATCAAGATCTGGCTCGGTGGCGAGCGCTACGTGCGCACCGCCGAGGGCAACGGGCCGGTCAACGCGCTCGACAGCGCCCTGCGCGAGGCCATCTCCGAGATCCATCCGCACCTGCGCGACATCGATCTGGTGAACTTCAAGGTGCGCATCCTCGATGAGACGAAGGGCACCGGCGCGGTCACGCGCGTGCTGATCGACGCCTCCGACGGGCACGAGGTGTGGGGTTCGATCGGCGTCTCCGAGAACGTCATCGCCGCCTCCTGGGACGCGCTCGTCGACTCGCTCGAGTACGGGATGCAGCCCGGCCGGCGACCCGCACCCGGGCGCGCGGGTGAGCTCAGATCGGCCGGCTCGCGCGACAGGGTCTAGTGGGCGGCGCCGAAGCCGCGCCGCTGCCGGCGCCGAACGCGGTGATCCCACTCGCTCGGCCCGTCCTCGGCGAGGCCGAGGAGCGGGCGGTGCTCGAGGTTCTGCGCTCGGGACAACTCTCCCTCGGACCGCGTCTCGAGGCCTTCGAGCAGGCGTTTGCCGCGCGCTTGGGGGCGCCGCTGGCAAGCGCCGTCAGCAGCGGCACGGCCGGCCTGCACCTCGCTCTGCGGGCGGTCGGCGTGGGGGAGGGCGATGAGGTGATCACCAGCCCGTTCTCGTTTGTGGCGTCGGCCAACGCGGCGCTCTACGAGCGCGCACGGCCGGTCTTCGCCGACGTCGACCCCGTGACGCTCAACCTCGACCCCGAGGCCGCGGCGGCGGCGGTCGGCGAGCGCACGCACGCACTGCTGCCGGTGCACATCTTCGGCTATCCGGCCGACATGCCCGCGTTGGAGCGTCTGGCAGCGCGACACGGCCTCGGCATCGTCGAGGACGCCTGCGAGGCGCTGGGCGCCCGCCACGCCGACGGCACCGCCGTGGGGGGCCGCGGCCACCCCGCCGTGTTCGGGTTCTACGCCAACAAGCAGATCACCACCGGCGAGGGCGGCATGGTCACGCTCGCGAGCCCTGCGCTGAAGGAGCGGATCGACTCCGAGCGAAACCAGGGCCGCGCCCCGGACATGGGCTGGCTCGACCACGACCGGCTGGGCTTCAACTACCGCCTCTCCGAGCTCGCCTGCGCGCTGGGGATCGCCCAGCTCAGGCGGCTCGACGGCATGCTCGCGGGCCGCGCGAGGGTGGCGGGCCTC
>Ga0209040_10003879_pt1 | contig 11381 bp, 9 predicted proteins | sample BogFormECP12_OM3_FD_188240 | JGI IMG/M metagenome (GOLD analysis project Ga0209040, IMG submission 188240) | Bog forest soil microbial communities from Calvert Island, British Columbia, Canada - ECP12_OM3 (SPAdes) (version 2) | ecosystem: Environmental > Aquatic > Freshwater > Wetlands > Bog ... | reverse complement strand
AAGGCTCTCTTATGCAAGGAGACGATTTGCCCTCTATCGAGGAGGACTCGCTGAACCCAGTCCATCCGGTGTTGGGATCGGTTTTGTCGGCTTCGAAAAACGCAAGCGCGCGCGAAGGCTTTCCAATGGAAGGAGACGATTTTCCCAGGAACCGCCTGGAATCGCTTGTGACACCGGCACCGGACCCAATACGACCATTTCATGATCCAAGAACAGGGCCAGAGCCGTTGGTCCGAAACGAGAGAGTGCCAATTCTGCAAGTAGAGCGGACTGCAAAGCCAAGACCCATTTCCGAGGTGCCCCAGACCCAGAATGAGACTGCGAGAACGCCGAAGTCGAACGTACATCGAGAGCGACGGGGGCAAAAGGAGCCTTCGGGACCTACCTATACACCGCTAATAACGGAGAACTTTGTTCGCCCCAACAACGAGGATATCTTCCGTCGTGAGTCGAATGCTTTTGCCTCTGGCGCAAGAGAAAAGCGCGACTTGTCGGGTCGCCCGGTCCCAACTGAGCGAGAGCCGGATGAAATTCAAATTCACATTGGCCGAATTGAGGTGACGGCTGTACCGGCGCAAGTTGCTCCCGCGGCAGTCAAGCCTGCCCGCAAGGGCCCCAGCCTGGACGAGTATCTGAAACGCCGGGGTGGAGCGGCCCGATGAGCAATGCGCTCGCCATCTCCGGCGTCACGGCCGTGCTTGAGTATTACTTGAACGCAGCCTACAACCCGGGCTCGGTTTTACCCAGCGTCCTGGTTTCGGCGCTTGCCCCCGACGTTGTACAGAGCACTTTGAACAATGGGTCCGGCGCCGAACTGCAAGTTAATCTGTTCCTTCACCAAGTCACGCCGAACCCGGGGTTACGTAATATTGGTTGGCCTTCCGTTGCTGCCGACGGAAGTACACCGTTAACGAACCCACCGCTTGCCTTGGATCTCCACTATCTGCTCACGGCCTATGCGTCAGAGGATTTTCTGGCCGAGGCCCTTTTGGGCTATGCCGTTCTGTTGCTCCACGAGAACCCAGTCTTACTTCGAGCCCAGATCCGTACCGCTCTCACACCTGCCAATCTGCCAGCCACCAATCCTTTGTCCCCGTTTCTTGGCTCATCAGGTTTGGCCGACCAGATCGAAATGATGAAAGTCACGTCTGCCACTCTGGGCCGTGAAGAGATGGCTTGGCTTTGGACGGCGCTGAAGGCCGACTATCGTCCGACGTTTCCGTTTCAAGTCTCGGTGGTGTTGATCGAGCCGCAGAATTCCGTCGTCTCGGGCATTCCAGTTTTACAACGCACAGTAACGGCACAGCCGAATCTGCTGTCCCCGCTCCCCACGATAAGCGCAGTCAGTCCGCCTAATGGGCAACCGGCTGCCTCTTTAGGAGACGTTGTCACGGTTCAAGGCAGCAACCTCACTGGCGCAACGGGCGTCCTGCTCATCAACTCTCTCCGGGGCATACGACAAAGCATCGCGTCGCTATCTAACGTCGGTAATACATCCTTCCAATTCACGGTGCCCAGCCCTGCCTTGCCGCCCCCCAATGATTTTCCCGCAGGGGTCTACGTTTTATCGGCGCAAGTGACGTCAGGCTCTGACGTAGTCAGCACCAACAGCCTTCCGTTTGCCATCGCTCCGACGATCACGTCCCCATTCCCTGGCACATTGACATCCGGACCCTCCGTGAATGTGACAGTTTCCTGTGCTCCTGATTTGCGCGTTGGGCAGCAGGCGTCGCTGCTCATTGGCGGGCAGGAAGCGCAAGCCGACGCTTTCACCAGCCCGACCAATTCGCCATCATTCACATTCACGCCCCTCCAGCCGACTGATCACAAAGTGCCAGTGTGGTTGCGGGTTGACGGTATCGATAGCCCGTTCATCGATATGACTCAATCGCCGCCAGTGTTCCCCGGGCCGCTCGTGAAGGTGAACTGATGGAAACCACAGTGCACAATTCATCGTGGACCGATGCCAACCAGGCTTATCTGGTGGCGGAATTTGCGCTGCTCAAATTGAAGTTGGGGGCGAAGCCTGAGGAACAAGCGGCACAGACGAGGCAAGCCGAGCGGGTAGTAGCGACGGCGCGGACAGCTATGGAAGATCCGCCGGCGATTGACCAGCTTTCTGACCTTTTTGGCTTGACCGCGTTCGAGCGCGCAGTTCTTCTCCTCTGCGCCGGAGTGGAAATGGATTCCAGGCTCGCAGCCCAGTGCGGCGAAGCCCACGGGCAAACCCAGCGGCCCTACGCCACATTCGGCCTGGCGCTGGCTGCGTTCCCCGACGCCCATTGGAGCGCGTTGACGCCTGCGCGCCCGTTGCGGCGGTTTCGATTGGTGGAAGTGGAAGCAGGCCACGGTCTCACATCTGCATCCCTTCGCATTGATGAGCGTATCCTGCACTACCTGGCGGGCGTGAACCTGTTGGATCCACGACTCCAGTCGCTTATCCAAGCCAGTCCTTTTCCCGGCTGGATTGCTGCTGACCATGCGTTGACGGCAGCCCAAGCCGCCCAAGTTTTTTCAACCAACGTTCAATACTCTCCCATCCTCCACCTGTGTGGCGACGACGCCAACGGCCAGGAAGACGTGGCCGCTCTTGCGGCGCAGAACACCGGACAGCAGTTGTTCGTCGCGCGAGTCGAAGACCTTCCGCCTGTCGGCCCTGATCTGGATCAGTTTGCGGTCCTTTGGCAAAGAGAAGCGTTACTTGTGCCAGCCGCTTTGCTAATTCAGTGCGAGTCCGGAGGCTTCACTGCTCCCGCCCGCCACCTTGCAGAGAGACTGCAAGGCCTCGTGTTTCTGGCTAGCAAGGACGCGGTACGCTTCCGTCGAGCGTTTCTTCGCTTTGAGGTAAACAAGCCGCAACCGAGGGAACAAAAGCGTCTTTGGCAGCAAGCCTTAGGCCCGGCGGCCGCTACTTCCAACGGCATTCTCGACGACGTGTCCGAACAATTCCGGCTCAGCGCCAGAATGATTTTCTGCACCGGCTCTTTGATGGCGTCGAGTGGGGATTCGGTCCGCCCTGAGGAATTATGGAATGCGTGCCGCTCCTTAGCTCGCCCGAAGCTGGAGGACCTTGCCCAGCGCATTGTCCCCTGCACCTCATGGGACGACCTGGTGTTGCCGGAATCGCAGAAACAGATTCTGCGGCAACTCGCAGCACAGGTTCGTCACCGGATGCTGGTTTACGAAACCTGGGGATTCTCCGCCAAGGGGCGTCGCGGTTTGGGAGTGAGCGCTCTCTTCACAGGGGAAAGCGGCACGGGCAAAACGCTGGCTGCCGAGGTGCTGGCGAATGAATTGGGCCTGGATCTGTACCGCATTGATCTCTCCGCAGTGGTCAGCAAGTACATCGGTGAGACCGAGAAAAACCTGAAGCAGGTCTTCGATGCCGCAGAGGAGGGCGGAGTGCTTCTGCTTTTCGACGAGGCCGATGCGCTCTTCGGCAAACGCGGAGAGGTGAGGGACAGTCACGACCGTTACGCCAACATCGAAGTGGGCTATCTGTTGCAACGCATGGAGGCATATCAAGGCTTGGCGATCCTGACAACCAACCTCAAGTCCTCCCTGGACAGGGCCTTCCAACGCCGGTTGCGGTTCACGGTGAATTTTCCTTTTCCCGATGTCACTCAGAGGGAAGCCATCTGGAACCGGGTTTTCCCGGCTGCGACTCCGACCAACGGTTTAGATTCCAAGAAACTGTCCCACTTGAATGTGCCGGGAGGCAACATCCGCAATATTGCGTTGAACGCGAGCTTTCTGGCTGCGAAGGCGGGAACGCCAGTCGAAATGGGTCATCTGGTGGAGGCTGCGAGGCTGGAGGCGCAAAAGATCGAGCGTCCGCTTTCGGACGCCGAGATCCGGGGGTGGGCATGAGCCGCATCCGGCTGAACATCGATCGGCTTGTTTTGAACGGACTGGAATCCGGAGCGGAAAAAGCGCTGGTGGAAAGCCTGCAAGGGGAATTATCCAAATTGCTGTCCGACCCAGTGGCGCGTGCGGAATGGGCGCGTTCCCATCGCACGCCAGTGTTGAAGCTGGGCCGAATGCCACTCGGTGCCGGGGCGGCGGGAGGCAGCAAGTTTGGCAAGCAAATGGCCCGCGCGGTTGGCAGAGGTTTGAAGCCATGAGCTACGCGATGCTTGCGCGGAAACGCGAGACCGCTCCGTCGCCTAGGGCGAAGGCGCCCTCCAAAGCCGCGTCCAGCGGTTTGCGTATCGGTGAGCCGAACGATGCTTTCGAGCGTGAAGCCGACCGCGTGGCCGAAGCCGTGTTGAGCCATCGCCGAACCCCCTCCTGGTCGCTGTCCAAAGTCAATCTTGGAAACGTCCAGCGGCAGACTGGTCCGACGGGACCTACGAACCAGCCTGCGCCTCAGCCGAATAACTACAAAGAGGGCCTGGGAAAGATAGCCGAGGCGTTCCTAAAAACCGACATAGGGAAGCAGCTCCTCGACGCTGCGTCGCACGACCCGGTAGTGAAGGGCGCTGAGGATTTCATAGGGACTCTACCTGGCAAGATCATCGCAGGCGCGGCAGCCGCCGGGGCCGTGTCTGCCCTGGCAGCCACGCATACGGCTTTGCCTGCTCAGATCCCTGAGATTCCGCTGGACAAGATTCGACCCGGCCTCGCGGTGAAGATCACTTACGAGGGACCGGTAGATCACCCGACGAAGGCGATGGTTACGTTCAGCTATACGCCTAAGAATGCTGACAAGAAGCCCAAGGAGTCAAAATCAGATCGTTTCCGGGCGGAGACCGCACGCATCGCTGCCGAACAGGAGAAATTCCGCGCGGGCTTGAAATATCCGCCCGGATCGCCGCAAGATCTGCAGCAAAAAGCGGAGCAGAAGGCGATCGAGGACTACACCCTTCATCGCTTTGGAGCGATTCCGGGAACGGGCGGTCAGCCTCTGGTTCCCACTTACCCGGGACTGAAGGAGTCTCCTGATACCGGGCTGCGACCGCCGAGCTTTGAATCTCCATTCCAACCGAAGCCGTTCCATCTGCTCGACCAGAAGCTGGAGCTGAAGCCGCTCACGTCTTCCACCGCGAAGCCGGGTGCGGACGCTGAGAAGAAAGAGGAGCCGGCCACAGTTCAGCGCAAGGCAGAGAGCAATGCCCCCGTGCTCGAGGCTCCAGCTGCGGTGGACGAGGCGCTGCAGTCGTCGGGCCGCCCGCTCGACCACGATACGCGCGGCAGGATGGAGTCGCGCTTCGGCTTTGACTTCAGCAAGGTCCGTGTTCATACGGATTCACGGGCAGCCGCCTCCGCAAAGGGTATCGGCGCTCTGGCTTACACAGTTGGCAGCGATGTTGTCTTTGGCGCCGGCCGCTATTTACCGAACACCACAGAGGGCACGCGGCTGCTGGCGCATGAGTTGGTTCACGTGGTCCAGCAGGAGAGAGGCGGGCCATCGATAGGTGGTTCCGTTGGTTATGTTGTTAGCGCGACGAGTCATCCTGCCGAGAGGGAGGCCGATCAAGCTGCCACACAAGTACTGGCGGGACGTCGAGCCCACATCGTACAGCCGACGGCGGCCCACTTGCATCGCGCCGCTTCACCGCAGGATGAGCAGAAAAAGGCTGAGGCGAAAAAAAGCCACGAAGAAGAGCAGACCAAGATAGTGGGGCTGATCGGACAAATGAGGGCCATCAAATCCGATCCTTCCAAGGGATTCGAAGATCCGGATAATCTTCTCCACAACACACTGCAGTGGCTTCCGGAACCAGGTCAACCTTCAGCATCAACGCCTCAAGTAAAACTTACGATTTTAAGCCCCACCCACGATACAGACAGCAGAGACTTTTCCCGAGGGCGCGCGTATTTCGATTCGAGAGTACCGTACCCTAACATCGGGGGCGATTACCCGGCAGACCCCGCGATCAAGACGGCCGATGGGCTGGAATATGCACTTCGGGGCACGCAGGGTCAAACGTCCTTCGATCACGTTGAGATATTCACTGACACCTACTTCGACTTCGAAAGCCTGCGAAAAGTTCTGGTCCACGAACTCCAGCATAGGGCAGATGAGAGCAAATCAGGCGTCATGTTCATGGGCTTGCCGTCAGCTCCGCTGCTGGCGGCTGAAGAAAGCTACAAGACGGAATTTCGCGCCTTCTGGATTCAACCCGAGCCGTCTCCGCCACCGAAGGGCGCATTCGTGCCACCTGTCAACGAAAACTTCGGGGCTTCTCAGGAACCTGCAGTCAATGCCGATCCAGTAACCGTCAGTGACCCGGCTGCCTGCAAGGTTTGTACGGCGGGCAAGCAGAGCGTCCCCACCAAATTCAAGAACCGCAAGCAGGAAAACATCTTCTGGTACCTGCTGAAGACCTACAAACTCCGACAGTTCGACTGTTTCTATGTCTGTAGTCCTGACTTTCGAAAATTGGTCACCGAGTTCGTCTTCCCGGAGAGCGTCAACCTTGTGAATTCTATCCGGATCCAGACCTTGAGCGCTGCGATCCAGTCCTGCACTCCGCAGATGACCTTAACCGATCCAGCTCTTGTGCGTGCCGTTGCAGCCGCACGGAGACTGGATGCGATTGACCGACAATTTCTACAAGTCGAAGAGCAGTCCGGTCCGTTTTGGGATCAGGTGAAGGCGCACATCCCGAATGATCTATTGGACACGATCACGAGCTTGATCAAGACGGGAAAGATGGTTCCCGAGGCTCCGGGGGACTATGAGCGGCCCCGTGAGAATGTGCGGGGAGTGTGAGAGGAAACGATGAGGCAGGTCATGCTTTCTCGGGAAGCAGCAGTCACCCCGGCAGTAGCCAAGGTACGTATGAATAGTCCGTCCAACTGTTTGCGGATCGGAGAACCCAACGACGCCTTCGAACAGGAAGCAGACCGCGTGGCGGATGAGGTCATGGCCGGTGGAACTACAAGGCGGGACTGGTCGCTTTCTAGGATGAGTGTTAGTACACCTCTGCAGAGGAAGTGTGCGTGTGGCGGAGCGGGCGGTTCGGAGGGTGAATGCGAGGAGTGTAAGGAGAAGACCTTGCGGCGGAAAGCAGTCGATGCAACCACTCCGTCAGCGGCCCCGCCGATTGTTCATGAAGTGCTGCGCTCGCCGGGCCAGCCTCTCGATGCCACAACTCGCGCGTTCTTTGAGCCACGATTTGGGCATGATTTTAGCAGGGTGCGGGTGCATACAGACTCTCCTGCGGGCGATTCAGCGAGGGCCGTGAGTGCGTACGCCTATACCGCCGGAAACGATATCGTTTTTGACAACGGTCGATACTCTCCCACCTGCGCCGAAGGCAGGAAATTGTTGGCCCATGAACTCGCGCACACCGTTCAGCAACGTCCGGTGCTGTCCCGCCAAACTAAGAAGGATGAGGATCCGGTTAACCGGCCTCTGCGTCCACATGACCCAAGCGCGCATTTTGCGCCGGTGGGTGCCTGCTACGGCTCGGCCATTTGTAGAGACCTCATAACGCCTTCGAAGTTACTGGCTATAGCTGGGGAGGATCCTCAAAACAAGGAGAAGCGTGATCGTCGCCGGGCGGTTTGCCAGAAGAAGCCTCCCGATTCCGCTTGCACGGCAGATGGACACGGTTCCGCAGCGGTCGAGACCGCAAAGTTGTTACACGACTACGATCCCAACCGCCCTGTCCCAGGTGTGAAATTCCTTGTCGACAAAGATCTGGAAAGCAATTTTAAGGCTTTGACGATCCGATGCGATCAGTTTGTGCCTCCGGTGTCCGGGGCGACGGACTGCATCACGGTTCCGGAGCAAACGGAAAAGGGAGCGGCCCAATTCAACAACACCATGGATCCCACGATTGGGGGAGACGAAAGAGGAAAGTGGCGGGAACGAATGCTGGAGATCCTGGTTCACGAATCGGAACACACGCGTTTTCGGGCAGCTTTTCGTGCAGGCGGTTTTCCGGAAGCCAGGCACCAAGGCTGCGCTACCACTGACACGCTGTCGGCGATGAATGAACTCGCCGCCATGCTCACTGAGTTTCCAATGCGAGTGGAGAGGGTCCGCACCAGCGTGGGCCTGTCATCGGAAGATCGTCGGAAGGAATTGGATGAGTGGCGCGAGCACCGGATTCTCGGTGAGCGTCAGTCCATCACCGTTTCTCTCAGAACCGTACGCTGCGCCTGCAACTGCGACGATGCCAACAAGATGATTCGGGAGACAGTCGAATTTACCACCGCTTCCTGGACACAACAGCAGAAGAACGATCTTCATCGGGAGATGCGCAACCCGAAGTGGAGCAGCCTAGACTTGCGCTGGCCATTTGTGGCACCAGCGATTCCAAGTGTCACCGGGCAATAGCCCGCAGGGCGTAGCTTACAAGGCACTCTTAGTGGAGTGGGGAGTTCGGCATGAGGTTCAAAGCTGTTCGATAGATAAAGAGGAGAGTGCTTGAAATGAGCGCATTTCCCAATTCGCCCCGCCTGGTCAAGGGTGGCATCGTCACCATGGATCCGGACACGTCTGCCATTCGGAGCGTCATCGCCCTGCAATATAACCCTGACTCGCTGACCCGCACGCTCCAGATTCAGGCCGTGCCGGGAGGGCAGGATGGGGTGCGCGTGGACGCCCTCCGCCTGCGAGGGCCCGCGGTGGAGACCATCAAGCTGGAAGCCGAGTTGGATGCCACCGATCAATTGGAATTCCCCAAGCAGTTCCCCATCACCGCGCAGTACGGCCTGCAGCCGCAACTGGCGCAACTGGAAATGCTGGTCAACCCAACGGTCGAAACGCTTATCGCCGATGACAACCTGGCCAACAACGGCTCGTTGGAAATCATTCCGCTGGAACAGCCACTCACGCTCTTTGTCTGGAGCAAGAGCCGCGTAGTCCCGGTGCGGTTGACCGAATTCTCGATTACCGAGGAGGCTTTTGATCCGAATTTGAACCCCATTCGCGCCAAGGTCAGTCTGGGTTTGCGGGTCTTGAACGTCGACGACTTGGGCTTTTCGCATCCCGGCGGCCGCATGTTCATGACCTACCTGACGAACAAGGAGCGATTGGCCTCGCAGGCAAGTTCGGTTGCGATCTCAGTTCTGGGACTAGGAGGCTTGCCATGAAGTCTCCACTCCAGGCCCTAATTCAAATGGGAGTGGTGCCGTCAGTCACCTTTCCAACTGACAGCCGCTACTACGGTTCGAGCACGCTCACGTATGTGTCCCCGACCGGGCTAACGATCACTTACCTGGCGCGACGTTTTGTTCCTCAACCTGGAGCTCCCAACTTCACTACCGTGGCCCAGCACACGGTGCGGCAGGGCGATCGCCTGGACCTTATCGCCGCCAAATATCTGGGCGACCCGCTAATTTTCTGGCTGATTTGCGACGCCAACGGCGCCATCCAGCCCGAGAAATTGGTGGAGACTCCGGGGACAGTCTTGAACATCACCATGCCCCAGGGAGTGCCAGGAGGGACATCCAGTGCTTAGCAGCGTTCAGTTGAGCCTGATGATAGGCCCAGTCATCCCACTGACGCCACCCAGGGCAGTGATGGACGCCCTCGCCGACGTGGAGGTGCAGGTGAAGGACGTGGGCCAAAGCGGGTTCAAACTCACCTTCAGCATCGACAAACAGTCGCCCTTGCAGATCCTGTTCCTGCTGACCGGCGGGCTGCCGCTGTTATTCATGCGGGTAGTGATAACGGCCACCGTCAATGGCGTGAGCAACGTGCTGATCGACGGCGTGATCACCGAGAACCACATTGCGCCAGGTGACAAGGGATCCAATTCCACGCTGACGCTCATGGGAAAAGATCTGACCGCCTTGATGGACCAGTCGAAACCCAGCGGATTTCCCTTTCCGGCTTGCCCGGCCGAGGCTCGGGTGGCCCTGATTTTGCTCAAGTATGCGCTATTCGGTGTCATACCTCTGGTCATACCGAGCGTTTTGCTTTTCGTTCCCTTGCCGATCGACCAGATCCCCAGCCAGCAAGGCACCGATCTGCAATACATCCAATACCTGGCTGAGCAGGCTGGCTACGTCTTTTATATCGATCCCGGACCGGTGCCCGGTGTCAGCAAGGCCTATTGGGGACCGCAGGTCAAGGTTGGCCCGGTGCAGCCTGCCCTGAGTTCGGACATGGACGCTTACACCAACGTCGAGAGGTTGAGTTTCTCTTTCAACCAGGAGCAGAACAAGATTCCTGTGCTCTACATCTACAACTCAGAAACCGGCATAAGCATTCCCATTCCCATACCACCGATTACGCCGCTGAATCCGCCGCTCGGGCTTATTCCGCCGCTACCCACCAACCTCTTGCCGCCTGACTTGTCGCCTTTTCGCGAGGACTTGGCCAAGAAGCCCATCCCCCAGGCCATCATGATGGGCCTGGCCGAGGCGGCGAAGAACGCGGAAGCGGTTTCGTGCAGCGGGAGCCTTGACGTGACTCGCTATGGAGGAGTCTTGAAGGCGCGCCAACTGGTGGGAGTGCGGGGTGCTGGACCAGCGTTCGACGGCCTTTACTACGTGAAGAACGTGACCCACAAGATCAAGCGGGGAGAGTACAAGCAGGACTTCACACTGACCCGAAATGGTTTGGTTTCCACAGTGCCGACGGTGAACTTATGAGTACACAACCTTCGTCGCTGGGTGGCTCCCCTAAGCGTTTTTACGGCAAGTACCGGGGGTTGGTCATCGAGAACATCGACCCGGAACAGATTGGCCGTGTGCTTCTACAAGTACCCGATGTATTGGGCGAGATCCCTTCCAGTTGGGCCATGCCCTGCGTGCCGGCAGCCGGCATTCAATCCGGATGCTTCATCGTGCCGCCAATCGGGTCGCAGGTCTGGGTTGAATTCGAGCAAGGCGACCCGGATTACCCCATCTGGACAGGAGGGTTCTGGGGGTTGGTGGCGGACGTCCCGATCTTCGCCACCGCGCCACCGGCCATTCCGCCCGGCCAGAACATTGTGCTTCAGACCACGGGCCAGAACATGATCATGGTGAGCGATGCGCCACCAACACCTGTCACCGGCGGAATCGTGCTCAAGAGCGTGAGCGGGGCGATGATCGTGGTCAATGAGACCGGCATTTATATCAGCAACGGTCAGGGGGCGATGATCACGCTGATCGGTCCCACGGTAGCCATCAACCTCACCGCATTGACGGTGGTGGGGCCATGATCCCGTCTGACGTTGTGGGACTTTGTGTTTTGGACTTGCGACCGGAGTAGCCGGCGCAGGACGACAACGTCGCCGGATGGAGGTGATTTAGCTATGCCAGGACCGATCTTGCACATGGGAGCGACCGTCCTGTGCTCGCACGGTGGACAAGCTGTGCCTACTGTCCCGAGTCCAGTGGTGTTGGTGTCCGGTATGCCCATCGCGACCATCGCCGCGCCGTATGCAGTGGCGGGTTGCGCTTTTGTTCCTCCGGCGGGTAACGGACCTTGC
>Ga0209040_10003878_pt1 | contig 11381 bp, 11 predicted proteins | sample BogFormECP12_OM3_FD_188240 | JGI IMG/M metagenome (GOLD analysis project Ga0209040, IMG submission 188240) | Bog forest soil microbial communities from Calvert Island, British Columbia, Canada - ECP12_OM3 (SPAdes) (version 2) | ecosystem: Environmental > Aquatic > Freshwater > Wetlands > Bog ... | reverse complement strand
GCGTGACGTTATTTCGCGAGGTGTCTTCACTTCCGTGAAGGATCTCGCGCGCAAGCTCATGCGCTACATCCGCAACTACAACAAAACCGCGACACCGATCCGTTGGATCTACAAGAATGTCGCTCGTAGAATCACCCCGGCTGCTATATGAGCCTCAGACTTAGAGCACTAGAGGTTCGCTGAACCGTTTCAGCCGGACGACCTTTATAGTCTGCAGCCTCCCAGCCTTGTTGTCTCGGGCCAAATACTTTTTTTCCAAATTCTTTTGCAATCGGCTCGCTTATCTGGTGTAAAGGAGAGCTCGATTCTAGTGAGGTTAAATCGCCTTCGCTTTTCAAAGGCTTGGCGCACGGGCCCCATTTTGCTCACCCAACAGCTATGATTGATGACGCGACTATCTTTTTGAGAAATCGGCTCAACCGCTCTTTGCGTGACACGTCCGGGACGGGTCCAAGCGGGGACAAAGTCGAGTTCGTCAGCGGGGACCAGATGGATCCAATCTGATTCAAGTCAGAAGCGATCTCCGCCCTGCTGATCAATGTGGAAGAAGAGAACACTAATCGGCCGCCTGACCTCTATGCGGCAGTTAACCGGCGGGCTGGAACTCCGTCCATGAGCCTTCCGGTCGCCAGGTTTGCCTAGACTACATCGAGCAAACCTGGACCGATATGCGTCCTAGAAGCTTAATCAGGCAAATGGAGCAGCATCGGGCTGCGGTTGATGCTCGGGCGGATGTCTAAAGTCCATGATCGGAGTCAGCCACCTAACAAAGACGTTTGGCAAGCTGATGGCGGTGCAGGACGTCTGTTTCAGGGTTGGGAGAGGGGAGATCTTCGCTTTTCTGGGACCTAATGGCGCGGGAAAAAATACCATCGTTGAAATACTAACTACGTTGCTGAGACCGACGAGCGGGACAGTCCGGATTGATGGATTAGACACAATGCGGGACGCGGGAGAGGTTCGCCGCAGGTTCGGTATTGTGTTTCAGGACACGAGCTTGGACGGTGAGTTGACCGCCTATGAGACGATGGATTTCCACGGACTATGTGATCTAGATCACTGTCAATTTCAGTCAGCTTTGCGGGATCAATATTCATCTGCGCCCACTGCAATATTTGAAAGTCCGGAGCGGGTAATTCCTCAGCGAGCGACGATTCAAATACTGCAGCTTCGGTTTTGATCAGCGGGATCGGGAAATTGGCGGTCTTTCTTGTCCGTCATAAGTATATCTTTGGTGCGGTGGTACCAGCTCTGCCGAAAACTGTTACCGTCGTCTATGTCCGGTGTGCCGCACAGATTCAAAATCACCGATGAGAGCAATAACATATTTCACGGGTCTGCACAATAGGGGTTTGCTATCGCCCAATGAAACGGCTTTGCTTAGCAACTTCACCTTGTGGCATCGATTGCGCTTATTGAGTTGCAGTTATTCCGCTGCGAGGGATTGGATCAGCGAGCGACGAATCGGTGCGGATTGCATTCATAGAAATGATTGATCGTTGATGTGCGAAGTCGAGTCCCTCGATTGAGTATCCGACGAAAAGCGACGGTTTTGGCACAAGCGGCGTGAACTAGTTTGTCGCAGCGTCTACTAATGATCGCATCGAATTGGCGAGTAAGCACCCCCTTTTGAGCAATTGCTAGCGGCCTAGGTTGAATCTCACAGCGATGACATCCTAATATGGCCTATGCCTATTGGCGATAACAACCCTATGCGCCGCTGCGGATTGATTCCACAGCGACGGGGATTGCGAACCGGGAATGACATTCATATTATTCTCGCTTGAGCGGAGCCCTGCCTCCGGAAAATTCGGAGTCAGTATTAGCGCACATCTGGGAGATGATTCAAAAGAAACTCCACTAAAAAGGCACTTCAAAAGCACTTCGCAAGTTGTGCAACTGCGCGGGATCGCATACGATTGTTAGATGAAATTCGCCGACAGGAGAATCGCATGATGGACAAACAGGAGAGAGCGGCGCGCCTGAAAGCCATGCTGACTCAGATTGCGCCGGAAAATGCCATCGAGTCGGTTCGCCGACCTACGCGGGAAGGGGGATTGGAATCGATTGAAGAGCCCACACCCGCAGACACCGGTCTGCAGAAACTCGCCCAGGGCCGCACTAACGAACTAACGGACGCCGAGATGTTCGGTTTAGAAGCGATTGTGATGCCGGAAAACCGGCCCGTGGTGTTTATTCGCGGTGTATCGTACGACGACTGCCCGAATCCGTGGGGAAGTCTTAACGGACCCGACGTCAAAGCCCGGATTTCCGGCCTCTTTCCGTCCATCGGACGGATTGAGGTGCCGAATCTGCCGCAATTTCCTTACGCTGGGACCGGCTTCGTGGTTGGGAAAGGACTACTCATGACGAACCGCCATGTCGCCGCACTGTTCTCCACAGGCCTCGGTACCCACATCGTCTACCACGCTGGAGATTCTGCCATCGATTTCAAGCGCCAGATCAATACCGTCGACTCCGACCGGTCAGCATATCTCGCGGTGCGGGGCGTCGAGATGGTTCACCCTTATTGGGACATGGCGCTGCTCAACGTGGATGAGCTTCCGACGGACAAAATGCTCAAATTGTCGGTGACCTCTCCAGAGGAACTAGTCGGGCGGAACATCGTGGCCCTCGGGTATCCGGCAAAGGACTGGCGGAACGACATTGCTCTTCAGGACCACATTTTCGGCAGCCAGTACAACGTGAAGCGCTTGCAGCCTGGCACGGTGCGTCCCCGCTCGAAGATTAGAAGCTTCCAAAATGAGGTAAATGCCTTGACGCATGACGCGTCCACTCTGGGCGGAAACTCCGGGTCTGCGATTGTCGATGTGGATACGGGAAAGGTGCTCGCACTGCACTTTGCGGGGGAATATCTTAAGGCCAACTATGCCGTTCCGATGTACGAACTCGCGCGAGACCGGCGCGTGGCGCCGAAGCTGAATTTCGAAGGCGTGTTATCACCCACTAACGACTGGGAACCAGCCTGGCAGCGGGTGGAAGGGACCGAAACTACTCCCGCTGCTGTCGCGGCGCCTGCTCGGAGGCCGGTTGAGCCGGTTGTTCCGCAAGCCCCATTGCAGTCGCCTCCTTCGGCAAGTCCCACGGCCACCTGGACGATTCCAATTCACGTCAACATCTCCGTCGGCGCGCCGCTGGGAACGCCGTCAGGTGCAGTTACTCTGCCCGTGCCCCGTCCAGCAGCCGCACCGGAGGCTGAAGAAGTCGTCGTTATAGACCAGGATTACAGCGCGCGTCCAGGGTACAATCCCGATTTCCTGGAGGGCATTACGGTTCCCTTGCCCGAGATCGGCAAAGCCATGCAGCAAGACACTGCGCAAGTGCGGCTGGACGCTCGCAAACACGACGATCCTTTCGAACTCGCCTACTATCACTACAGCGTGTATATGAACAAAAAGCGTCGTACCGCTTGGTTCTCTGCGGCCAATGTTGACGGCGATAACCGGCCCAACATAGGCAAGCGCGCGGGTGACAGGTGGTATCGCGACCCGCGCATCTTGAAGTCCGAACAACTCGGCCAGGAAGCCTTCGAATCCGGCATCGATCGGGGGCATCTCACGCGGCGCGAGGATACCGCTTGGGGTGAGGACGTAGAGGCCGCCACGGCGGCGAACAACGACACGTTCCACTTCACCAACTGCTCGCTTCAAGCTTCGCCGTTCAACCGCGGGAAGGACCGCTGGCAGGGGCTTGAACAATACTTACTGGAAAAACACGCGAAGAAAGATAAACGCCACATGACCGTGATCACGGGCCCATTGTTCGCGACAAACGATCCAGTATACAAAAACGACAAAATGGATTATTCCGTCCGCTGCCCGCTGCAATTCTGGAAAGTGTGCGTGTTAATCCGCGAGGACGGCACACCATCCGCGACCGGCTTTATTCTCGGTCAGGACGACATCAAGGATCTGCCTGGATTCGAGGAGACCTTCGATGTAGCCGCCACACAGATCAAGATAAGTGACATTGAAAGGCGGACCGGACTTAGTTTCGGCGACCTTAAGGATCACGATCACTTCGCTCAAGGGGGCGCTCCGGGAAGTCTTGAAGTTCCCACCGCCGCAGAAGGGATGACGCAAACGATCAAAGTAATTCGAGATGGCGTCGACATAGTCGTGTAGTGAGGAGAAAATGCCGCGAATCAACCACTTCATCGTGTTGCTGTTGGAGAACCGCGCATTCGATCACATGTTCGGATTCGCGACTCCACCTGCGGGAGAAACGTTGGAAAATCTCCTGACGCTGCGCTCTTTGCCCGCAAATCTGCTGGATCCTGCGCAGCCTGATTCGGAAAAGAATCCCTCTTTTCTGGTGTCGGAACCCGCGCCGTTCGCGGTGCACGATAAGGAAGGCCCGCCTCATTCGTTCAACGCTATGAATATCCAGATCAGCAACGATTCAAACGGGCCGTCGGCCGCCAGCCCCGTGCTGAACAATGGATTCGCGCGCGCCTATGCGAACGATCTGTCGCGCCGTACCCGGAACGTCGATCACGATCACATTGCCGAAGTGATGCAATGTTTTTCGCCGGAGCAGCTTCCGGCCATCAACCAATTGGCGCAGGAGTTTTGCCTATGCGATCAATGGCATTGCGAGGTCCACGGTCCCACCATGCCGAATCGAATGTTCATGCATGCGGCTACCTCGGAAGGGTACGTTCACAACGATTTCAAGCGACCCTTCACGTCGAAGACTGTTTACGAACTATTTCAAGAGAAGAACCTCACCTGGGCTGTCTATTTCCACGATCTGCACGATTTGCTGCAATTTCCAAAGTTGGCGCAAACGCCCGATCATTTTCGCCGCTTCGACCGCTGGGCCAGCGACGTTGCAGCAGGGAATCTGCCCAACTACACGTTTCTCTTCCCCAGGTTTCCAAACGCCCGATCTGAGAATGGCGCCGCTTTGCAAGCCAACTCACAGCATGCGCCTGAAGACGCCCGTTTTGCCGACCACCTGATTGCGGACGTCTACGATGCGCTGGCCGCCAATAGCGATCTGTTCCAACAGTCCGCGCTCGTAGTTACGTACGACGAACATGGCGGCTTTTACGATCACGTTCTTCCCGGAGCAGCGCCGAATCCCGATGGCCAGAACTCTCCGAACCCGAACGACCACGCCAGGTTCAAGCTTCCGTTCTTTGCGTTTGACCGCATCGGTCTGCGGGTTCCCGCGCTGATTGTGTCGCCATGGATCGCGAAAGGTATCGTGGAGCATCGGCGGCTGCAGCACACTTCCGTGATCAAGACGGTGACGGAGATGTTCGGTCTGAACGGGCCTCTGATTCGCCGGGATGAAAGCGCAAAATCGTTCGCGGACCTGTTCGCGAAGGCATCGCAACCCCGCCCCCTCGAGGACATGCCGAAAACATTGAATCGTGCATCGATGGAGGACACGATTGAGTCGGTAGTTGCAGGGGTTCCGGTTCAACCTGCCGACGAGCCTCTCGATTCATTAACGGAAGACTGGGCGATGGGCATGCTGTCCCTGCTTCAAGGGGGCTGGAGAGCGCGGAACCAGCTCCGACTACACAAGGAGAGGCCGCAGCCTCTGTCTCGCGTGCGCTACGAGCGACGGGGATTTAGGTGACGCTATGGCTTGGAACGATTTAGTTGAGACCGAACGCCAACTGACGGCTGCGTTGCAGCAATTCGATTGGGAACGCGCGGACGCCATCTCCAAGGCAATCGTTGAACGTCTTGCGAACGAGCCGGATCCATTCCCTGAACCGGATGCTCGCCGGTGGATGCAGAAATTACGCCGGAAGCGCCGGTTTGCGGCCATGGGTTTGCTCGCCGAGGCTTTCATCGAATCTGGCCTTAGAACCGTGCAGGTCCGCAGGCAATATAGCCAGGCGTTGATCGATCGGGGCATGCTGAGCGCCGCCGAACGGGAGTTGCAGTCGCTCATAGACGAGCCGCAAACAGGTGACGGTGAGCGCGCCGAAGCGCATGGACTCTTGGGTCGCATCTACAAACAACGCTACGTGAATATGGGTGTGAGGGCATTGGCCGATCGGGCCAAGGCTAACTTACAGCGATCTTTTGATGAATACTCCATGTCGTATGCCGCCAATCCTCGAGAAAACACCTGGCATGGCATCAACATGGTTGCGCTATTGGCCCGCGCCAAGGCGGATAGTGTTCTCCTGCATGGTAAAACCAACTACCAAACCCTCGCCGGCGACATCTTGCAGGTCCTCGCCGAAAAAGGAGCAAACGCGGTGGCTGGACTGGCCGCTTTCGATTTGGCGACGCAGCTGGAAGCGTTTGTGGCGCGCGGCGAACTCAAGAGCGCCGAGAACACGGCCAACGTCTACGCCGATGCTCTGGACGCCGACGCCTTTGAGATTGCCGGCACATTACGGCAACTGCAAGAAGTATGGCGTCTCAACAATACCGATCCGCCTGGTGCAACGGTGATCCCCATTCTGCGCGGCGCCCTATGCATCAGGGAAGGTGGGGCAATGTCGGTCCCTGTTAAGGAGGCCCGGCAGGATCTCCAAAAAGTCTTTGGCAGCGACAGTTCCCAGTCGCTGAAGTGGTATCGGGACGGGCTCGAACGCGCAAAGTCGGTTTGCCGGGTGGAGACTGCCGATGGCAAGGGCGTCGGTACCGGATGGCTGGTGAAATCGAGCGACTTCTTCGACGGGCCACTGCGTCCTTTGGTGCTTACCAATGCGCACGTGGTCAGCACGACATACGACACCGCCATCCGCCCCCCCAACGCATGGGTTAACTTCCAACTTCTCGGACAACGGATTCAGATGAAAAGCATCGTTTGGTCCTCACCCGTCGCGGAGTTAGACTCAACATTTCTGGATCTTGACGGAGACCTGACTTGCGAACCGTTGTCGCTCTTCCCATCCGCGCTTGCGATGACCGAACCCGGGCCGCGCCTGTACATCATCGGCCATCCCGGTGGGCGGGATTTGGAATTCTCGCTGCATGACAACCGCCTTATCGCATGCAACCAGGAGAAGCTTCACTACCGGACCCCGACCGAAGGCGGCAGCTCAGGGAGCCCGGTTTTCGATTCCCTCGGCTGGCAGGTGGTTGGGCTGCATCACGCCGGAAAAGCGAACACGGCAAAGCTCGGTGGTCCTCCGGGCGCGTTTTACGAAGCCAATGAGGGTCTGGCAATTCTTGCGATCCAAAGGAAAACGAAGGGCCACCCATGAAATCGCAAGCCACCGACAGACAACAACTGATTGCGATCGCAGAGGCGACGCTCGACGCTTTCCATCGCGGCCAGGCTTCGCTGGAGGCGGTGGGAGATGTTCATCCCGACGCGATCACGAATGCACTGTCTGCTGCGCTCGATTGGGCCCGACTCGATGCCCAAGTTAGCGACTCATTGTCAAAAGAAGAGCAGATCGCCGCACCTCAGGCGGCCGAGCCATACATCCCTTCGAACCAGATCTTGTCTCTTCTGCAGAGCGCCTACGACGAGTACATAGAGAGCCAGGGGATCACCGAGGCTCCTTTCGACCCGTCCGATCCAGGATGGGCGACAATCGCTCAGGAGAAATTGATAGCGGCCAGCCGAGGCAAGCATCCTTTCGTCAAACACACGACTCCGGCAAGCTTCCGTTACGATCTGCCAGATGACGCGGTGGTCGCGCTTTTTGCGGATTGGGGCACCGGTGAGCTAACGGCTCAGCGTGTCATGCAACAGATCGCTCTGCGGCGCCCAACCCACGCCATCCACCTTGGCGATGTCTACTTCGCCGGAACGCCCAAAGAGGCGAAAGAGCGTTTCCTCGATGTAATGGATCAACACGGCCCACCCAAGAATTCCTGCCGCAATTTTTCCTTGCCCGGCAACCACGACATGTATAGCGGCGGCTACGGTTACTTCGATCTCATCTTGCCCCACTTCGGACAAGAAGCGAGCTACTTCAACCTACGCGGTAAAAACTGGCAGTTGATCGGACTCGACTCGGGCTACCAGGAGTACGGATTGCAGGATCCCCAGTTTGAGTGGCTCACAGCCCAATTGATGGGCTGGACCGGCAAGTCAATTCTGCTGTCGCATCACCAATTGTTTTCCCCATACGACAAGCGGGTGCTGAATGGCACACTGCTGGAGAAGACCAGGTCGCTTTTGGTGCACGTCCATGCCTGGTTCTGGGGGCACGAGCATAGGTGCATCGTCATGGGCGACCATCTGGGGATCAAAGCGCGCTGCATTGGCCATGGCGCAATCCCTTCGAGCGTGCCCTACGGTTCTCCGTTGTTTCCGGAGGTTCCGATTCTCAGGGTCGACGAGCGGTCCGCTCCGCCACCGGACGGCGGAGCCTATCACGGCTTTGCGCTTCTACAATTCGCTGGCGACACCGTGCAACTCACGTACATAGACGAATACGGCAATGAATTCTACACCGAGCGTTTCGAAAAATGACAAAAGCCGAATCGACGGGCGTGCCGGTCAGCGGCGTTGCTACGCTAGTTTGTGAGGTACTACGCGAGGCGCGATCAAGAGAATTTCATAAGCGGTTTCTGTTAAAAAAGGCTCTAGACGCGCCACAAACTTATACCGAGTGAAGGAGAGCTTTCCATGACAACCAATAAACTACTTGTATTCGTGATCACCCAATGAAGGAATCAGACAAAATCAAGGCGATACAAAGGGCAGTCGGGGTCAAAGACGACGGGATCTTGGGCCCCAGGACTGTTGATGCGGTTTATAATAGAATCGTCCTATCTGGAGCGCCGGTGAGCGATACTGCGCCTCCGTCACCTGGAACGTTGTCAACCACGGGATCAGGAGGAGGAATCAGTGCGAACCATTGGCTGGATTTTGCCATTAAAGAGAAGATCGTGGGAGGAAACGAGATGCCGGAACCCAGGTGTGTGGTGATTCATTTCACTTGCGGCCATTCCGCGAAAAGTTCCATCGACTTTTGGCGCACCCCTCAAGCCAAGGGGGCGAATGCACATCTTGTCATTGACCGTGACGGAACCGTTTTTCAATGTCGCCCTTTTAATCGAACTTGCGGGCATGCCGGCGCTTCCCGTTGGCGCGACCCTCGGAACAAAAAGCTATACGCCGGGTGTAACGGCTTCTCGATTGGCATCGAAATCGCAAACGCTGGGGACGAGGAAGGAGTGGCCCGAAAGAATTCAAAACTGCCGTTCGTCCGGGCCACACATCGGAACGGCGGGCCTGAGAAAAAATGGGAGGCTTATCCGCCTGAGCAGTTAGCTTCTGTGTTCAGAGTGGTTTCCCTTCTAATGGCCAGGTATAAACTGACTGACATTACGGGCCACGACTGCATCGCCCCTGAAAGGAAGAACGACCCCGGACCCGCTTTTCCGATGGAGGAATTAAGAAAGGCTAACGGTCTGGCAGGACTGCCAGAGGTATGCAGGAAGTAAGGAGGGACATCTTCGGTCGCCACGAAAGGGTTCACCTGATCCGGAGCAGATTCCTTCGTTAATTGTTGGTTTTTGGCTCTATTCAGGGTTTTTCTGCCAAATATAAAATGCCTGACTATCTCTTCGCTCCAACCCCCGAATAGAGATGCTTGCCCGGCGGCGGTCTGTATTCATATACTTGGCCACTCGTTACAATCACGCTTATCGCGATTCGTCCATATTACTAACAGAGACGGAAACAACTCGGTTTCTTTTTGTCACGACAACGAGAATCTAACGCATGCTCTGAGTTGTAACTCTCCTGAGAATTGACTGCGGCTTTGGGCACGATTCGGCGGCTGACTGAATTGCCTGGGAGGATGGCCGTTGGGATCCCGAAAGATATATGACTTCCGTGCTGACAACGGTTAAGTGAAGGTCGCCTCGTAAAGATAGTCGCCGACGGAGCGGTCGCCCCGAAATGAGTGAGGCGAATAGTGCGCCAGATTTTCCCTTATTCTACTCGATCTTTGAACACGATTAGCCTGCATCGCTCACAAATCCTTAGAGATTTGTGGGCGATGCAGGCTCAGGCAGCAGAATCCTCCGGCTACGCCGGACAATTCCGCTGCTTTTTTGGAAAGAAGAATTTAAAGACAGTGTGTTCCGATTCATTTATGTTAAATCAGGCTCTTAAACAGGCGTGCAGCGCCTGTTTAAGAGCTTTCTAACCCGCAATGAGCTCTTGGCTTCCGTTATCGCGTGATTTTTGCGGGTTAGAGGTGTGCCATCGACTCGGCGCAGACCATCAGCGATTCGATGCGGCAAACCACCATCTTGTAGCCAACTTGGCCGTGCGTATCGGCGCGGGAAGGCCCATCGAGGAAAGAGTCGATTCGAATCCGTCAATTTCACGTGCCAGCTCGTTTGGTCCGAACCGCCAGAAACTATATTTTGGGTGCGTTTGTGTATGGTTGCCGATGGAATGGCCGGCCTCTAGGATCATATGAGTCAGCTCCGGATACTTTGCAGCCTTTGCACCGATCAGAAAAAATGTGGCGCGCACCCCGTGTTTTTCGAGCAGAGCCAGGACCTGGGGGGTAGTGAGCGGATCAGGACCGTCATCGATGGTCAGCCAGACGGTGCGGGCTGGAGTCGAATATTTGGTTATGACAGGCCCGAATTGTCGCAGGGTCGGAACCAGCGTGCAAAACAACAGGAACAGATGAGAAGTGAACAAAATCCATAGACCCCAGAGCGAACCGCTGGCCAGCACCGCAACGGTCAGAAAAGGCGCCGACACGATGAACCAAAGCGTTGCTGTAGGGCGGAAGTCCAACGAAGCCAGCGTCATATCAATTGCGCAGAGGTCCTGCAACCTTTTGGAGTTTGGCGTTCGCGGTTCACAGTTCGCTGTTCACCGCTTGGGTTCGGAGTTCGGAGTTTGGAGTTCGGGTGAAAACGGCGTGGCTCGCTGCGCAAAAGGCCGTGGCCTGGGACAAGGCATACAAGGAAATGCGTGCAAAGTACACCGTTCTGCTGCCGGCCCCGCCGGCGGACATAAACACGGCGTCGCGCTCCGCCAACACGAGGGCTGTCGCTTCCAAGTTGTCGGAAGGAGGGACGCAATGATTCGTCGGCGCAACTTCAGACAAATTGTTGCCGGTCTGATCTTGGCGATGCCTTTCGTGTTCTCGTCCGCGTACGCGCACGATGTGCGTCCGGCCTATCTCGAGATTAAGGAAACCGTGCCCGGCCAGTTTAGCCTATTGTGGCGCACGCCGGTTCTTGCGGGCATGTGTCTGCCCGTGGCGTTGAAGCTGCCGGACGACGTGCGAAACCTGAAGGAACCCGTCGTGCTGGAACTGACCGATTCCTTAGTCGAGCACCGTTGGATCCAAGCCGGCCCGGAAGGACTTGCGGGCAAACACATCGAGTTTCCCGGACTCCAATTGACCATCACCGATGTGCTGGTCCGCTACGCAATGCTCGATGGTA
>Ga0209040_10003877_pt1 | contig 11383 bp, 15 predicted proteins | sample BogFormECP12_OM3_FD_188240 | JGI IMG/M metagenome (GOLD analysis project Ga0209040, IMG submission 188240) | Bog forest soil microbial communities from Calvert Island, British Columbia, Canada - ECP12_OM3 (SPAdes) (version 2) | ecosystem: Environmental > Aquatic > Freshwater > Wetlands > Bog ... | reverse complement strand
TATCGGCCAGCGTCGTGGAAGTCGTACGCCAGATGCATCGCCTACGATCGCTTCACAACAGAAGTCAGACATTACCAAACATGTTATGACTGCCACGATGCAGCCCGGCACACAAGCTAGTCAGAATACAGCTGTGCCTCACCAAACGGTATCAGCCAAACAAACGTATGTTCCATCGGACAGGAAAGTCCCCGTAATGCAGCGAATTACGGATCATACCGGCAAAGATTTGTTCATGGCTAACATTACCATATCAACTATGGATAATGAGGAAGTGGTAAAAGTCAAAACTAATGCGGCAGGAAAATGGCAAGCACAGTTGCGACCCGGTAAGTATATTGTCGATATGGTAAAGACTGATACGGCTACCAAAAATAAAATAGAAGGAAAACAAGAAATTACCATCCATGATAGCAATTCGCCAATAACATTGCCCATTGCAATTATCAAGAGATAAGATGGACGGATATTTAGATATCGCTCTCTATCTTGAGAAGATCAAGATCGATTTGGAGATAGCGCAAGCTGTTAAAGAAATGAACAGTATTCCACAAATTCCAGATGATATAAATGATTGGGTATCTACTCTTCGTAAAAATGATGAATTTAATCTGGCAGATTTCAAAAGAATTTTCAAGATTACAAAAGAGTATGATAAGTTGATAGACAAACAAGAGAATAATGCACGACATATTAAAATATTAGTGATTGATAATCTCGTAAGTAAGATAAAAGAGCTATTGAAAGATTAATAAAAAGCAAATGAGTAAAAAATTCTCCGTCATCATCGCTGATTGTCCGTGGTCATTTTCAGATGCTCTCAGGCACTCTTCTGTGAAGAGGGGAGCAGATGATAACTATGATACGATGTCGATAGATGATCTATGCGCACTGCCAGTCAAGAAGGTGTCTGATCCAACAGGATGTGTCCTCGCGCTGTGGGCGGTTGGTTCTCAGCTTGAAGAAGCATTAAAGGTTATGGGCGCATGGGGCTTCAAACAGAAGCAAGTGTATGTATGGTGCAAAACAAAAAAGAAACAAACCGGAGATAATATTCTTGGCTTCGGTATGGGTAAATTGTTTAGACAAACGCATGAAATTTGTTTAATAGGGATTAACAATACCGGTATCTATAAGCAACTTAGGAACAAATCGCAGCGCTCCGTGTGTCTGGCTCAAAATAATGGACATTCAATAAAACCAGATGCCCTTCATGATAGTTTAGATACCATGTTTCCAAATTGTCTAAAATTAGAATTATTCGCCAGACGAAAGAAAGAAGGATGGCTTACTCTCGGTAATGAGATTAATGGTAAAGACATTAATGACGAACTTAATGATTTGATTAATGCATAAAACACTTTTATTGAACCATACGAATGACATATTGTCTTTTATTACCGAGCGTAAAGCCCTGCGACTCTTAATAAAGGAAAAAGCGGACATCGTGTCTGTGTGGGATGGAGTACAATATAGATCGACCAGTCACGTAGTGATAAATTTGCCATCAATTCTAAAAATGAGATACTATGTGAAAAGAAACTACTCACCTCTTCCATTCTCCAGGAGAGCTGTCTTGAAAAGAGATAAATACACGTGTTCATATTGTTTAAAGATACTGAAGCCATCGACCGGCACCATCGACCACATAGTGCCAAAAAGCCGAGGTGGAAGATCGTCATTCGTTAATTGTGTCACGGCATGTTATCTATGCAACTCTAAAAAGGGACAAAATTCGATAGAAGATGCTGGGATGGCTCTAATAAACAAACCATTTATCCCATCTAAATATCTTTATTACTTAACGGACGACGACGCGAGACACGAAGATTGGTTCAAATTTATAAAGGAATAATTACTCAAATTTAGGCTTAACTTACGCATATTTATGTATAACAGTGAGAAGAATTTTAATTAATTCATCTTGCAAGAAATGAAAGTAGAGGAGGTGATATAATGGCAACGAAAACAAAAACAACAGCGACCAAGAGCAAAAGCTCTACGAAACCTAAAAAGGTAAAAAAGGGCAAGAAGAGTTCGTAGAAAACGACTCGTCAGAGAGAAGGCGGTGAGATTGAAATTGTCTCGCCGCCTTTTCATTATTTTGGCATAACCTTATGGAAGATTATTATACACAAGCACAAAAAATATTGCTAGGACTAGCAAAACAAGCCCAGCAGAACGATCCAGAGCTGGCCTCGCCAGAAATTAAAATAGAGCCCATGGAGGGCATAATTGATAAGGCGGTAAAACTGCTTAAATCAATCAATCCTTCTTATTTCATTGGCGTTCGTAAAATCGTGGTTGATACCGGCAGCTCTGGATACGGACATGTGGCATCAGGCCAGGGCAACGATCCTGCCGTTATACACATAAATTTACCACGAATTAAAAATGAGCTTCAGGGAAAGCTATCTGGGGCATCACCTGAGCAATTTGAAAAGGAACTTGTCAGGCAGGTCGCTAGTGTGATTTCGCATGAAAAGGGACACATCAGCTCGTACAAGGCCGAGACAGGCTTCTCAGGTGGCGAGAGCCCCGCAGAAAACGAAGAACACCAAATGGGGCAGCGTATCAGTCAGCGCCAAGATCAATGATGATTGATCTGGGGATTTCTTCTTTTTCTTTCAGGGGTTCAATTGGCTGGTGATATACTTCTATATATAGAGGAAGTGGTTCGAAGTGTTTTTCTTTCTTTCGAAGAAGCTTGGTCAGGAAAGGAATGAAAATAGCCATTTGTCGTCTCCCAGTGAAATACAAGAATATGAGGAAATAATGTTCTGTCCAGCATGTGCCAAACTAGCTTATTTAAATACTAAACGTATTTGTGTTAGATGTCAAGGAGTCATATTAAATAACATTTCTTGTATTTGCGATACTTGTTCAAATGATAACAAGATATGTTCTGCTTGTTTGAAAAAAATAACAGTAAATCCGGCCTCTCCAACTGCGCATTTATTAAAAGGCTGCGGCTGCGGCAAGAAAAAATAACGGGAAATTATTTGACGACACGTATGCCACATGGAACATGAAGTTCATGTATGATAATAACCGATGAGAAGCTCTTACGGACTCCCTGCACTGATGCTTCACCCGATGAGATCGGTGAGTTGGTTGAGTTGCTAGAGCGAGAATTAAAATATTCTGAAAAAATGGGGCGCCCTGGTATTGGGCTTGCGTGCCCTCAAATTAATATTCAAAAGAATGTCGCCATAGTTCGTATAGATAATAAATACAGAGTTGATCTTGTTAATTGTAAAATTGATAAAGCTTATGATAAAGCCATGTTCCGCGATGAGGGTTGTTTATCATTTCCTGGGCGATTGGAAAATACTATGAGGCACCAGGAAATTTATGTGAAAAGCAATTTGACGCTACCTTATAGTTTTGTTGCCACTGGGCTCATGGCCGTGGCGTGCCAGCACGAATTGGATCACATGAATGGAATACTATTACCTGATAATGCAATAAAACAAATTATAAAAATCAAAGTTAGACCAAATGATCCGTGCTCATGCGGATCAAAAATTAAATTTAAACGATGTTGTGGAGTTAACAAATGAACGAATTATCAGAACAGGATGTGTTATTGGCAGAAACCATTATGAAAATGGCGGCAATTGAAAGATTGCTAATAAAAAGCAAAATACTGATTGCTGATGATATAACTGCTGAAATGAAACTTATATCAGAAGAAGTAATGAAGGCGTTAAAAATAAACATGGCTAACAAAAATTAGGAGAATAATATGTCAGATAAAAGAATAAGCAACAAAAAGAACGCAAAAACAGTGGCTAAAGTCCCGTCAGCAGTTGGGGAAGTTAAGACATCAACAAAACTTAATATTCCATTAAATCAGACGATAAAGGTCAGCACTGATATGCCGCCGGTCAAGGTAGCAACTCAGGCCGAACTCATTTGGAATGATATCAAAGATGCAAAATTTCCAATGTTTGGAATGAAGGATCAAACAGTAGCTGACTACTGTAATCCGGTGTGGGTTGATCCATCAAAATGTTTTTTGACCACTAAAGCATCGTCAGCTCTTCCTCTTCTTGAAGAAATATTCGCAGATAAATATGCATTCGAGGCGGCTCACAAATATATAGTAGTCTCACGGAAAGTATAATGACAGATCAAAGACAACCAAAGAAGGGGCTCAAAATTAATAATCAGGCTTCTTCTATTCAAAAGCCAGCCCCCAAGACGCCTGAAAATTTTGAAAAGCAGGCCATAGATGCTTTCGAAAAAGGTGAAGACTATAAGGCAAGGTTCTGGGATTTATCTGTTAGATTGAAAGCGACTTTTGAAGATAAAACATTGCTGGAAAATAAAACAGCTATTTCAAAGGATTTTGAGAAGGAGCTTGCAACCAAACTAGTTCTATTGGCATCTGAGGTGGATGATGATGATAATCAGCCAAATTGTGAGGGAACTCGTAGCATGGCTATGCTTCTTTTGAAGTATATGTTGATCCAACGAGACAATATGAATGCGCTTGCCTATAAAGTTGAGAAGCTTGAAAAAAACGCCCAAGCCAAAGAACAAGTAAAGTGATAACGAAAGACAAAATACTACTTCTAATCTCGGAAGAGAAGGAACAATATAACTCATATGTGCAACTATGCGCGATATATCAAATAAACCAAGATACGATAGCATTGGCGAAGCATTCCGCCAAGGTGGAAATATTGGATATGATGCTAAAAATGATGCAAAAGTAGCGGAAGCTCGTCAAATAAATCTCATACAAGTGATGCGGGCTTACGGTGTCGATATCACCGAACATAGTAAAAAGATATGTTGTCCCTTTCCTAATCATAACGACAATTCTCCGTCATTCATTTTTTACAAGAGCACGAATAGTTTTTATTGTTGGGGCTGCCTGGCCAGCGGCGGCGCCCCTGAATTCGTGGCCTCGATGGAAGGTATTTCAAAATCGGCGGCCTACGAAAAACTCCTATCTAAATTTGAGCCCGATATGGATAGCGTGGAGATAGCAAACTCAAATTTCTACGATAAGCAAAGATATATGATACAGTTTTCTAACATGATTAGAAACTTTATACTAAATAACCATGACGACATGGACGCATTCGCACATGCTGACAAAATAAGTTTAGTATTCGACTCGATTAGCCAAAAACACTCCCTAGATGTTGAGGGGTATCAGTCTGTAATTCAACGCCTGAAAGCGCAATTGGAAAAATGGCCGCAGTAGTAATCCTCGGTGATCCACATATAGGAAAAGGGCTTTCTAGTCTTGGGAAACCAGGGGTAGGGAGTTCTCTTGGTAGTCGCCTTATTGATCAAATTAAAATATTGGAATGGACGCTCGATCGTGCCGTAGAAGTGATGGCATCTGATATCATCATCACCGGAGATGTTTTCCAGGATGCAAAGCCACATCCCACGATCATTACTTTATTCATTTCGTGGCTTAAAAAATGCGCTGACAGCGGACTCAAAGTTCATATCATCATGGGCAATCATGAGCTTATGAGAAGCGGCCAATTCACAATGTCTCCGTTAGATATTGTGTATGCGGCTGACATGGAAAATATCTTTGTGTATAAAGATATCTCTACCATTCACATGAATGGGGCAGCGTTCACGCTCATGCCATTTCGTGATAGGCGATCCTTCAATGTTGACTTAAATTCAGAAGCAGTAAAACTACTGCAAGATAAACTACCGTATGAGCTAGCTGAAATAGATCGTAATAGTGCTAAAATTGTTGTAGGTCATCTGGCGATCGAGGGCTCTCTCCCCGTGGGGGACGAGATAAGCGATATGTCGAATGAACTGTTTTGCTCATTCGATATGTTTAAGGGATACGATTATGTATGGATGGGGCATATACACAAGCCGCAGGTAATGCAAAAAACTCCACACATTGCTCATATTGGAAGCATGGATCTGTCAGACTATGGTGAAACTGATCATAAGAAAATATTAGTTATATTCGATCCTGATGCCGCAGAGCCAGTAAAGCATTTAGAAATTCCTACTAGGCCATTAAATCAACTTTCAATATCTGTTCCAGTAAATATTACGAGTACAACAGATTATATTCTCAAAGAGATTGAAAAATCAACTATATTGAAAAATTCAATTATGAAATTGAATGTCATTATGGAAGATCAGAATGCTCCGTCGATAGACAGAGCAGAGATTGAACGGTCGTTGACAAGCCGTGGTGCCTACCACATAACTAGGATTAATGAAGAAAGAAAAGTGTCTCTGCTAAAAAAGAGCACAGAAGAAAAAATAGACAATACGGTCAATGAGCATACAGCCATACGCACGTACGCGCACGCGAACGTGGATGAGCAAATAAGAGAAAATTTTATTTCGCTCGCAAATTCTGTCGTAAAAGAATTTGACAACAAGTTAAGGAATTAATGGATCCAATTAGATTACAGATAGATAATTTTTGTGGCTATGTCCATAGTGATATACTATTCAAAGATTTTTCAAGCGTCCTAATATTGGGGAAAATTAGGGGCAACGATAAACTTTCTAATGGTGCTGGTAAATCTACCATATTTAATGCTATCAAATATGCATTATTCAATGAAGTAAGTTTTTCAACACTGGAAAAAATTATTAGACACGGAACTAATGGTTGTAGGGTGCTATTTGAGTTCAGATCGTCTGTCGATGGTGAAGTATATAGGATTGTTCGTTCCAAAAACAAAGGAACAAGTTCAGATCTGCGTCTGTATAGAAATAACAATCAGATATGGGAAGATTTGACCCAAGTTCGCAACAGCGAGACCGATAGAGAGCTCGAACGAATATTGAACATCAACTACAAAACATTCTGTAATTCAGTTTTATTTTCTCAGCTGGATCCTACCGGATTGGCCTCTATGCGTCCGGCCGATAGAAAGAAAATTCTAAAAGAGGTTTTACAACTAGGGGTTTACTCCAAATACGAGGCACTTGTAAAGAAAAAGGCATTAGATATAGAGAAAAAAATAGATGAGAATAGAATAATAGGGACTACTATTGGACAGCCAGAAACAGATGTGGTCGCTATCAAAAAAGAGTTAGATGAAATAAATACCGGACTGGATGAAAAGAAGCTTGATCTAAAAAACGCAAAAACACAAGAAGATACTTGCAGAGATGCTTATGAGCAGTTATCTAGCAAAATTACGAATAAAGAAAAACAAGTAGCCGAATACTACTCTAAAAAGAATACACTCATATCAGATATAGAAAAAACACGTAAACTGATAGATGACTACAATGTTAAGCTTGATTTGATAACGAAAGATGGAAAGCTTATGTCCGGGGACATGGAGAGAATTACAAACAACATAAAATCTTTGCAGGATAAAGCAATCTCAGCGGGAGACATCGAGGCTCTCATAAATAAATCAGATATCATACTGAAAAATATTTTAGACAAAAAGTCTCAACTAAATTCTACGAATGGTGTTCTGACGGATCTCCGCATACCAATGCCAAAGGGTAAGCTATGCAAATATTGCAGACACGAGATAACAGACAGTTCAAGGGAGGATTGTCAAAAGTCCATCGATACTGATATAATTAACGCAGAAGCATCAATACAAAATATAACAGCTGATATAAAACTATATGAAAGTCAATATAATGACATAGTAAAAAATATCAAAGCTGGCAATAAGATACTGTCTGATGCAACTGAGCAGAAAAGTATTTTGACCGTAAAATCAAAGGAAATTGAAATAAAGAGAAAACTGTATTCTGAATACAATGATGCGCTATCTGGCCATACAGATAGATTGGGTTCATTCACTAATGAACTTGATGTTCTAAAAAAAGCTATTAACGATGGTTCAAAAGAACAGTTCGTCAAGGACAAAGAGGAAAAGCAAAAACATTACAACAGGTTGGTGGAGATATCAAAAACTATTGAAAAAATAAGAGAAAGTATATCTGATATATCTAATAAGAATGCCGTGTTGAACGAAAAATTAAATCAACGTTCGAAAGATATACAGCGTTTAGCAGATATACGCAGTAATGTTGTCAAATTGGAACAAGATTTGATGTTGCATCAGAAAGTAGTGCAAGCGTTTGGGCCAAATGGGATACCAGCGTTGATCACTCATTCCGTGCTTGATGATCTTCAGATTGAAAGCAATACTTTGCTTGCGCAATTCCGCCCAGGGTTGCAAATACAATTTTTTGTCGAGAAGGAACGCACAGACGGAGATATGTCAGATACTCTCGGCATAAATTTCTTACTGGATGGGTTTGAACTTGAATATAATCAACTATCCGGCGCACAGCAGCTACTGGCTTCGCTTGCTCTCAAACTCGGTCTAGCTGAAATTCTGAAAAAGCGATTGGGTGCTGACATAAAGCTGCTCCTCATAGATGAGGTCGATGCATCTCTCGATGATACAGGGTTAGAATTATTTGAAAAGGCAATTAAGCTTTTGCAGCAAAACTACAAAATTCTAATCATCACTCATAACAATGAGCTAAAAACACGTTTTCAAAAAGCAATTCTTGTGGAACAAGATGATAGTTTTATTTCAACCGCGTCTGTTGTAAATAGTTGGTAATAATGAAAAAATGCCGCGTATGCAATATAGAAAAAAATGAAAACAAGTTTGGTATAAGAAAATATAAAGGACGCATTAATGGAAGACGTAATATCTGTAAGGAATGCGATGCAAATCGTAATAAAGAGGATAGAAAATCAGATGTTGGGATAAAGCGTTATAATGAATATGATAGATCGCCACGGCGCCGATTTCGGAAGAGCATGACCAAGGCCAATGATAAAAAAATAATGTGGGACATTACGGAAAAGGAATATTCAAATTTAATTGATGAAAAGTGTTATTACTGTAATGGATACTTTCCACCTGTTGAAAAAGGCATTGGTTTGGATAGAATAGATAGCAGTATGGGATATATATTATCTAATGTGGTATCTTGTTGCAGGATATGCAATGTTGTAAAAAACAATTTCCTTACGGCAGAAGAAACCAAGGCAGCCATAACCGCGGTTATACAAATAAGAGAGAAAAATAAAAATGCTTAATTTTGCAATTTCAGGAAAAGCACGAGCAGGTAAAAATACAGTAGCTGAAATGATTACAAAAGCTATGCGTCTCGACGGTGGTCAGTACAAAATAACTGCCCTTGCCGATCCAATGAAACAAATAGGAGAACTAATCTTCCCTGAGGCCAGCAAAGAATGCTTCTATGGAGCATCGGAGTTGCGTTCAAATGTGATAGCGGACAAATACAAGGATGTGAAGGGCAATCCTCTCACGTATAGACAATTTTTACTTGATCTCGGAGCTTTTGGGAGAAAGTATAATTCAGATATATGGCTAAATTGCCTAGTTGAGCAAGCAAAACGTATTCCAAATCTGGCTGCCCACATAATAAGTGATGTTAGATACATCAACGAGTATGAGTATTTCAGAAATAATGGTTTTCATATGGTTAGAATATTAAGAACGGACTATGCCAAAATAAATGATAGCTCCGAACTCGAACAGGATAAAATACCAAATTCTGGCTTCGACACTGTAATAGACAACGATTGCTCCATCGATGAGTTATATGATATCGTATCCGCTATGGTCAAACGATTGATGCTATAATTATGCATACTGATATGATCACTGAAGATACAAAAAAGCTTTTTATAGCCAAATATTCAAGTTTTGGCGATGATAAGTTCTACAAATTTCTTCTGAATTATGCCGTTGCAAAGATAGCAAATGCTGACAGTGAAGCATCTTTTTTAAGCCCAGAAGTGGAACTGATGGACTACCACGATAGATTTCTTATTCTGTATCGTAGAGAGAATGACCAGGCTTACTTGGACATTGCAAGGGTGTTTAGAAAAGCCGCTCATCGAATTTACCGTTTACAAATAAAGAAAAATCCTACCAATAGAAATGGTAGGTTTCTAAATGTGGTAGGCTGATGTCGGTTATAGCTATCATAATCACCCCATCGGCAGATCAAACTATCCAGGGCATACCAAATACAGTTGCTGTTGGCACCAGTGAGCCAGCCACGATTTTCTATACACTTGATGGCACTGTTCCGGACACGCGCTCAGCCGTGTATGTGGCACCCATAATAATGCCACAATCAAAGCTTGTGGTTGTGCTAAATATCTTTGCAACCAATGGTGTTGACAGTTCTGCGATCATAACGGCTGAATATTTGGGCAACCCGTTATCGGTTCTCAGTCGTGTTGGAGATCGTGTTCCACACTCCGCAGTCACTGATGTGAATAATGGTGATATGGCGAATAGTCTATTCCCATTTGGTTCAGCGGCTCCTAGACAAGAGTTCAAGTATCTGAACCCTGGTGATGCCGGGACGACCGTATACAACGAACAGTTGCCAGCAACGCCTAACGGCTTTGATGCCGATCAAATGCCAGATGGCTACACCAACAAGCCAATTAGTTATTTCAAATTCAAGCAGGTGTATGACACAACTGGCCCAGAGAACGAAGTGTTTCCAGGTGTGGGCAACTTGCCAGCAATCACAACCGTAATTGGAAAATCTTCAGCGGTGGATTATACACAAGAGTCTTCAAGTACTAGTGATAAGATATTCAATCCGAAGGCGTTCGTTATCTACCAGGATAGTACAACCGAAGATCCAACAAATCCTGTCATCATAAATAAGCAATTCTTCTCTCTTGAAAATCAAGAGATTGTGAGAGATGGTGCTTTATTGTATAATTCGTCGCTTGAAAATCCTACTGTTATGGGATCATATTTGAAGACGTATTACAATCCTAGAACCAATATGCTTACATCATACTTTTATGATAACACTGTGCATAAATGGATTATGAGTTCATCTCCATATCAGCCAACGAATAGGACGACAGGTGAGTTGTATCATATGGTTTGGCCTCGTCAAGAAGGCGCCCGAGGCAAGGTTTTTGAATGGGTTAACTTCACGAGAAGAGTACTGCAATAAATATGGCAAAGCATCATATATTGATAGATCCAAATAAAAAATATTGTGCGAACTGCAAAACAGAAAAATGCAAAAGTGAATTTCATAAAAAATCAACTTCTTGCAAGGTATGCAAACGAGAATATAGGACTAAAAATAAAGAGAAAATAGTAGAACGAGAAAAGATATACTATCAAAATAATAAAGAAGAAAAAATAAAATATGCAATTGAATATTATAAGTCTAATAGAGAAGATATTTTAGAATACAAAGAAGAATATTATCAAGATCATAGAGAGGATATATTAGAATATAATAAACAGTATCGCGAAGATAACGCGGAGAAAGCATCAGAATACAGAAAAGAATATTATCAAAATCATAAAGACGATATTTTGGAGTATGCCAAAATATATAGAGAAAATAATAAATA
>Ga0209040_10003876_pt1 | contig 11383 bp, 9 predicted proteins | sample BogFormECP12_OM3_FD_188240 | JGI IMG/M metagenome (GOLD analysis project Ga0209040, IMG submission 188240) | Bog forest soil microbial communities from Calvert Island, British Columbia, Canada - ECP12_OM3 (SPAdes) (version 2) | ecosystem: Environmental > Aquatic > Freshwater > Wetlands > Bog ... | reverse complement strand
GCGAGCAGCGTTGCGAAGATGCGCGCATCGGGCTTGGCGGCGCCGGCGGCGCGCGCGCTGATGTGCCCGTCGAACAGATCCGCGATACCGCATCGCTCGAGATCGGCGTTGCCGTTGCTGAGCGCGAACAATCGATAGCGTTCGCGCAAGCGTCGCAGCGCCGGACGCACGTCGGGATAGAACTCGACGCGGTTGCGCGCATCGAAAAACACCTCTAGCGCGCGGTCGGCCAAGGACTCGTAGTGACCCGCCGCGAGAAATTGCTCGGCGAGGGCCTGGCGGCGCAGGAAAGTCAGATCGTGGCCATGCTCGGGAAATCGGCCGGCCACGCCGGCGCGCAGCTCGCGCATCGACTCGATGCTGTGCTCGCGCACTGCGTCGGGGTACTGATCCTGCAGCCATTCGAACAGTTCGCGCTCGGCCTGCGCAATCACCGGCCCGATCGGCCAGAGCGTATCGTCGAGATCGAAACTCAAGATTCTCGGCAAGATCACGATGCGCCGACCCCTGTTAAACTACCGCCCATGAACACCACTCGCGCTACGCATGATCGGATCCCGCCGCGCCCCGCGCTCATCCTCGCCTGCCTCGGGTGGCTGCTCGCGTCGGGCGGCAGCTACGCATTCGATGTACAGGATTTTCTGAGTCTGCGGCGGCTCTCGCAGCCTGAGGTGTCGCCCGACGGAAAATTCATCGCCTATACGCTGCGCACCGATGATCTCAAGACCAACCAAGGTCGCACCTCGATCTGGCTGCTGGACGCGAGCAAACGCGGCGCCGCACCGCGGCGCCTCACCGACGATGCGTCGCATGATAGCTCCGCGGCTTGGAGCCGCGATGGACAATTCATCTACTTCCTCTCGTCTCGAAGCGGATCGGCCCAGGTCTGGCGCGTGGCGGCGGCGGCGGCCACGGCCAACGCGCTCACCGCGGCCGCAGCGAGCGGCGCCGCCTCGGGTGCCGGCGGCAATGCCGAGCCCGCGCCGATCGCGGCGATCCAGATAACGCATCTGCCGCTCGACGTCGGCAGCTTTCGCATCGCGCCGAGCGCGGATCGACTGCTTGCGAGCATGGAGGTATTTCGCGATTGCGATGACCTCGCGTGCACGAAGCAGCGATTGGAGGTCGCCGAGAAATCGACGGCGACGGGCGTGCTCTACGATCGGCTGTTCGTACGGCATTGGGACACCTGGAGCGACGGACGGCGCTCGCAGCTGTTTTCCGTGGGACTCGATGCCCAAGGCATCGCGACCGGCGCGCCGGTCAATCTCACGGCCGGCATCGACGGGGACGTGCCAACCAAGCCGTTCGGCGGAAGCGAGGATTACGCCTTCAGTCCGGACGGAAAGCAGGTGGTCTATACGGCGCGCATCGCCGGTTCGTCCGAACCCTGGTCGACGAATTTCGATCTCTATGAGGTCCCGGCCGGCGGCGGCCCGGCGCGCAATCTGACGGCCGACAATCCCGCGTGGGACGGGCAGCCGGCCTTCTCGCCGGACGGCAACACACTCGCCTATGTCGCAACCGATCGGCCGGGATTCGAAGCCGATCGATTTCACCTTGTGCTGCTCAATTTGGCATCGGGCGTGAAGCGCCCGCTCACGGAGCACTGGGATCGGTCGATTGCGAGCTTTGCATGGTCGCGGGACGGCAAGACTCTGTTCGCAACCGCCGAGCACCTCGGGCAGCAACCGCTATGGGCGATCGATGTCGCTACGGGTCGATCCGCGGCGATCACCGCCGCCGGCACGGTCGAGGCATTCACGGTCGGCCCGCAAAGGGTTTTTTATGCGGCGAGCAATCTTGCCAATCCCGCTGAGCTGTTTGCGGTCGGCTTCGAGGGGGGCAAGACGCAGCAGCTGACCAGGGTCAATCAGGCCATGCTCGCTGAGCGCCCCCTCGGCAGCTACGAACAGTTCAGCTTTGCCGGATGGAACCAGGAAACCGTCTACGGCTACGTCGTCAAGCCGCCCGATCTGAAGCCCGGCCAGCAAGCGCCCGTCGCGCTCGTCGTGCACGGCGGTCCGCAAGGCAGCCTCGCCAACCTTTGGCATTGGCGCTGGAACGCCGAGGTGCTCGCGGGTGCGGGCTACGGTGTCGTGCTCATCGATTTTCACGGCTCGACCGGCTACGGCCAGGCGTTCACCGATTCGATCAGCGGCGACTGGGGCGGCAAGCCGCTCGAGGATCTGAAGGCGGGACTCGATGCCGCGCTCAAGCAGTATCCGTGGCTCGACGGCGAGCATGCTTGCGCGCTCGGCGGCTCCTATGGCGGCTACATGATGAACTGGATCGCGGGCCAATGGCCCGACCGATTCAAGTGCCTCGTGACCCATGACGGGATCTTCGACAATCGCAGCATGTATTACTCGACCGAGGAACTCTGGTTCCCGGAATGGGAAATGGGTGGCCCGGAATATGCGAAGCCCGAGAATTACGCGAAATTCAATCCGGTCGACCACGTCACGAATTGGCGCACGCCGACCCTCGTGATCCACGGCCGGCTCGACTACCGCGTGCCCTATAGTCAAGGGCTTTCGGTATTCACGGCGCTGCAGCGGCGCGGCATCCCGAGCGAGCTGCTGTATTTTCCGGAAGAAAACCACTGGGTGCTGAAGCCTGCCGATCGCGTGCAGTGGTACCAGACCACGATTGCGTGGATGAATCGTTGGACCAAGCCTTGAAGAACGAGCTGCTACTAGGCCTCGAGCGCGCGCCAAGCCGCCGGGTAGCTCTCCCCGAGCTGCACGATTCGCTGCAGTAGCGTCGGGTAGTCGATGCCGGCGGAACGCGCCGACTGGGCAAAGTCTTCGGCCTCGGAAAGGTTTGGATTCGCATTGGCTTCGAGCACGTAGAGCGAACCGTCGTCGCGCAATCGGAAATCCATGCGCGCATATCCGGTCAGATGCAGCGCGCGATAGATGCGCTTCGTCAACTGCTCGAGCCGCGCCGCCGTGCCGTCGGGCAGGTTGAGCGCAGCGGCGGTCGTAATTCCGTATTTCTCCTGATAGCGGCGGTCCCATTTGACCTTGCGCGTCGCAATCGCCGGCAGATTCTCGGGCAATGAGCCGAAGCTCATTTCCCAAACGGGCAGCACCGTGAGCCGATCGTTACCGAGCACGCCGACGTACAGCTCCCTGCCCTCGATGTATTCCTCGACGAGCGCATCCGAATGAATTTGATCGTGGATGAACACGACGCGTTCGGTCAACTGCTTCTCGTCGACGACGACGGAAGCATGCGCGATGCCGAGCGATGCATCCTCGGTCGAGGATTTCACGAACAGCGGGAAGCGCAATTTCCGCGGAATGCGCAGTTTGCGCCCGCGGGGAAACACCAGGAACTGCGGCGTCGGGATGCGGTGATAGGACAGCAGCTGCTTGCAGAGCACCTTGTCGCGCGACAGCAGCATGCCGCGCGGATTGCAGCCGGTGTACGGCTGGCGCATCAACTCGAGGAACGCCACGACGTGCTGATCGTAGGTGACGATGCCGTCGAACTCCTCGAGCAGATTGAAAATGATATCCGGCTTCCAGTCGAGGATCGCGCGGCGCAGCTCCGAGAGGCTGTCGCTGATGCCGATCGCCCGCACTTCGTGGCCGGCGGCCTTCAAATGCGAAATCACATCGTATTCGGTGCGCCATTCCTCGATTTCCTTCGGAGTCGCACCTTCCAGGGAATCGGGCGGCACGAGCGTCGAGTGCACGATCACGAGCGCGCGCAGTCGCTTCATAGGGCAGCTCGCGGCCTCATAGCGCGACGCGCGGCAATTGACGCTCCTCGAAGGACTCGGCGAGGCGGCCGATCAGCCAGAGCAGGTGCGTTCGCAGCTCGCGTCGCGGCCCGCGCACGTACAGATCGAGCGCCTCGCAGCGTTCGAGCACGAGGCGCAGCACTTGATGAACCAGGTATTCGCTGAAAACACCCGTTTCAACCAGATGCTGGCGCAGCGGCTGGCGCCATTCGCGCACGATGCTGACCGCCTTGACCGCGTTGCGCCGTTGCGGCGTCGTCGTAAACACCTTGAGCAGCAATTCGTCGGCGCCGGAGCGGCGTGGTAATCGGTAACGTGCGAATTTCTGTTCGTAGTGCTCGCGCAGACTGCGCGTATCCTCTGAGATATCCTCGATGCGGCTGCGGTCCGACACCGATGGCTTGCCAAGCTTGAGCTCAGCGACGAGCGAATCGATGAATTCCAGCTTCGTGTACGCGGGCCAACCCCAATACTCCCGCCGCCAGGCCGAGTTTGGTTTGAGCCAGACCGCAAACGTCTCGGCAAAATCCTCGGTCGGATGCGCCTGCGCGTACCAGGCGCCGAGATGCTGCACGAAACGGCGGCTGCCGGGCCGCGGCCGGTAGGCATCGGGATAAGGCAAAGATGCCGGCCCGAACACCTCGCGCCAGCGGCGCCGGCGGCGCAATCGATAGGCCGAGTCGATCGCGTGGCCCGCCTCATGACGCAAGATACGCATGAGCCAATTACGATTTCCGCCCTCGACTTCGCGCATGAAGCGCCTCTCGAGGCCCATGAGGCGACGGTGCGCCAGATAGAAGGGAATCGCGATGCCGGGTACGCCATCGGGAGAAAACCATTCCTGTGCGAGCCAGTAATGCGGTCGGAAGCGGATGCCGCGCGCGCCGAGCTCCCGATGGAGCTTCTCGATCGCAGGCTGCAAATCGGTGTCCTCGATCCGCAGCCGCAGGTCGCAAAAGCGCAAACTCAGCAGCTGGTCGTCGGACAACGATTCCCAGGCGTGCGGCTGCGCGCGCGGGCGGCGCAATCGCACGGCGGATCGGCTGGGAGGCGGCTGGGGCACGCGGAAAAGTATAGGGAGGATCGCAGCGCAGCGCCACGCTCGGGGCGCAAGATTCGGCGCTTGGCGCCTCACCCCTGACGGGGCCGCCCTTCGGGCGTTCAAGCTCGGCCGCTGCGGCCGAGCTAGTATTCGGCGCTGCGCGCCTCACCCCTGACGGGGCCGCCCTTCGGGCGTTCAAGCTCGGCCGCTGCGGCCGAGCTAGTCACGCGGCGCGAGCCCGGCGACGAGCAGGCGGTCGGCGACGTCCTCGAGCAAGTCCCGCCGCAGGAGCGCGTGAATCCACGGCTTCGGGATGCCCTGCACGCCGTAGACAGCCCCGGCGAGCTGCCCATAGAGCGCTCCCTGGATATCGGAATCGCCGCCCAGATTGACGGTCTCGAGGAGGCCCTCCCTGAACCCGGAGGTCCCCAACAAAGTGACGAGCGCCCGATGCAAGGCCGCGAGCGGGGCGCGAGCCTGGGTGGCGCCCCCGATCTCCCCGCCCTGCCCGCCCGCGTGCCATCGATCGAAACTCGCGTGTTCCGACGGCTCCCCGTGGGCCTGCAACAGCGCGCGCGCATCGCGGGTCAAGGATTCGCGCGAGCTGCCGCGCAGTGCCGCGAGCAGCAAGGCCGCGAAATACCGGCAAGCCGCCCGCAGTGCCGGCGCAGGGTCGGTCACCGCCGCCGCAGCGGCGGCCCAGTCGAGCGCTCGTGCCGGCGCCGATACGGCAAACAGCGCGACGACGCCGACCCGCGTGATCGCTTGCAGGTCCGCGACCGCGGTCTCGGCACGCGCGCCCGCGTCCCGCGCCAACTCGTTCTGCTGCAAAACGGAGGCGACGGCCGCGGTGATGCCGATGCAGGCACCGGTGCTCGAGAGCTCGCCGCCCTGCTGCCAACGGCGGTAGCGACGGCACTGATCCGCGGCGTCGAAGTCATCGGTCGCGAGCAGGCTCTCGGCGAGGCAGAGCGACATCGCCGTCTCGTCGGTCCATGCACCGCGCGGCAGCTGCCAATGGCCGCCGCCGAGCAGGTCGGCGATCGGCGTAAACTGTCCGGGCCTTCGAAATTGCAGCGTCGAGCCCATCGCGTCTCCGCAGGCGAGTCCGAGCACCGTGCCGAGATAGCGCGCCCGCAGCGCGCGCGCCGCATCCAGGTCGAAGTCGATCGCGGCCCCGTCGGCCGGTTCGAGCCACTCGAGCACATAGCGCTCCTGTTCCGCGGTTTCCGGAACACGAGACCATGACTTCGCGCGCGCGTTGCTCCGCCACAATTGATTGAGCCGCTCGATGGCCTCGGGCCCCGATAGGCCTTCGCGGCGCAACCAGCAGCCGATCACGGTGTTGGTGCGGCCGATGCCGGCACGGCAGTGCACATAGACCTGATGTCCGACCTCGATCGCGCGATCGATGTAATCGAGGATTTCCGCCATCGCCGCGGGACTGCTCGGAACGCCGTGGTCGCGAATCGCCATGCGGATATAAATGATGTAGCGGCCGTCGTCGGCGCGCGCGGTCGGCAGGCAATGATCGTAGGGCGAGAGCTCCCCCGTATGGGTCAAATCGATGAAATAGCTGATGCCGGCGCGGACCAATGCGCCGAGTTTTGCTTCGGTGCTCGCCCGATCGGCGTCCCCGGGATACTCGCCGGCAAGCAGTCGACCGGGTTCGATCCAAAAGCTATTGGCAAGCGGCGGCGAGCGCATCCTCGTCGTCTTCGGTCATCGGCTCGACGCGCCGAAGCCGCTCGAGACCATGAAAATCGAACAGCGCCGGATCCGCCAGCTGCGAAGCGGCGACATTGCAAACGGCCGAAAATATCGACTCGATGCGGCCCGGAAATTTCTGCTCCCATTCCTGCAGCATATTTTTCACGACGATCCGCTGCATGTTGGTCTGCGAGCCGCACAGCGTGCAGGGGATGATCGGAAAGTCGCGCGCGGCCGCATAGCGCGTGATCAGGCGCTCGGCGACGTAGGCGAGCGGGCGAATCACGATATGGCGCCGATCCTCGCTGAGCAATTTGGGCGGCATCGCCTTGAGCTTGCCTGCGAAAAAAAGATTCAAGAACAAGGTCTCGACGATATCGTCCCGATGATGGCCCAGTGCGATCTTGGTGACGCCGTTCTCGGCGGCGAATCGATAGAGCGCGCCGCGGCGCAGCCGCGAGCACAGGCCGCAAAGCGTCTTGCCCGCAGGGATGACGCGCTTGACGACCGAATAGGTATCCTGCTCGATGACGTGATACGGCACGGCGAGGCCGGTCAGATAGCGCGGCAACACCTCGACAGGAAAGCCCGGTTGCTTCTGGTCGAGATTCACCGCCAGCAGCTCGAACCGCACAGGCGCGCTGCGCTGCAGGGAAAGCAGCATATCGAGCAAGGTGTAGGAGTCCTTACCGCCCGACAGGCACACCATGACCCGATCGCCCTCGGCGATCATCGCGTAGTCGCCTATCGCTTTTCCGACCGCGCCGCGCAGCTGCGCTTGCAGCTTCTTGAAGTTATTCGAATGCTCGGGTGTCACGGGATTCATGGGGCAAGCGCAAGCCTCAAGGCGCCTCGAGGTATTTCGATTCGAGATAGCGCAGGTACGCCGCCGCGGTCAGCGGTTTGCCGGTCGCTTCTTGGATCAGATCCTTGACCGGCAGGCGCGCGCCGACGCCATGTACGTTGTCGCGCAACCAATCCATGACGCCGGCGTACTGACCGTTGGCAATTTCCTCGTCGAGCGCCGGCCGCGCGGCCCGCATCGCCTCATACAACTGACCGGCGATCACCGCGCCGAGCGCATAGGACGGGAAATAGCCGAAGTGGCCCACGCCCCAATGAATGTCCTGCAAACACCCTTCGACGTCGTTGCTCGGCTTCAGTCCCAGGCGCTGATCCATGCTGGTGTTCCACGCCTCGGGCAGATCCTTGACGGCTAAGCCGCCCTCGAGAATCTTCCGTTCGAGTTCGTAGCGCAGCATGATGTGCGCGGGATAGGTCAGTTCGTCGGCATCCATGCGGATCAGACTGCGCCGCACACGCACCAAATGCCGGTACAGATTCTCCTCGCTCCACTCCGGGCCGCTGACCTGCAGGTGCTTTTCCATGAGCGGACGCAAGTACTTCACGAATGCGCGGCTACGGCACAGATTCATTTCGAACAGCAGCGACTGGCTCTCCTCGAGCGCGAGCCCGCGATCGCGGCCAACCGGCTGGTCGCGCCACGGCACGGGCAGTCCGAGGTCGTACATCGCGTGACCGGTTTCATGCACGGCGCCGAGCAACCCCGTAAACGGGTCGCTCAAATCGAAGCGCGTTGTCACGCGAATGTCGCCGGGCACGCCTTCGGTGAACGGATGCTCGCTTTCGTCCAAACGGCCGCGATCGAACGGAAATCCGAGCGCCTTGAGCACCTCGACGGCGAGCTGGCGTTGGCGCACGACGGTGAACTTGCCGGTGAGCGGCGCCGGCGCGCGATCCGCCTGCACCTCGATCGCATTGTTGATCAAACCGGGAAGCTTGCGCGACAGCGCCTTGAAGATCGTGTCGATGTCGGCAGTCGAAATGCCCGGCGTGAAGACATCGACGAGCGCGTCGTAAGGCGCGAGTCCACGCGCCTGGCCGAGCAGCGCCGCCTTGTCGCGCACGAGGTGCACGACCTCCTCCAAATGCGGCGCAAACAGCTTGAAGTCGTTGGCCTTGCGCGCCTCGACCCAATAGACCTCGGCGCGCGCGGTCGCCTTTGCGAGCCTCGCGATCAAGGACGGCGGCGTCGCGATTGCGTGGTCGCGCTGACGCCGCATTTCGCGCAAGTTGGCGCGCGACCAATCTTCGAGCTGCGAGGAGCCGGCCTCGGCGCGTTCGAGCAGCCGCGCGACCTTCGGGGTCGTCAACAATGCGTGGTGCTCGGTCTCGAGCGCCGCCAATTGCTCACCGCGGACATCGGCGCTGCCGCGCGGCATCATGACGGCCGCGTCCCAGCGCAGCATCGACAGCGCGCCGCGGAACGCGTGCAAGCGGCGAAATTCCTGCTCGAGTTGTTGGTAGGGTGTCAGACTCATGATCGCCCCGGCTCGCGCGGCGATTGTTGCTCGTAGGGTTTCATGCGTTATTGTTCCTAACCAGCGCCGACGTCATCTTCTGACGTATCCCGCGGCTGCGTCCTCAACAAAAGCCATCAAGACGCTCAAGAAATCCGAGGGTATTCCAGCATTCTACCAGACGAACGGCGGGCCGGATCGCAGCAAGTAATGAAAAAAATCTTGATTTTCAGCAAGTTAAGATCGGATCTCGCAAATGCTGCGATGCGCCAAGCGCCGCCAAACTGAGGCGTCTCACAATGCCAGCATGCCGGTTTGATGAAACGGCATCGTGCGGAAAAACGGCAAATCGAGTGCGACCTCGCCGGTGAGGTCGTAGGCGATGCCGTCGGCGCGATTGTCTGCGTGTTGCGTGAGCTTCATCAGCGCAAGCGCCATGTTGGCCTTGATCAAGATGTCGAAATCCGAGTCGCCGAGCGCGCTCACGGTAAACGGGCGGTCCATCGTGCCGCTCGCGACTGGCTCGCCACTCACACGCAAATCCGCGGTCAGGCCCTTGATCGGCAAAGTCCGATCATTGGGATTGTGTATCCTCAGCGTGACGCGAAAGTTCTGCTGCAGCAGGTTCCCGCCGACCAGACTGATGTTCACGACCGATAGACTGGGCTTTTCGAACTTCGGTGCGAACGCCGCGCACGCTGCGAGCAACATCGAGAAGGCGAACACAAGCGGTGCGCGTGGCAACATAGGCCGAAATGATACCGAGTATCCTCACGAGTGACAGGGCCGCGCGCTGGCGCAGCGCGTCGATTGCAATTTTTGCCGCCGGCAGCGTTGCGCTGAGCGCAGACACCGCCGGCGAGGCGCCGGGCGCCGCAGCGCCCTCCGGCGCGGCATTGTCAGCGCCGGCGCCGGCCGCCAAGACGTGCCTGCCCTCCGGTGACGGCTATCTGCGCGCCCGCGTCGGCGGCGCGATCGAGGCCGAGATCGATTGGCCGAACAGCGGGACGGCCTGCGAGGGCGAGCCCAAGCTTGACCCCGCCGGGGTTCGGCTGAGTTTTCGGCGCGTCTCGGGCGCACGGCCAAATTTGCTATTTTTGTTCGGCTTGACCGGCGTTCGCGAAGGCGAACCGCTGCATGCGTCCGGCGCGAATCTGACGATCATCGTGCAAGGCACCGACCGCATCTATGGCACGCGCGGCGACAGCCGCTGCACCGTGGATTCCCTGACGCAGCGGCGGCTCGGCGGTGAACACGAGTATCGGCTGGAGGCGCGCGGCTTTTGCACGCAGCCCGCGCATGCGGTGCGCGGCGAGGGCATGGTCATCGTCAGCCGATTCGATTTTGCGGGAATCGTGAATTATCAGGAGAAATCGCCTTGAACCCCAGACCCACATTCGCCGCGCGACGCGTCGGCGTATCGCTGCTGAGCAGTTTGCTGCTGTTGGGCGGAGTCGCAGCCGGAGATTTCGCGTTGGCCGAGGCCGCAGCGCCCGAACCGCTCTCGGCCTTCCCTCAAAGCCTGCTCTCGATCCGCACCACATCGGGCAAGGTCGTCAATTTCAAGATCTGGACCGCCGACCGCCCGAGCCGGCAGGAACAAGGCCTCATGTTCGTGCACGACATCGACGATCACGCCGGCATGCTGTTCCTGTTCGAACCGGTCCGGCAGATATCGATGTGGATGAAGAATACTTATCTGCCTTTGGATCTGCTGTTTATCGACGCCAAGGGGCGCATCGATTACATCGCGCGGCGCGCGACCCCGCTCTCGACCGAGATCATCAGCGACCCGCGCCCCGTAGCGGCAGTGCTCGAGGTCAAAGGCGGCATTGCCGAGAGTTTCGGGATTCAAACGGGCGATACCGTACTGTACGAAAGCTTCGGCAAGCCGCAGTGAACGCTCACTCGCCCGAGCGGTGAATCCGACGCTGGTGCGTCAAGCGCTCGGCCGGCACGGCATGGCTCATCTGGGTTGCAACCGACGCTCAGACGATCGTTGGCTTGGCGCCGCCAGCTCTGTGCTAGCGACCTCGAGTCGCGCACCGAGGCCCGGCTGCAATGCAGCTTCGCCGCCACTGGACTCAATCAGAAGCGACTTTGGATGACTCCAGTGCAAATCGCACGACATCGGACGACTTGCCTCAACCACGCTGGCTTCGGCGGCAATGGTGGGCCTCGCGAAAGCGCCAAAGGGGGCCGGTCCGACCGCGCCTAACGCGTGTTGCGTGATCGCAACACTTATTTTTCAAATAGATGTTGTGTGTCGCATCAGATATTAACTATGCTAGCCGCACTCGGTTAGGTGACAAGCGACGGGATTCTTCCTTAGTTTGCCTATAAAAGCACTCAGGCTCGAGGCACTGCAGGGCGGGATTTTGGGCGGCTTCGACTCACTTACGCAAGGGAATGTGCGGACTCTCGCTTGCCTACGGCAGGGAGCCTCCGCGCAACACGTCGGAACTAAAGTTTAGGGGAGATCATGATGCATACATCTCGAGGAAAAAGTTCCTCTGGCACCCAGTTGCCTTCGAGCAGCGCTATTCGCCGGTCGGT
>Ga0209040_10003875_pt1 | contig 11385 bp, 11 predicted proteins | sample BogFormECP12_OM3_FD_188240 | JGI IMG/M metagenome (GOLD analysis project Ga0209040, IMG submission 188240) | Bog forest soil microbial communities from Calvert Island, British Columbia, Canada - ECP12_OM3 (SPAdes) (version 2) | ecosystem: Environmental > Aquatic > Freshwater > Wetlands > Bog ... | reverse complement strand
GAGACCAATGCCACACTGCCAGCGAACGTTCGCCTGGCGCACGATGGCCTCAAACTCGAGTTCGACCTCTAGGACGCCACCGAATGCAAGTCTTCCACAAACTTGAGGATGTTCCGCCACAGTTCGGTCCCACCGTTGTGAGCGTGGGCAACTTTGACGGCGTGCATCTCGCGCATCTGGAAGTTGTGCGGCGCATGGCGGACAGCGCGCAGGCGCTCGGCGGTAAGCCGGTTGTGGTGACTTTCGAGCCGCACCCGCTGCGCATTCTGCGGCCTGACGTTGCGCCCAAGCTGCTGACGCCTTTACCCGTCAAGTTGCGACTGCTGGAGCAGGCTGGCGTGGAAGCCTTGCTGGTATTGCCTTTCACTCGCGATCTTTCCCTCATGACAGCGTCCGACTTCGCGCGCGAAGTGCTCGCGGGAACATTGCACGCCCGCGAAGTTCACGAGGGTTACAACTTCCACTTCGGCCACAAGGCGCAGGGAAATGTAAATACCCTCGACGCGCTCGGCAAGGAGATGGGCTTCGCGGCAGTTGTCTATCCCGAGCACACTCTGCGCGGACATCACGTTTCCAGCAGCGAGATTCGCAAGCTCATCGCGAACGGCGAAGTAGGGAAGGCGCGAGCGCTGCTGGGACGTCCATTCAGCATCTTCTCCAATCCAGGCCGCGGTCGGGGTTACGGCCACAAGTACACGGTTCCGACCATCAACCTCTCGCGCTACGACGAACTCGTTCCCGCCGATGGCGTTTACATCACGTGGCTGCGCGTCGGAGACGAGTGCTTCGACGCAGTGACTAACGTCGGCAATCGCCCAACATTTGGCGCAGATTCGTTTGCCATCGAGAGTCACCTGCTCAACTTCCATCCCATCGATGTACTGGCGCAGACCGATCTGGAGCTGATCCTCCTGAAGCGCTTGCGGCCGGAAATCAAGTTTCCTTCTGTCGATGCACTGCGCGAGCAGATCGCCCGTGACGTGCACAAGGCGAGGCGGTATTTTCATCTGCTGAAGGTGATTGGGAAGTAGCTATCAGCAATTAGCGACCGCCCGTTGCCTCCGCGGGCTATCGGGTAGTGCGGGCCTTTAAGGCCTCGTTAATGGCAACGCGCACGAAGTGCAACAACTCCCGCCAGGAGCCACGGGCAGGTTTCGTTTGAACCCGGGTGGGCCCTGGATCATGGAGCTGGTAAAGAAGTGAGTAGTTCCCAAGGCTGCTGAATTTGCTACCAGGCGCGCAACCTGATAAGTTTTGCGTTTACCCTGACAAGCCCATGAAGATTGCCATTCGTCTCGCTCTCCTTAGCTACCTCGCCTGTGCGCCGTTGGCGGCGCAGGTACCGACCGACAGTCCAGTGGACGCGCTTCGCAGCCCGGGATGGAACTGGGGCCTATTCGTCGGTGGCAGCCAGTCGTTCGCCAACACTCCCAGCGCGCAGAGCTTCCTCATCGGGGGGCGCATTGGGCGGGTGCTGACCCACGAACTGGGCGACAACGCCTTGCGCGGCAGCTTCGAGATGGCGGTGGACATCATCCCGCTGAACGAATTCTGGATTAACGGGGCGCAGTATGCCGGCGCCATCAATCCCTTCATTGCCAAGTGGAATTTCACCAGCGGCTGTAAGTGGTCGCCGTACGTTGCTGCCGTTGGCGGCATTGTTTTCAGCTCGAAGAACCTGCCTCCCGGCGACACGTCGCAAGTCAACTTCACCAGCGGGGCCGAACTTGGTTTGCAGTGGTTTCATCGCGACCGTAACTCCATCGATTTCTCGACGAAGGTCTATCACCTGTCGAATGCCTCGCTGGGGAACAAAAACCCGGGTATCAACGGCGCGGTGCAGTTCATGGTGGGATATACGTGGCACTAAGTCCGCTCTTCGCTCTTCGCTATTCGTCTTTCGCTCCGGACTAGGAAAGGCAGGGATTTCCTGAATAAACCGCTCCCAAAGGGGTTCTGCGAAAAACGAAGAGCGAACAGCGTTTCTGGCAATTCTGGCGAAAAGCGAAGAGCGAAGGGCGAACAGCGAACAGCGATCTTATGCCAGCACTCGTAGAATGTGTACCGAACTTTTCGGAAGGGCGCGACAAGTCACGCGTCGACGCCATCCTCGAAGCCATGAAGTTGGACGGCGTCTATCTGCTCGATCGCGAGATGGACGCCGACCATAACCGCTGCGTCATCACCCTGGTTGGCGATCCGGTCAAGGTTGCCGAGGCTGCCATTCGCGGCGTGGGCAAGGCCGCCGAGCTCATTGATCTTACCCGGCACACGGGAGCGCATCCTCGCCTGGGCGCTGCCGATGTAATTCCGTTCATTCCCATCGAAGGCGTGACCCTGGAAGACTGCGTGGCGACGGCCCGCCGCGTAGGCGAAGAAATCTGGAAGCGCTACAAGGTCCCGGTTTACCTGTACGAAGCGGCTGCGCAAACGCCGGAGCGCCAGAACTTGGAGAACGTGCGGCGTGGTCAGTTTGAGGGCATCCGCGAAGAGGTGAAGACGAACCCGGCTCGCAAGCCGGACTTCGGCAACGCCGAACTGCACCCCACGGCAGGCGCGACCATCGTGGGCGCGCGCAAGTTTCTGGTGGCGTACAACGTATATCTCAACACGCCGGACGTCGAGATTGCCAAGAAGGTTGCGAAGGCCGCTCGCTTCTCCAACGGTGGGCTGCGCTATGTGAAGGGCATGGGCGTGCCGGTGCGCGGCCTGGCGCAGGTCTCGATGAACTTGACGGACACGGACCAGACGCCAATCGCGCGCGTCTTCGAATACGTGAAGCGCGAGGCAGCGCGCTACGGCGTGATGCCGCAGTCGAGCGAGATCGTGGGGCTAATTCCGAAGAAAGCGCTGGAAGATGCCGCGGAATGGTTTCTTCAGATTGAGAACTTCGATTCATCGCTGATCCTGGAGAACCGGCTGGCAGCGGTGATGAGCGGCAAACTGGCAGTTGGCGGAATTCGCGCCGGAGTGGAACCGTTCATCGAGCAACTCGCCGCGCCCACAGCCGCGCCCGGCGGAGGATGTGCGTCGGCTGCTAGTGGAGCGATGGCCGCGGCACTGGGTGGCATGGTGGCCGGAATGTCGCGCGGGAAGAAGGCCTACGTGCAGTATGAGCGCGAACTGAGCGATGCCCTGGCGCGTCTGGCCGAGTTGCGCGAGCAGTTCAAGGCGTCCATTGACGCCGATGCCGAATCCTTCAACGAAGTGATGGCGGCTTTCAAGAAGGCCAAGGATCATCCTGAAGCGCAGGCCGAAGTAGAAGCCGCCACCAAGAAGGCGACGCTGGTTCCGCTGTCCGTTGCCGAGCGAGCAAGAGAAGTACGGCAGATTGTGGAGTCGCTGCGGCCGATCACTAATCCAAAGATGGCATCGGACTTGACGGTTGCCGTGGCGCTGGCGAACGCGGCGATCGAAGGCGCGCTGGCCAATGTCGAAATTAATCTGGGTGACCTTAAGGATGAGGCGTTTGTGGCGGATGTGAGGAAAAGGGTTGCGAAAATAGCCAGCGGTCAGTGAGTTGCGCGCAGCTTCTCTTCGATGGCGGCAATGCGCTCGGCGAGATTCCTGAACTCGAGTCCTAGCGAATGAGGAAGCTCATCTCGTCGTGACGTCTCTCGGCCCGGCGTTCGGCCTCCTGGAACTGTCCCTGGATGAAGTCAAAGCGATCGTCCGCGCGGTGCTCCGCCCGTTGGAACTGCTCATGCATCGCACCGTCGAGTTTCTGCACCTGCTGCTCTACCGCATCGACCCTGGCTTTGAGTTCGCGCAACTCCGGAGTCAGAAAATCTTGCAGCACATTCCGGACGTCTTCAACCACGCTCATGTCAGGTTCCTCAGCGGTAAGCGTCAGTTTACTATAATGCTCACCACAGGACGAAGTCTGGTGAAGAGTAGTGAGATGGCAGGCCTTGTGGAATTCTTGGAGCTGATTTCAAAGTAAGGCCACCCCAAGAACGGCTCACGATTGCCGGTTCCCGCCGTCCTACTCAGGGTAGAATTATGAGCATGAAGCAGTTCCTGACCTGCCTTTTCCTGACCGGCGCGCTGACCTTGTCTGGGTTCGCCGCCCCCCTGAGCAGCAACGCCCGCACGGTAGTTCCGTCGGCGGTGCAACAAATGATCTCGGTAGACTACCGGGCGCTGCGCGATTCGCCAGCGGCACGCGCGCTCAAAGACCGCGTCCTCCCTGACGCCCTCAAGGAATTCGAGACCGCGCTGAAGGCAACGGGCATCGATCCTGACAAGGATGTCGAACAACTCACGCTGGTCATCTATCGATCGCCGAAGGGGCCCCACAGCATCGGCATCGCGCAGGGCGCGTTCAAGAAGGCGGAATTCCTGCAGAAGATGAAGGCGAAGAAAGTTCGTCCGGAGAAGTATGCGCTTGCCTATCTGTATCCCATGGGCACAGGTATGCAGTTGGTATTCCTTGATCCGTCGACCATCCTGTTTGGCGACAATGCTGCGATTAGAGGCGCAATCGATGTGCGCGACAACGGGGCCGAATCGCTGGAAGCAAACAACATCATTAACGGCCTGATCGGCGACGTGGACAACTCGCCTCTGTGGAGTGTGCTCGACCAGACCGGCACACAGAACATGCTTAAGTCGGCACTCGGGCAAGCGTCATCGGTGGGCGACTACGACGTGGTGAAGAAGCGGCTGCTGGCGTCGGATTACGTCATGGACTTTTCCAATGGCGTGAGCTTCGACCTGAATGTGAAGACTTCCGACACCATGAGTGCCGCAACCATGGCCACTCTGTTGAAGGCGGGAGTGCTGTATCGCAAGATGAATGCCTCGCCGACGGAGAAGGTGGCGCTGGAAAATATCACTGTGGACAACTCGCACGATATGCTACAGATGCATTACAAGACGGACGATCAGCGTTTTCAGGCGCTGTTGAAGTCAGACCTGTTCGCCGCGGTTTCCAAGTAGCAGACAGAGAAGTTCCAGAATTGGCCACCAGTGCAGGCGCTGGTGGCTTTTGATATTGCAGGCGATTGCGGCGCGAGGTGAATCGCCCAGCTATAATCGAGGTAAGTTGCGACACTCTCTGATGCAGTCCCTTTATCGTTTTCTCTTGTCGTTTGCTGCTCTGTGTGCGCTATGTGCGATCGCAGCCGGGCAGGCTGTGCCGGGCACGCAGACCATCATGGTGATGCCGTTCGAGAGCCAGTCGACCTCTGCGAGCCTGGAATGGGTCGGCGAAGCGTTTCCCGAAGTCATGTCCCAACGCGTGGCGTCATCTCGCTTGCGTCCCGTCAGCCGCGACGATCGGGTCTATGCTTTCGATCACACCGGCATCCCCGGAACGGTGCGTCCTTCGCGCGCAACTATCTACCGGGTTGCCGAGCAGATGGACGCCGACTACGTAGTTCTTGGCAGCTACAGCGCCGACGGCGGACGAATCAGCGCGTCCGCCCAGTTGCTCGACATGAAAAAGCTGCACCTGTACCCAGCGATGCAGAGTAGCGGTCCTCTCGCGAACCTCATCGACGTGCAAACCGTTCTGGCTTGGGAGCTGCTGGAACAAATGCCCGTGCCTCCAGTGATGACTCGCGAGCAATTTCTGAACGCTTCGGCGCCCATCCGAATCGATGCGTTCGAGAACTACATTCGTGGGGTTACGGCCACGGACCAACAGCAGAAGGTCCACTATTTACGTGCTGCGCTGAAGCTGAATCCGAATTACACGCTGGCCATGATGCAATTGGGCAAAGCCTACTATGACAGTCACGAGTACGAATCGGCTGCGTTGTGGTTTAGTCGAGTACCCAAAGACGATCCGGCGGCCGGCGAGGCCAACTTCCTGCTGGGGATGTCGGAATATTATCGCGGCAGCTTCGACAAGGCGTTCAGCGCGTTTAGTTTTCTGTCCAACCGGCTGCCGTTGACCGAAGTTTACAACAACATGGGCGTGGCCGAAGCGCGCCGCGGACGCCGTACAAACGCGGTGGAATATTTTTCCAAGGCAGTCAACGCCGACCCGAACGATGCTGATTACCACTTCAACCTGGGGATCGCGCTGTTCAAGAACGGCGACAGCACTGGGGCCGCGCGCCAATTGCGGGAGGAACTACAGCAGCGGCCGAGCGATGGGGAAGCTAAATCGCTGCTCGATATGATCAATCGTGGCGTGACACCGCCTCCGGCAAACCCGCCTACGATAGCGTCGGCTGGAAACGCCTTGCTGCCGGCGACCCAACCACACATCCCGCTGGAGCGCATCAAGCGCAACTACGACGAGGCATCCTACCGGCAGCTTGAGATGGAAATCCAAAACCTGACCGAGGCCAGGCTTGCCAAAACTGACCGTCACACGCACTCCGCCTATCACCTGGAGCGCGGCAAGGAACTGCTGGCACAGAACCAGCCGCAGCAGGCGGAATCAGAGTTTCGTGACGCCATCAAGACGGACTTTGGAAATGCTGCGGCGCACGCTCAACTGGCCATTTTGCTGGAGAAGAAAGGCGATACGGCAAACGCATTGTCGGAGGCGCAGACTTCCGTGCAGTTGCAACCCAATGTCGATGCCTTGCTCGTGCTCGCCCGGATTGACTTGAAGAAGAACCTGTTTCAGTCGGCTGCGGGCGACGTCGATCGCGCGCTGGCGTTGGAGCCTGCCAATGCGACGGCGCTGGCGCTGAAGCGCGAAATCGCTGCACAGCAAGCGGTTTCGAAATAGAATTAGCACAGGGTCCTCCAGAAGGAGGCAGCCATGTCTCGAACACGTTCTCTCCTGTGTTGCATATTGCTGGCACTGCTGGGCACGAGCCTGGCTTCGGCCAACAGCGTTGTCAAGATTCGCATCGACGACACCATCCAGCCCATCGCTGCCGAGTACATCGATCGCGCCATTGAGCGCGCGCGCCAGACCAATGCCGACGCCGTATTGATCGAGTTGAGCACGCCGGGAGGCCTGCTTGATTCCACGCGTGCGATCATCGAGAAGATTCTCGCCTCGCCGGTGCCGGTCATCGTTTACGTCGCGCCGACTGGAGCGCGTGCGGCCTCGGCGGGCTTCTTCATTCTGGAGTCGGCCGATGTTGCGGCGATGGCGCCAGGCACCAACACCGGCGCGGCACACCCCGTCGAACTTGGCGGCGGGAAGATGGACGACACCATGAAGACGAAGATCGAGAATGACTCTGCCGCCTTCATGCGCTCGTTCGTTGGCCCGCGCGGACGCAACGTTGCGCTGGCGGAGACTGGAGTGCGCGAATCGAAATCGTGGACCGACCAGGAAGCCTTGCAGCAACACCTGATTGACATAGTCGCGAAGGACCAGAGCGATCTGTTTCATCAGCTCGAAGGCCGCACCGTCAAGCGCTTTGACGGCAAGCAGGTCAAATTGAATCTCTCTGCGGATTCGGTGGACGAACTGGACATGACCCTGCGCCAGAGGATCCTTGATTTCCTGCTCGATCCCAACATCGCCTTTCTGGTTCTGGCGATCGGCGCGCTGGCGCTCTACATGGAATTCAACCATCCCGGAGCGGTTGTACCGGGAGTGGTAGGCATTGTTTTCATTCTGCTGGCGTTGTTTGCGCTCAACCTGCTGCCTACTCGTTATGCTGCCTTCACCCTCATCATGGGGGCCTTTGCCTTGTTCGCGCTGGAGGCCAAGTTCGCCACCCACGGTGTCCTCGGAATCGGCGGGATCGCGCTGCTCACGCTGGGCGGCCTGCTGCTGGTGGATGGTCCTATTCCGCAGATGCGCGTGCACCTGCTGACCTCGCTGGCCATCAGCGTGCCGCTCGGTGCGATCACCGTCTTCCTCATGACCATTGCGCTGCGCGCGCGGCGCAACAAAGTGGTTACCGGCCAGCAAGGGATGATTGGTGCAGTGGGCGAAGCCCGCACCGATATCGACCCGGAAGGCAAGGTCTTCGTCCAGGGTGAGATATGGAACGCGCACGCGCCGTCGCGGGTGGGCATCGGCGAGCAGGTCGTGGTCCGCAAGATCGATGGCCTGGAATTGGAAGTGGAGAAGGCCAGGCCGTAGCTGTTCTCCCTTGCCCTGAAGCACGGCGCAGGGCGTAGCCGCTTCGTTTATGAAGGCCGAATCCACCTCGTTATTGCTGCACAGCCGCCTCTCGCTCATACTCATCTCGTGCAGAGTGCCGATCCCAATCTGCGGCTGCTGAACTCGTTTCTCGACTACCTGAAGGTCGAGAAAGGGCTCGCGCCGTTGAGCGTTGTGGCCTACGGCTCCGATCTGGAGCAGTACTCGCAATTTCTGCTGAAGCGAAAGCGCGGGTTGCGCGAGGCGCGGCGGCAGGACGTGCGCGACTTTCTCAACGAACGTCTGTCAAACGGAATTGATGGGAGCAGCGTGGCACGCAAGCTGTCGGCCTTGCGGCACTTCTACAAATACCTGCTGCTGGACCGTTACATCGCAACCGATCCCACGTTGAACATCGATACACCGCGGCAGTGGAAGGTGCTGCCGAAATCGCTTGCGGCTGATGAAGTTGAGGCCCTGTTGCAAGGGCCGCCGCGCGCCAAAGATGATCGCCTGTCGCAGGCGCTTACCTGCCGCGATCGCGCGATGCTGGAGGTTTTCTATGCCGGGGCGCTGCGTGTCTCCGAGATTATCAGCCTGAAGCTCGAAGACCTGAAGCTGGAGTTGGGATACGTGCTGGTGCACGGCAAGGGCGACAAGGAGCGCATCGTTCCGCTCGGCCGTGCGGCGCAGGAGATTGTGCAGCAATACTTGCGCGAGGCGCGTCCGGTGCTGGCGGCGGGGAGGTCGTCGCCGTTCCTGTTCATCGCGCGCGGTGCGCGAGACATTACACGGCAACGAGTGTGGCAGGTGGTGAATGACGCCTCGGCGCAATCGGCCCGCCATGCCAGCCCGCACATGCTGCGCCACAGTTGCGCAACGCACATGGTGGAGAACGGCGCCGACCTGCGCACGGTGCAGACCATCCTCGGGCACGCCGACATCTCGACGACGCAGGTGTACACGCACCTCGCACTCGACCGATTGAACCGCGTGTACAAGCAGCACCACCCGCGCAGCAAGGTGCGGGCAGGGAAAGGCGAATGAGCAAGCGCGGTGGCACCATCGTCGAGAAGGCGGTGGCGCAATTCGTCCGCTCCCTCCAGGAGCGCAACGCTTCACCGCACACCATTAAGGCCTACAGCAACGATCTGGCGCAGTTTGCGGAGTACGTTGGCCCGCAGCCTTGGCGCGACATTGACCATGTGCTGATTCGCGGCTACTTGTCGAGTCTCTACGAGCGCGGCCTGAGCAAGACCTCGGTCGCGCGTTCGCTGGCGGCGTTGCGGTCGCTCTACCGGTGGCTGGCGCAGGAAGGCGAAGTTGAGCAGAATCCTGCGGCGCTGGTCGCCACGCCGAGATTGCCCAAGAAGCTGCCGCGGGTGCCGACCATCGAGGAAGTCAACACCGTTCTGGACTCCGCCATGCCGGACTCCTCTGCTTTTGCCGAGCGCGATCAAGTTATCCTCGAACTGCTTTATGGCTGCGGAATTCGCAACTCCGAGCTTATCGGCATCAACCTCGACGACATCCACTGGTCACAGGAAATTCTTCTGGTTCGAGGCAAAGGGAAGAAGGAGAGATACGTTCCCTTTGGCCTCTCCGCGAAGGCGGCGCTGCAGACTTATCTGCCGGCACGCCAGCGCGCGCTGGGAGAAACCCGGAGGACGACGGAGCGAGCGTTACTCATCAATTTGCGCGGGAGTCGCCTGACTACTCGCAGCGTGGGACGGATCGTGAAGCACATCGCGGTTGCACGTGGACTATCACCCGATGTCCATCCTCACACACTGCGCCACGCCTTCGGTACGCACATGCTGGAGGAGGGCGCTGACCTGCGCGCCATCCAGGAGATGCTGGGCCACGAGCGCCTGGCCACCACGCAGCGCTACACCCAGCTCACGGTGAAGCACGTGATGGAGGTGTACGACCGCACGCATCCACATGCGAAGAGCAGAAATTAGCAATTAGCCGTTAGCACTTGGCACGTAGCCAGTCCCATATTCGGGGCTTGCCAAGGCGTACGAAAATGCGTACGCTTACCTTATGCAGACCATGAATGCCAGTGAGGCCCGCGAGAAGCTGTATCGGCTCCTCGATGAGACGGCCGCCGCCCACGAGCCGATGCTTATAACGGGCCCGCGCTCTAATGCGGTTCTCGTCGGGGAAGAAGATTGGAACGCGATCCAGGAGACTCTTTACCTTTTGTCGATACCCGGCATGCGTGAATCCATTCGGGAAGGACTTGCAACTCCCGTTGACGAATGTGAGAAAGAACCGGGCTGGTGACTCCTTGGCAGGTTGTTTTTACCAAGCAGGCCCAGAAAGATGCTCGTCGTCTGGCGTCTGCTGGTCTGCACCCGAAAGCCGAGCAGCTATTGGCCCTCATCGCAAACAATCCGTTTCAGAAGCCTCCACCTTTGGAGAAGCTCCTAGGGGACCTGAAAGGAGCCTATTCTCGCCGTATCAATATTCAGCACCGACTTGTCTATCAGGTTTTAGAAGAGCAGCGCATCGTCAAGGTGCTTCGTATGTGGACGCATTATGAATAAACCCGTATGCATGGTATCCAAACCTTGCGACGGCTCAGTCCGCTCGACATCCAATGTGTTAGCCTTTCTCAAGGGTGCAGTGTGAGCGTTGAGCGTATTTCGCTCGCGTAATCCCCTGATTTAGCAGGTGCTCCCGCAAGGACCACAGATTTGATCAATAAGGCCATCGCCAAGATTTTTGGCACCGCCAATGAGCGCGAACTCAAGCGCATTATGCCGCTGGTGGAGAGCATGAATGCGCTCGAGCCCGAGATGAAGCAGCTCAGCGACGAGCAGCTCCGGGCCAAGACCGAAGAACTTCGCCAGCGCATCCGCGAGCGCGTGGATGCCGTGGAAGATCCGGACGAGAAAGATCGTGAGCTGGCGGGGGTGCTGGACGAAATTCTGCCGGAAGCCTTCGCGGTGGTGCGCGAGGCCGGCTGGCGCGTCTTGAAGATGCGGCACTTCGACGTGCAGCTCATCGGCGGCGTCGTGCTGCATCAAGGCAAAATCGCCGAGATGAAGACCGGTGAAGGCAAAACGCTGGTTGCCACGTTGCCGGTGTATCTCAACGCGCTCTCCGGGCGCGGCGTTCACGTCATCACCGTAAATGACTATCTCGCCAAGCGCGATTCGGAGTGGATGGGCAAGCTCTACACCTTCCTCGGCCTGACGGTTGGCGTCATCGTGCACGACCTCGACGACAACCAGCGGCGCGAAGCCTACGGCTCGGACGTTACCTACGGCACCAACAACGAGTTCGGCTTCGACTACCTGCGCGACAACATGAAGTTCGACCTGCGCGACTGCGTGCAGCGCGGCCACAACTATTCCATCGTGGAC
>Ga0209040_10003874_pt1 | contig 11385 bp, 12 predicted proteins | sample BogFormECP12_OM3_FD_188240 | JGI IMG/M metagenome (GOLD analysis project Ga0209040, IMG submission 188240) | Bog forest soil microbial communities from Calvert Island, British Columbia, Canada - ECP12_OM3 (SPAdes) (version 2) | ecosystem: Environmental > Aquatic > Freshwater > Wetlands > Bog ... | reverse complement strand
CGCTTGCGCGGGGGTGACGATAACCCGACGAGATGCGGCTCCACACATTCGCTAATTTATGCAACGAGGTGCTAGTAGTGCCAGCACAGATGCAAAAAGCCCCCTGGCAGGGTGGCACGGGGTGTGGGCAAACTCTTCATAGCATTATGACCATGCCGTCCGGGATCTGGCTGCCGCCGCGAGGCGCGTACCGAACGTTGCGGATTGGCTGGGGCATCCTACTCGCCTCACCATAGGGGGATGGCAGCCGTCGCGTTAGCGCATTAGAATGCGTCCCAGAGCCAATAATCTATTCGGCCCATGCGGTCGGGGAGCGTCCTTTTGGCCAAGGAACGCGTCGAAAGTAAGCTCGCCGCCATTCCCGGCGCCGATATCGGCGGTAGCGCGAGGTACCGGCCTATGAAACCAAAATACGCGATATTTTTGTATAGCCTGTCCGGCCTTCTACCGATCGCCACAGAGATGGCTGGTGCTACGACCTCATCGCCGCCTCCGCGAAGCCTATATGCGGTCAGCGAGGCCCCCAATGATCGAGGATCCATCTCGGTCTACGATATCGAGGCAGGGCATCGATTAATTAAGACGATTAAAACGGTTCCGAACGTCGGCGATGTCAGAGGAGTGGCCGTCAGCGCTGTCAGCGGGAAGCTTTACGTCGCCTACCAGGATGTTTTAGGCGCCGGAATGGTCTACTGCCTAAACGTGTACGACGACACTATTCTGTGGAATAAAGCGATCAATCCCGGCGTCGACAGGCTGGCAATCAACCCGGACGGGCAGCTGCTCTACGTTCCGACGTGGGAAGGCGGTTCGGCCGACTACATCAATGTCCTCGACGCCAACACAGGTGATGTTGCTCGAAAGGTGCACTTCTCAAATCGATCGCACGACACTCAGTACCCGTTATCTGGGCCGATTTTCCAAGAGACCAAGGCCAACGACGGAAGCGGGAGTTACCTGTATCTGATCGATCCGGGCAGCTTTGCGGTCTCACGCATCGGGCCTTATTCGGGAATCCTTGGACCTTATGCAGTTGACAGCACGAGCAACTATTCCGTCAACAATGTGACGAGCCTCTGGGGAATGCAGGTCGCCAACCTCAAGACGGGTCGGATCATCACCGCCAACATTCCAGATCACCCGCCCGGCAATGCTGGACTGTTGCACGGAATAGGCTGGACTCCCGACCAAACCGAGGTCTGGCAGAATAGCAGCGGGATTGACCCGCATGTCTACATCTGGGATATGCGTGATCCGATGGCTCCGGTTTTAAAGGATAGGTTGACGTTGCAAAGCGGTCGGGGATCACATTGGTTGACCTTCGGTGTAAAAGGCGATTATGCCTATGTCGCCCCCAATAAAAATAGCGCGGATGGAACCGAAATCTTCGACGCCCGCACCCATAGCTCTGTCGGCGTGATCGGGTCATCAGAAGACATGCTCGAGATCGATTTCGCGACCGGGAAGATCAGCCAAGTCGGTGATCAATATGGGATTGGACGACGATGACACGCTGACCCAAGACCAAATAATAAGAGCGAAGGCGGTCCACCCTACTGATGGAGGAGAGCGGAAAAAGGGCCCATCCACCGAAAAGGAAATGCCACCGCTCGCGTTTACCATTAGAATGGCGCTTCCAGAGCCGATAATTTGTTCGGCCCATGCGGTCGGGGAGTGCCGCTTTGGCCACTGAACGCGTCGAACGCAGGCTGGCCGCTATTCTCGCCGCCGATGTGGCCGGTTATAGCCGGCTCATAGGAGCGGACGAGGAAGGAACGCTTGCGCGGCTGAAGGCACATCGGCGCGAGCTGATCGATCCAAAGATAGCCGAGCATCGCGGACGGCTTGTTAAAACAACCGGCGACGGCATGCTGGTCGAGTTCGGCAGCGTGATCGATGCGTTACGTTGTGCGACCGAACTGCAGGCGAATATGGCTCAGCGCAACGCGGCGATGCCGGCCGGCGACCGCATTGATTTTCGGATCGGCATTCACCAGGGCGATGTGGTGGTCGAGGACGGCGAGATCTTTGGTTATGGCGTGAATGTCGCAGCTCGGCTCGAGGGGTTGGCCGAGCCCGGCTCGATCTGCGTTTCGTCACGGGTGCAAGAGGATGCTGCAGGCAAGCTGGATCTCGCCTTTGAGGACATGGGCGAGCAACAACTCAAGAATATCGCCCGCCCGGTGCGTATCTACGGTATTCCGACCGCCAAGAAGCTCCTGCCGAAAGCGCCTCTACCACCCCCGACAAGCCGTCGATCGCGGTACTGCCATTCGCCAATATGAGCGGCGACCCGGAGCAGGAATATTTCGCCGACGGCATGGTCGAGGAGATCATCACCGCGCTCTCGCGTATCCGCTGGCTCTTCGTCATCGCCCGCAATTCGAGTTTTACCTACAAGGGCCAAGCGGTCGACGTGAAGCGGGTCGGACGCGAGCTCGGTGTGCGCTACGTCCTCGAAGGCTCCGTGCGCAAAGCGGGTGGCCGAGTGCGCATCACCGCGCTATTGATCGACGCACTTAGCGGGACGCATCTTTGGGCCGATCGATTCGACGGCTCGCTCGAAGACGTTTTCGAGCTTCAGGACAAGGTGGCAGCGAGCGTTGCCGGCGTCATCGAGCCGGCATTACAGGCCGCTGAAACCCAACGGTCGGCCGGCCGCCCAACGGATGATCTTACGGCCTACGACCTCTACCCGCGCGCGGCTGCGATGTTCTTGTCGTCAGCCACGAAAATTCCCGAGGCGCTCCGTCTGCTCGAAAAGGCGATCGAGCGTGATCGGCATTACGGACCTGCCCTCGCTTGGGCAGCGGTCTGCTGTGTGCGACTCCGCATGGACGGCCGGAGCGAGGATCTAGAGGCGGACAGCCGCAAAGGGGCCGACTTTGCCCGCCGCGCCTTGCAAGTCGCTGGCGACGATCCGGGCATTCTTACAAATGCCACCAAGGCGCTGGCGTATTTCGGCGAGGACATCGGCGCCATGATAGCGTTGGTCGATCATGCGCTGGCGCTCCACCCCAGCTTCGCCCGAGGGTGGTACATCAGCGGCATTCTCAGACATTGGGCGGGCCAGCCCAACGTCTCGATCGAGCACATCGAGGCCTCCCTGCGTCTCAGCCCGCGTGCCCACGCCAACAGCGTGGCCCCCCAAGTAATCGGTGCCAACCATTTCTTGAGTCTGCGCTTCGATCAGGGAGTGCCGAAGCTCCTGCTCGCGATCCAATACGATCCGAATTACCCTCCTTCCTACCGCTGGCTCGCCGCCTGCTACGCGCATTTGGGGTGCCTCGACGAGGCGCGAAATATTGTCAAGCGGCTGCGCGGCATTACCCATCTGGTGGTGCCAAGCCACTCCCATCTGCGGAACCCGGAGCAGCGCGAGCTATTACTCTCGGGCCTGCGTGTTGCTGCCGGCGAGGCAGAATGACCGCGATCTGCCGGCTCGCGGCGATCCTCGCCGCCGACGTGGCGGAGGGGGACGAGTATTTGACTCTGGCTGGGACGGGTAGTTGACGGAATACGGTTAAAGCTCTGGCGGACGGGGAACACCCGCGTCCTCGTGCCCAGAGCATTGCTAACGCACGGAAAGAACTGATGGATAACAATACCCCGTTTGGCCCCGGGGGATCTTGCCCATTTCCGCGACCTTAAGATCCGACAACCATCGCGCCCTTTCTGCCGCATACCCAGCGGCTCCATCACTAGACGGATCCTCGAATCATGAAGATCCAGGGAAAGATTCGCTTGGCGATGTCGGGAGCTCTCCTCGTCGGTGTGATGTTGGCGAGTGTTGGGGCTTACTTCATCGTCACTCGAAACGCGGTGGAAGACAGCCTTCGGAACGCGCGGATCATGATGGAGGGAGCGACCGCTATCCGAACCTACACTTCTGAAAACGTCAGTCCGCTCCTGCAACAACGCATGAAGGTAGAATTTCTTACGTCTGCAATTCCGACATTTGCCGTCCAAAGCAATGTCCAGCTAATCCAGCGAAAGTTACCGGAATATACTTACCGGGAGCCAACCTTAAACCCGACCAATCCGAGCAACAAGGCACGGGAATGGGAAGCCGATATCATCAACGAGTTCCGCGACCATCCTGACAAGCCCGAACTGGTGCTGACGCGGGAGACACCCGCCGGACCACTCCTGACGCTCGCGCGGCCGCTGAAGGTCGGCAGCGAGCGATGTCTCGTGTGCCATAGTACCGCGGAAAAAGCGCCGCCGACGATGACTGCGCTGTACGGCGCTCAAAACGGTTTTGGTTGGAAGCTCGGTGAAATCGTCGGCGCCCAGGTGGTGTCGATCCCGCTCGCCGTGCCGCTTGAGCGCGCTCAGCACACCTTGCTGTTGTTCGTCGCCGCGCTCATCGGATCGTTCATCGTCGTGATCCTCATGGTCTACTTGCTGCTGAGTTTTATTCTCGTCAAGCCAGTCAGGGAAATGTCGGACATGGCAAGCGAAATCAGCTTGGGAAAGCTTAACGCCCCTGAGCTGGTCAGCCGCAGCCGAGACGAAATCGGCTCGCTGGCCGCTTCGTTCAACAGGATGCGACGAAGCCTGCAGGAGTCTCTGAAGATGCTTGAAATGCAGCGTTGATCCGGCAGGAACTAGAAGGTAACGACGTGGACGCGCTCATCAGCGTTGATCGTTACGGCATTGACGAGTGCCTCGCCTCGGGCGCGCTGGGGGCCGTCTTTCGCGGTTATGATCCAGTGCTACACCGGCCTGTGGCGATCAAGATTCTCCGGAGCGAGCTGGCGAGAGACGGTGGTGCAGAGGGACTGCACGAACGGTTTAAGCGCAGAGCGCGTGCTGCTGGCCGGCTTTTTCACCCTAACATACCAACGACCTTCGATTTCGGCGAAGACAATGGGATACCATTTGCCGTCATGGAGTACGTCGACGGCTCTCCGCTCGACCGACTGCTGAAGATAGCTGGTCCATTTGCGCCACAGCGGGCCGTGGCGATCCTTCTGCAGGTCCTGGATGCTCTGAAATATTCATACGAAAATCGGGTGATCCATTTGGATCTTAAACCCTCCATCGTTCTTGTTCTCGGGAACAATCAAGTCAAGGTTGCGGATTTTGGCATCGCGCTGGTGAATGCTTCCGAGCCGACACGTATCAGCGAGGCCTTGCCGACGACCTCCAGCGTGGCACCCGAGCAGCTGATGGGCGCCCCTGTCGACCATTGGACAGATCTTTTCTCAGCGGGCGCCCTGCTCTTCCAAATGCTGACGTGTACGAGGCCGTTTCGCGGCGGGAGCGTTGCCGAGACACTTACGCAAATGGAGAACAGGGGGCCAGAGAATGTTTGCGCACTGAATCCGGAGGTCCCGCGCGCGTTGCGCAGCGTTATCGAAAAGGCGCTTGCCTACGACCCGGGTCAGCGTTTTGCGACGGCAGGCGCATTCTCGTATGCCGTCAGTGAGGCCGTTTCACTCGGGGATGGAACCGGAATCGTGATGCGTTCATTGGCGTCCCAGACCGCTAGCCAAGAACATAGTGCGGCCGAAAATAAGAATAGATGGGACCCAGAGATATTGCATCGTGTCGAAGCCGATCTCGCGACCCACATCGGTCCAGTGGCAGCGATTGCGGTCAAGCGCGCAGCGAAACAAGCCAACGATCTCATTGCCCTCTATGAGGAACTGTCGGTCTACGTCAGGAACGATAAGGAACGGGGTGAATTTCTCGCGAGCGAGCGCCGCGTCACCACGGCGAGACCGCGTCGGTTAGCGTTCCCACATCCCGATAATGGAGCGAGCGACTCAATAGTCCAGCGGAGCCGCCCGTTAGATCCGCCGGATCTTGCGGTGTTGAATATAATCGAGGCCCGGCTCGCTAAATATCTTGGACCGATCGCTCAACCCCTTCTTCAACAACGGCTTCAAAATTTCCAAGGGTTTTCCGATCTTTGTCGCAGCCTTGCCGACCACATTTCTGACGAATCTGAACGAGCGGCCTTTCTCGATTTGGCGTTAACTTAAAAGACCCAATTCCAGCTGGAATGCGCACAAGGGGGTGGGCGATGAAAATGGATTTCTCCGCGGTTTGGGTGTGCTCGCTGCTGATGGGTACAATGACGCTGTTCGGCGGCAGCGGGCAGGCTCAGACCACGACTGCGGCCATCGCACAGCACCAGGATCTCCAAGCCACACGCGAGCTGATGCGGGAAATCCAATTCATGTTGCTTCGTCTCGGTCTCGACCCCGGACCGCTCGACGGACTGCCCCGTAACCGTACGAACCGCGCGGTTCGGCTTTTCGAACAGATACGCGGCTTGCCGCTCACAGAGCTTAAACGGGGCGGCAAGGTGTCGGCCGAGTTCGTCGCCCGGCTGCGCGACGAGGCCGCGCGCGCCATGCTTGACCCAGCCGATATGGTCTCAACCGGGCCCCGCAGCTCATCCCCGCCAACCGCTCCGCCGTCTCTCGTTGGTGAAGGACTACCGGCCAAAGCGGCGACTGACGCTATCGCTCCCGCCTTACTTACCGCGCCGTCTCGGGACCCGTTCGCCTCATGCACTTACGATCCCGAAGATTTCCATATCGGACCGAACCGCTACACACCGGACACATTCTTGAAGGAAGGCTTTGACGGATTGACGGCCCGCGCCGTGGGCAACCTTCAGGATCGACTGGAGGAGGGCCGCCGAATAGCCGACAGGATCGGCGTCTCGGCCCTTCATGAGGTGCAGCGGCAAGCCCGAGTCCTGCAATACTTCGAATGCCGGCTACAAACCGAGCAAGCTTCGGGGAGCAAGAATTGATGTGGAGAGGCCGACAGCCGACCGTATCCTACCGCTCAGGCAAGCTGCGGTCGTCTCCGCCTCTACGGCCAGGGTCGGCCGGCGAGGTTCAGCGGAGGCCGTCCCCCCGTAGGGGGTGGGCATATTGGACGTTTGGCTTCGCGAGGATCGACCTCAGGGTGCGGATACGCGGAGAGAACGGGTAACGGTCGCTCTCAACGATATCGTGAAGCTCTTGGGTGAGAGCGACCGCTTCTTCGTCTATTGGGTCAAGCTCAGGCAGGAGCCGGTCCGCGAGCCCTTGCCGCCGTCGAAAGAGTATGCGCCGCCACGAGCTGCCGCGGCCAGAAGGTGGCGCCGTCGGTGAAATCCGCGCCGAAATCCTGCCATGACGCTCGCGTACGCCGCCTCTCACGATCAAGTGTCGCGTAGGTATGAAGGAGACGGCTGTGGTTGCTGTTATCGACGAGAAGGAAGCGGCAGGTGGCGCCCGGTATATTGAATTCAAAGTCTATCAGAGTCCGACCGATCCCAATCTCGCTCTAGCAAGTTGGCGCTTTCCGGAGTGTGGAATAGCAATTGACCGGAGCAAGCTCGGCAACACCATAGAGACCGATTTTCGGTTCGCTGTGGACTGCGCAGATCAGCACGGCATTCCGTTCGTGTGGGTCAACGATCCCGACGAATTGTTTCCGCCTTGGACGCGCCCGAGATAAGCTAGGCCGCGCTCCGATCACCGACGCCGCTCGGCAGGTCGGCGAAAGCCGAACTGCACTTGATCGCCGGCGCTGGCGGCCAGGCAGGTGTTCAAGGGTTGAGCCCAGGCGAGAGTTGGGCCAGATCGTCGCAACCAGTCGTGACCTCGGTACTGGCACCCGCACGCCGGGAGTTCAGCTCAGCGACGCGACGCTCGCTTAGATGATGGATTGCTCGTCTAAGCTCGCGCTGCGTATTGCCGATCAGCTCAAAAGTGGAGCTAAGGCGGAACAGGATCGCCAGCAGCGCCCCCATCTCCATCCAGTTCAGCAATAGGCTCATCGTTTCAAAGCTCATTTTTCCCTCCCTGATGCTTGGGTGCTTGGGTGCTTGGGGACACACAGCGCTTCTGGTCGCTCGGCTCGGCGACGTAATCGAGATTGCGCACAGGCTTGAGCGGACACGAAGGAGTCTGGCTGGCGGCGATATTAATCAGATGCCCGTCAACCCTGTGCCCCGGCCAGCGTCAACGAGGCGTCTCTCGCTGTAGTTTTTTTGTGGCCACCACCCTCCCGGTCCCACGGCTTTCGCGACGCCCGCAATCGCGCCAACATGTCCCTGACCCTGGGGAAGGAGCGGCGCCGGGTTGGGGGAACACCCTCGACGCCCGCCCGTGCGGCTTGGCCCGGCCGGATCACCGCCGAGCCGGTTCATGCTACGCGCCGACGGTCAACGAAATGTCATTACTGGGGATTGCGCCGGCCCTCATTCGGACTTTCTGTCCCATTCGTCTCATCCCACCGAACACGCGTCAGGAAGGCAAGCCAGCGATTTGTCTCCCTCAAGGCGTTCAATACCGACGAAACGAACCAAAGGTTGAGGCAAAGTAGAGCCAAGGTACCTAGCTCAAACCAGTGGATAATCACCCAGCCCACGCCGCCCCTCTTTCTGGCACTTCGTGCATCAACGGGCGTCCTGTCCCACGGAAAAGGTTAGCAGCTCGATCGTCAGCCCACGAAACACAATGCGAGGATTGGCAGTCGAAGCGGTTTGGCGGAGCGGCTCACCTCTCGGAACTCTCCTGAAATTTCATCCTACCTCAAATAGGGGGAGAGGGCGCTGGAGATAGCGCCCGGACCCCGGCCTCAGAGGCTGGGTATGCAGGTGGGAGGCCGGTCAAGCGCGATGGGGCTAAAGGCGGCTGACTTCAGATGGAGCGCGTTGTTATCCGAGGAGTTACCCACAGCGGCAATCCCGCGGCTGGTGCACCGAGTATCTTCCCACAACTCATTGAAAAATATGGTGCCCCGAGTCGGATTTGAACCAACGACCTACCGCTTACGAAGCGGGTGCTCTACCGCTGAGCTACCGGGGCAACGCGACCGCTAAGCGACCGCCGCGCCTACGCGCCAGTTTTTAGCGTCTAATCCCCGCGGAACCAAGCCGATTCGCGGCGTTAACCCCTGATCAAGGACCTGGGCCCAGGTTTCCTGGAAGGCGAGCGTCCGCTGTCGCGACCGCCGCCACCGCACTCGGAGAGGGTAGTGAGCGATATCCGGACGGATTCCCCACATAACACGACCGAAATCGAAATCCTCGAGGCGAAGGAAAAATGGAGCGAATATCGGTTGGCCGACGGCACCACCTTGCGATTGAGGCCTGTCATGATCGCGGTCTTTCGTGCCGACGGCCAGTACACCCCTGATGGCGATCCGGTCTATAACATGAAATCCACGCTTATTACCGACGTTAGGGGACCGGGCCCGACGGCCAAACCAAATCCATAAGATGAAACCCGGTGACATCCTCCATGTGACTTGGTGGACGCCTACGTTTGTTGTCCGCTCCGGATCGCCATTCCGGATTGGTGCACCCCTGCTCCACGCCGGCATGCGAGATGCCTTGACAATTACGGCGCCGGCCCCAACCGTAAAGACCAGCTCGAACCTGATTTGCTCGTCCCAGCACAGCAATCGCGCCCAGCTCTATCAATGGGTCGCTTGCGGGTCCTCCGCGTTCGTGGCGCCGACGCCAACAGGGACAATTTCCGACCCATCGAACTTTAGTGTTCCCTCGACTAAACCTGCGCCCAAAGCTGCCAAGATCGAGCGGACCGAATTAGCCATCGACTCTCTGCAGGATTACGATGTTATCAAGCCGATACCCGTCCTGATCGAATCTTTGGGCGATAAGGTGTTTGTCGCCGAAGCACCGGATTTGAACCTTTCAACAACCGGAAACAGCGTAGGCGCCGCCTTTCTACTGTTGAAGGAACAGATCATTACGACCTATGAAGGGTATCGCAGCAAGAAGGGGCTCGATGGGGAGCGGGCGCGGCAGCTTGCGGCTTTGGATCAGCATATCGGCAAACCGCGACGGCATTGGTTTTAGGCACAAAGGGGTGCCATTTCAGGCGCTCGCGGAGTGCCCAGCCGGCGCCTCCCGCCCACCAGCAGCCGACGGTTCCACCGCGATCGGCAATGGGCTGGCGGCAGCGGCCCAGGCGGGTGTGCGCCAGGCCAGCGCGTCAAAACTGCCGCAATGCGGGCAGAGCGATCGCCATTCGAGGCTCTCTCCCCCGCAGCTCGCGCACACATAGCGCGGGTCGGGCATCGCGGTGACGGCGCGATCGAGCCATTTGCGCGTGCCCGTGCCATGCTCCGCTTCATCGAGGCGCGCCATCATGAGGCACAGGCGCGGCGTCGGACCGGTAAGACTGGTGTCCTCACCAGGCCCGGGCGGTGCGTAGGAGGACGGAACGGAACTCGCAGGTCTGGCGGTAAAGGCCGGTGCAGGGGCGCTCAGCGCCCGATCGAGGTGGCGTCGCGCTTCACCCCACAGCTGCGCCTCGAGCGCCGCTTCTGCCAGCGTGAGATGGCTTTCGCGCGCATCGGGGTTTTGTGCCGCGAGCCGCTCAAAGCACTTGACCCTCGCAAGCGGTGGCGCGCCGTCGTGCATAGTGCCGTAAACCTGTGCGAGATCCGGATGGGGAGTTGTCCGCCAGGCGCCTTCGATCGCCTTTGCCGCTGGTCCGGTCCGGCGATCCAGCAGCAGCGCTCGGGCGTGATGGGCAGCCGGAGCCGCGAGGTCCGGCGTCAACGCCTGGGCCTGCGCCGCCAAGCTTCGTCCGCGGCGCCGATCACCGCTCGCCAGGGCGGCGCGGCTGAGTTCGTGGAGGATCACGCCGCGATGGTGACGGGCGCGCTCGCGCGGAATGATCCGGCGCTTTACCGCTTGCGCCAGCGTTTCTTGAGCCGCCTCCCATCGTCCTTCGCGCGCCTCGAGCTCGAACAGGCTCTCCACGACCCAAGCCGTGCCGGGGCGCAAGGTGGCGGCTCGTTCCGTCAGGCGCAGCGCGGTTCCCCGGTCGCCCGAGCGCAGCGCTTGATTGAGGAGCCCGCGAAGTCCGAGAAACTCCGTCTCGGGGCGGTCGAGCATCGCCGTAAAGAACTTCTCGGCCGCCATCTCGTCGCCCCCGAGCTGGGCTGCCTGGGCCGACAGAAGCAGGGTCAATGGCGGATCGGCGAGCAGCGCATCGGCCCTGCGAGCGCAGCGCTGCGCCTCCCGCGGATCGCCCGCGGCAACCGCGACCATGCCTTGGGTAAGCGCGCGGTAGCCGGCGCGCCGGCGACGCTCGCGCCGACGACGCAGGAACGCGCGCGGGCTGTCGAGAATCAGGGACACGAGCCAGAAGAGCAAAGCCACCGCCAAGCCTGCGAGCACCGCGGCGGCGGCGAGCACGCCGACCGAGGTCTCCACTTGCCAGCCCTGCCACACAACCTCGACCTGCCCGGGATGGTCGGCGAAAAAAATCGCGGCAATGATTAACCCCGCGACAACGAGAAGGCCGAGAAGGCCGCGGATCACGATCGTGTTCTCGCCTTCTCCGACGGCTCGTCCGGAGCCCTGGGCGGGGCCGCAGCCGGGGGGCCTCC
>Ga0209040_10003873_pt1 | contig 11385 bp, 12 predicted proteins | sample BogFormECP12_OM3_FD_188240 | JGI IMG/M metagenome (GOLD analysis project Ga0209040, IMG submission 188240) | Bog forest soil microbial communities from Calvert Island, British Columbia, Canada - ECP12_OM3 (SPAdes) (version 2) | ecosystem: Environmental > Aquatic > Freshwater > Wetlands > Bog ... | reverse complement strand
CATTGAGTTTATCGGTCAAGACAAATAGCACTGTGCCAGTGTCAGACAATCCACAGCAAACTAATAGGGTAGGGTTGGGCTTTGGTGACAAGCTTGCGCTTGCACTCAACGGTCGCCTGCAGGACCTATGTGCCTGCGGCCGCACTAAGTCTAGTGCCCATCCCCAGTGCCCAGCGTGCGCCCGCTACTGTGGCCCTAGCGTCATCATCGTTGATCCTGACGGCCATCGTCATGCCGAATGCGGCCTAGTATCAGCTACTAATGTTATCAACGAGTACACTAAGGCCACTACGATACCAGACGGCGGGGGGAGTGGAGAACGGATATAGTATGGTACCGACCATCCCACAGGCCTCATAGGCTAGGAACTCTAAAATGCCACTTGCTACCGCATCCACACTGACTCCCAACTTGATCCTGCGTGGCGACCTCTTGCTGGTCACGCCCACTGCGCTTGCTGCGGTAAGTGGGGCGCCGAATACGTTGCCACAGGGCGGATTCTTTACGTTTGCGCCCGCGGGGGGCGGCGAGGACATTACCCTCCTGGTGAGTGCCGAGGGCGTGGTGTCGCCGCCGACGACGCTGACCGCAAATTTGTTGGTATCGGACAACAATGGGCTGACTTGGCAAACGTATGCCACGGCGTTGGCGCTTGTTACCGCCGCTGTTGCCGCTACGCAAAATGTGCTGCATTTGACGCCGGGCAGGCTGTATGGGATTGCGCTGGCAACATTGACATTGGGCGCGACCTGTACCGGGGTCAACATCTACGTGAGCGCCAGCTAAAATGAAACCGATAGTGCGAAAAGTGCGCGATTGCTGGTGGGTATTCAGAGGCCCTAAAGAATCCCGTATCATTGGATGGCGCTGCCTGAGCTGGCGTGAAGCCATCGAAAAAGCCCTCAATGTAAATCGGCTTCGATTGCTCGACCAGAGGTTTGTCTAGGTTACAATGTGCCGGCACCGCAGCAAATCAATCTCAAGATCCGCTTCCAGCCAAAACAGGGAGAACTCTGGCGGCTGTGGAATGATGCCAAATTCACCCGGGTTGGATATGGTGGTGCACGCGGTGGGGCTAAGTCTGGCGGCGGTAGACGCTGCATGTTGTTGCGAAGATTACAATACGCGAACACCACCGGCCTTATTTTACGTCGCACCTACCCCGAACTCTACCGCTCCCACATTGTCAAACTCTTTGAAGAGTTCCCTATCATGCGGTCCTGGTGGCGGCAAGAGAGCAAAGAGTTAATCATACCGAATGGCTCTCGCCTCTTTTTCGGTTCCGCCGAGCACGACAGCGACATGGCCAGCTATTACTCGACTGAGTTTGCCGACATCATGATCGACGAGGCCCAGGAGTTCAGCCAAAACGAGATGGAACGCCTAAGCGGGTCCTGCCGCTGCACCAGCAACAAGGACATCACTCCCGCCATTCTCTACACTTTCATGCCCGGTGTCAGTGAAACCGGACTCCCGCCAAAAGGACTTCAGTATCTCAAGCGGGTATTCGTTGATGGCGCCCGCCGCGGGGAAGAGGCCCGCCAACAGTGGTCATTCGTTCAAGCGTTTGCATGGGATAACATCGAGTGGGCTCGCAAGGAACTTGAAAAAGATGGTGTGGGCGAGGTCCAATTCTACAAGTGGACTCCTGAAGAACGGCGGGAGTATTTTATTAACAGGACCGAATTTGGCGCTGTTCTTGCCGCCATCACCGACGCCAATCTACGCAAGGCTTGGCTGGATGGTCGTTGGGATATATTCCAAGGCCAATACTTCAGCAACTTCGATTACGAACGCGACACTACGAGTGAGTTCAAAATCCAACCGTGGTACAGACTGTGGATAAGTGGAGACTGGGGCTACGAGCACCCGGCGGTATTCTATCTACACGCCGAGGACGAAAACGGTCTCGTTACCACGGTAAGTGAGTATTGGTCAAAAGGTGCCGGCGAAACCGTACTCGGCCAAACGATCGGTGCCATGTGGGGACAACACAAGATTAGTGCCTTCCAGTTAAGCTGGGACGCCTTTGGAAAACTCAATCCCACCACCCGCAAGTCCATTGTCGATATGCTCGGTGCCGCGCTGCCGAAGGGGATGCCCAAGCCGCAGCCGGCCGATGCCAGTCCAGGCAGCAGGATCTCCGGTTGGCGTCTAATGCACCAACTCATCGACAAGCGCATGTGGCAAATTCATCGTAGCTGCACACGATTGATTGAGTGCCTTCCCCAACTCGTTCGTGACATGGAGCGCAACAGCGAAGATGTGCTCAAAGTAGATTACAGTGACAGCTTCATTGGTGACGATCCTGCCGATGCAGCCCGCTATGGCCTACAGGGAATGGTGCAGGCGCCAATGCTCCCATACGACGTGGTGAGAGCGCGAGCACTGGCAACGGTGCCAACGCTGGCTGATGGCAGCGCCAACATCAATGCCATTCACATGCGTAGATTGCACCTCGATTCCCAGCACGCTAAAGTGTCGGGTCCGATAATCTTGCGTCAGCGAGCCCAACAGTTGCGGAGGCGACATGCAAATTAAGTTGCCCTTCGTCACCAAAGCCGAGTACGATGCCATTGTGGCGGCGCATCAAGAAGCCTGCGAGCGTGCAACTAAACTTGAGAAGCGCGTTGCCAAGCTCGAAACTATCATCGTAGAAGCTGTCAAGCGCACTCCCGGTGTTGCTGGCGACCTGCGCCGCCCCGTCAATACCTGGCGTACCCGCAGCAGCAACTTTACCAAACGATCGCAAACGGACCCGAGCACGTTCCCGCAAACGGAGGCATCGAATGTATCAGAGAAATGACGGTAAAATGACCGGGAATCATCAACAGGGAAGGCATTTCGACAAAATGTCCAGTGGCGCCGGGGGCGTACAAGGTCGTGGTTCCGGCGGTGGTAAATCGAAGGAAGGATCGCCAAAAGGTCCCGCCGAACTCGGTGGCGATGAGCAACACCAGACTCAGCCGCATCCCGTTACTGGCGTCCACGAAGTCCACATCAAATATCACGGTATGGGAGCTGCTGGTCACGAAAGTGGTGGCCATCATTTCAGCGTTCAGGCAATCGGAGAGCATGGTGAGCCTATGGGAGAAGCTACTCATCACCACAGTGCCTCCGATGCTCATGCAATGGCGCAATCTCATTTCCCCAACGATGGAGACGAAACAGGTGAAGAACCCGGAGCCGACACCCTTTCCGGCATCACTGGCGGAATGCCTGGCCAGAACGAAGAAGGGCCTCACCGTCGCGGCTATTAGTGATTGAACTGGTCAAATTCGCTCTCGGCAACAAAGCTACCCGTGTTGCAATCGGTAACGATGGTCCTTACCTCATTCATCCTTGGTGGGAACGGGGACTTAGGGAAAATGTAAAAGTTTTGGCGGCAGCAAAGCCGACAAAGATCAAACAGGAGAAAACGAATGCGTAACAAACTTCTCATCGCACTACTCGCCGTACTGGGCTTTGCTTCGGTATCGTTTGCCCAGGTATCCACATTACCTATCGGTTATACTCCAGAACACCGCGCCTTGGGTGTCTGGAACGCTGTATCTTACGGCACCTGGCAGGCTCGTATTGTCAGCGGCAACAGCGCAACGGGATCGAGCACGATGATTGTAACTACTCCCGGCCCGGTTGCCGACCAGTACACGCCTCCGCTTGCGGCCGTATTCTCCGTCAACGCACCGCTACTCATCTCTGATGGTTCCTCGGAAACGGTTACGCCCACAGCCGTGAGCATCGGTACCTGCCCTGTCGGTACCCCGGGTCCCATTGGTTCCCAGTGCGCCACTATCACTGCATCTTTCGTCAGTCTGCACGGGCAAAGCGCCGTCATTGTCTCTGGCAGCTACGGACTCCAAGATGCTATCAACGATGCTTTCTTGAGCGGCGGCGGAAACGTAGCTATTGACTCCGCATGGCAAGCTCTGGGTGGCACTGCCGCCATCCTCACCGCTGCTGTTCCTTATCCGAACGTAGGCATCGTTGACTATCGCTCGGGCGCTCCTAACTTTTGGAGTCCCCAAGCCTCCGTTGCCACTTTTCTCGCTGCCCCAACGACACTGGTAGCTGGTACGGCATCGAGCGGCACGGCAGCTTGCACGCCATCTGGTTCTTGTTTTGCTGGCGGCACCATTCACGTCTGCATCGCCTACGTTGACATCATGGGCAATGAGGGGCCGTGCTCGGGGGATTATTCCTTTGCCGACACTTCCGCCAAAGCCATCAACTTCGCCGCGCCGGCCGCTTCCACCGGAGCCGTTGGCTGGATTCCTTACGTGGGAATCGAAGCCGGCTCTGCCAGCAACGAATATGGCGCTCCTCTTGTTACCCAGCCTACGGTAATCGGTGTCTATCCTGTCTCCAACGGTGTTTGCACCCTGACAACGATTGAGACAGCCACACCAGCCTGTGCCGTTACCAACGCGACTTACAACCAAACTGGTTCAGCCGCGGTAGTGGCAGCGTATCCGGTAGTCACTGAGCAACAAGCATTCCAACTTGGCGGCGTAAGCTCAACTTCCTACTACGCTCCCAACACCATCGCCCACACAGCTTATTCCTATGTTCCTGGCGCTCACCCTGGCACGGCTGGACTTACCACGCAATCCGGCCCCGCGACAGTCTCAGCCGCGCTTGCATCCACCGTTCCATTCGTCCTTGGCTCTGTAGCCATCCCTCCCGGCTTTATGAACTACAAGGGGCGCGAGATCCAGATTTGCGGCTTTGTTACTGATGCCGCGGCCGAAGTCGATACCATTAGCGCCATCCAGTTCTGGTGGGACGCGAACGGCTCTAATGTCACTACCGGCATCCCCGTCCTTCTGGCCAAAGATCAGCTTACCCAAACCCTCACCGCCGCAGCCAACAGGAACTTCTGTCAAACCTTCGTTACCACAGTCACTTCAGCCTCCGCTACCGGCGGAACCATTCAAGCGCCCCTTGGATGGATGAGCGAATCCCAGACCGCCGCTGGTACGATCAACGCGATGGCAACAAACAACACCGCTGCTGCCGTTGGTTCTCTCAACCTTGCCGAATCCGCCCGCATCGACATCGTGTTCGTCGAGACCACCTCCACCGTCGATACTCCAAAGTTGCAGAACCTAACCGTTACCGTAATCAACTAAAATGCAGCACATAGCGGCGATGGCTAAGCCGGAATCCGACAAACTTAGCCACGCTGCTGTCCAGTACGAATCCCATTCAACCCATCACGGAGAGCATTGTGGCAACTGCACCAACTTTCTGCCGCCATCAAGATGTAAGGGAGTGAAAGCACCCGTGGCGGCACCTGGATGGTGCATGAGGTGGAAGGCCAAGTGATATGCGCTGCCTCTGTTGCCGCAACGATCGCTACCGCCAATGGTACCTGTGCTTACGCTGTATCGAACTCTTCTTTGACCAAAAGATAACCAAGTGCCAACTGAGCGTTTCAGTTCCAAGGAAGCCTACCGAAAATGGACAGCATACCGCCATATTCACGGGATCGCGGCACCGAACCTAAAGACGGCAGTGGTGGCCGGGAAGCCGCACAAAGTGAAGCACAGCAATCTGAGTCTGCGATTGAGTGCAATGAAGCGCGGCTGAGATGCATTAAAATTATCACAATCGTGCTCTCCCTTCTTTGCATTCTCGCTATCATCGCCATCATCGTTATCGTTTGGGGATCATAATTACAATGGCTAATTGGATCAAAGGGGCTATCAAGCATCCTGGGAGAGAAAAGCGAGCCGCTGCCAGAGCGGGAATGAGCACTTCTGCTTACATGAAAAAACACTCTTCAGATAGCGGCTCATCCGGTGCAGCAGCTCGCCTTGGTCTCCGTTTGAGTGCAATGAGTAAACATCGTGGACACTAAGGTTCAGCGCATTCAAATTACCCGAGCCGATTATGAGATGCGGTTTGGAAATCGTCCAGACGAAATGGCGTTGGGCGCCATCCTGTACATTGGGCCGGACGATAATCCCCAGCCTTATATGGAGTTCGTTTTCATGTCCACGAAGCAAGAAGTAGCAACACTCGAAAGGTTGTACTCGCTTGGCTGATTCCCAAACAACGATACCGGATTTGCAAGAGGATCTCGAATCCTTTGCTCCCGGTGCCCTTGGCCCCTCTGAATGTTATGGTGAAGAGTGGAAGCCGGAGGATACTGAAGCGACTGGTGAAGGTGAGCCCGGTGTCGATAAGGTAGTTTCTGCTGAGCTGCAAGAAGAGTTCCGCTTCCTTTGCCGCAAAGGTGCCGAAATGCACCGCTGGCCCAGGCGTATCGAAGTCCAGAATAAGCGGCGTAATCGTCTATACTGGGCCGGTATTCAGCGTCTCGCTTGGTCATGGGGACAGTTCAACTGGCAGATACCGTATCAAGGTCCTGTCACTCCCGGCATCTCGCAGGATGACAGCGCAGAACGCCCTCCAATCCTTGACACCACCAACATCTACCAGGCTTACGGCAGGGTGACGACAGCTCCACTAGTGCAGCAGAATCCCACAGTGCGATTCTTCCCGGTTGACCCTCATCAACCCTTGGATGTCAGTGGCGCTCAAACAGCAGAGAAGCTGAAGCTGCTTATCGAGCGCAATAATTCCATGCAGGAGAAGCGAGGAGACCTTGGCCGCTTCCTTTGGACCGATGGCCGCGTAATTGCCTATACCCGCTACGTTCTCGATGGGCAGAAATACGGTTTCGATCAAGGCAAGCCCCGCGGTCAAGAGGAAATTACCTTCTTCGGCGTCCTTGAAGGTCGCGTCCCCATCACTGCTGACTGTATGGGCGCCATGCCCATCGTTGACATCAGCATCGAAGAGGATGTGTGCCTCCTCCAAGCCATGTATCCGTGGATCGCTGGCAAGATCAATCCCGGCAGCGCAGCCTTCGGTGAGGATGAATACGATCGTGTTTCCCGCCTCAGTGTGCGCATGAGTGAGCGTATGCAAGTACTCGCCGGTGACGCTTACCAGCATCTTGCCACCCACAAACGCTGCTGGCTGCGCCCAGCCATGTTCGCCAAAGTGGTGGACAAGGATCACCGCAAATGGCTACTGCAAAATTTCCCTGACGGTGCCAAGGTGGTATTCGCCGGCAATTCCTTTGCCTATGCCCGTAACGAAAGCATGAACGATTGCTTATCGTTAATGAGACCGCTGCCCGGTGATGGTCAAGATACCCCTGCCTTGGGTGACGTACTCATTTCGGTACAGGACAGGGTAAATGATCTTCTCGACATCGAGATGGAAGCCTACGAGTACGGGCTACCAATGACCTGGCTTCATAATGAAGCCGTTGACATCAAAGCTATTCAGGATGAACGGTCTCAGTATGGCGACCACATGCCGATGACGCCGCCGGCCGGTCTCAACGTGCAGGACTGTATTGGTACCGAGCAAGGTGCCGTCATCAGTCCAGACATGATGAAGCACACCGATGATCTCCGTGGTTCTATTGCGCAATTCCTTGTTGGCTCTCCCCCCGCTCTCTACGGCGCCGAGATGGAAAACCAGAAAACCGCCAGTGGTTACGCAATGGCGCGGGACCAAGCCCTTGGTACCCTGCAACCTGTCTGGTTACGCCTCAAAACATTCTATGCCTCTATCATGGAGCAGGCTGTCCAGTGTGCCGCCAAGCATCGTGAAGATGACATGGTGCTCAATGAAGGCGACAAGATTATTGAAATCTCCCTGGAGGACCTGAAGGGCAATTTCAAGTGCTATCCCGAGGTAGATGAAAACTTCCCCGAGTCCCCCACGCAGAAACGCCAAGCCATCATTCAGATCCTCAACATGGCTGGCCAGTCTCCCATGCTGATGCAACAGCTACTCCATCCCGACAACTGGGTAGAGTTCAAAAAGTACATTGGGCTTGAGGACCTTACCGTACTCGGTGCCGACAGCGCCAACAAAGCCATTGCGGAGATACAGGAATTGCTGACCTCGGTTCCGGTGCCAACAATGACGATGCAACAGACTCCGCTCGGCCCTGTTCCCACTCCCGGCATCGGTCCTTCCATTCCCTTCGATCCTATCATTGACGATCCCCCGAATGAGTTTCCCGAATATCAAAAGTGGTTCCGTGGCAACGAAAGCCGATTGGCGAAATCGACCAATCCTGATGGCTGGAAGAATGTCTATCTTCGTGCTCAAGTGCTACAACAGCAGATTCAGCAGCAACAGGCACAGCAGATGCAGATGCAGATTATGATGGAGCAGGCAAAGAAAGCAAGGCCGACGCCTCCTCCGCATCAAGGTGGCGAAGCAGGCTCAGTCAAAGGTCAGCCAGAAGCGCCGCATCAGCCGCCGATACAATAGAGTTTCAGTAGGTGGGTCCGCGCCACTTGAAAAAGGGCGGTAATACTGAATGAGGTGAATTGAGAATGGCAACACTAGAAAGCCCTCTAACGGGGGCAGTTCCAAGTCTGGGAACTGATGCAAGCACATCCCCATCTACTTCTACTTCAGCAGTGGAAGAGTTGGTGGAAACGCCAAGTACAGAGACAGCACAACCTGGAGCTGAGTCTACCGAGACTGAACAGGCACCTGGCGGGAGTACCGAAACCGATACGGAAGCAGAGTTAAGTCCCGATGGCAGGGTAATCCCTATCAAGTATCGGGAACTGTTCAAGAAAGACCCGCAGCTAAAGTCACTCTTCTTTAGCGAGCGGGCCTACCGTACCGCTTTCCCTACTCCAAGCGAAGCGACGGCAGCGCGTGAACTCATTGACCGTGTTGGCGGCGAGGATGGTATCGCCAGTGTTGAGGAGCAAGAGTCAGAACGTGTTCGCCTCAACCAGCAATATACTTCTCCTTCCGTTGAGCACAAGCGTGAGTTTGTTCGCGGCCTCCTCAATGATAACGCCTCTGCGTTCAAGTCTATGGTCCCTGTGGCTATGGACGAGTACGCCAAGGCTGATCCTCAAGGTTACAGCCGCACGATGGCAAGGGTCATGGTCAACACACTGTCGCAATCATTCAACGGTGTGGGTATGTCCCGTGCCCTAAACTTCGTTCGGCAGAACCTCAAAACGAATCCCGACCAGGCGTTACGCGATCTTGAAGCAATCGCCTCCGAGTTTGGTCGTTTTGAGGAGCTGGCTACCTCGCGTTCTGGCGTCGATGCCGAGCGCGAACAGTTCGAGCAGGACAAGCAAAAGTGGGAGCGGGAACAGCAACAAAAGGAAACGCAGAGCGCCAATTCCGAGTACCAATCCGGTGCTCGCAACGAAGGCACTACCGCAATCAAGCGCCACCTCACTCAGCTACTTGCCGGCAAGCCAGCCATGAATGCCGAGGATCTGAAGGATACCATTGAGGGAATTGCTCAACGTATTGACAAGATGGCTACAGCGGACAAGGATTGGCTTGCTAAACGCGACGCCATTCTTCGCCGCGGCGATGCCGTCCGTGCGCAACGCTTCGTGCTTGCCAAACTCAACCAACTTCTCCCCGAGGCCGCAAAACAGGAGCTTCGCCGTCTGAACGCATTCGCCAAACCAGTAGCAGGAACGCCGCAGAATCGTCAGCAACCGCAACCTGGACGGACTGTGACTCCCGCCGGTAATGGCATCGTCAGGTTGGCCAAGCAACCAGCTTCCTCGGAAATCAACTGGTCCCGCACAGCATCTTCAGAGGTGATGGCGGGTAAAGCGGTGCTCAAAGATGGGCGCCGTGTCCAGTGGGAATGATACCCACACAAAGGTAATATATGGCCCCAGGCGTAAACGCGCAAACTCAAGGACTTCAGCTAGAAAAAGTCCGCGATAAGGCGTATCTTCTCTACGAGCGCGACGATCTCTTATTCGGTCGTTTCAAGAAACTCGACACCGATGCCGTTTCGTCCCGCCCGGAGCGCGTGCCCATCCAGGCCATTGAGGGTGGCAACCTGCTCCAGTTCAACCCGGACTTTGGCGACATGCAGCAAGGTTCCATGACCACATGGGACTTCGGTACTCTTTCTCAGGTCTACTTTGCCTTCGGTGTCCAAATCAGCAAACTCGCTGAATGGGCAACTGATGAAAAAGAGAAGGCCATTGAGGATGTACCGAGTGCCGAAGTCGAAAACGCCATGCTTCAATTCAGCAAGGCGATCGACAACCTGCTCAACACCGATGGCAGCGGTACTCTTGACACCGTTGTCTCCGTCACTGCTCCTAACATCATCACCGTCAACAATGCCAACCAGTTTTGGGGCAATCAGATCATCCAGGTCGTACCTTCACTCGGCAGCGCACCGCGTGCGGGCTCACCTGTCCAGATCCTCACGACTGACCCCAACGCCAAACAGCTCTATCTTACCGGCCCTTACCCGGTTGGCACCACCGCCGGTGACTTGCTTGTGGTTCAGGGCGCTCCCGCCACTGCCGCTTCGTCTCTTTTGGGTATCCAGTATTACCAGACCCAATCGAATACCGGCACTTGGCTGAACGTACCTCGCACCACTTACCCTGGGCGCCTCCGCACGCCTTACGTCAACGGTAACTCGGGGGCAGTGACGCCTCAAGTTGTCAGGCGTATGCTCAATCAGTTGCGCATCGCCCTGGGCACCGAGGTAGCCGACCGCGAGGACCTGCTTTGGTACATGAACGTGGACATGGAAGCAAGCTGGGAAAACGCCGCCATTGCAGTGTCCCAGATCATTATGAACCAAGTTGGCGGTTCCACCAGCGAGGACATGCTGAAGAAATCCGCACCGGCAACGGCCGCGGGACGCAAGATCCTCACTTCCATCCATGCCAAGTACCAGCGCATTGACGGCTTGTTGCTGAAGTATTGGTTCCGGGCCGAGTCAAAGCCGCTGGACTTCTACAATGTGAAGGGGCAGACCACCTTCCCGCTGTACGCGCCATCTGGCGGACTCTCTGCCGGCGAGATTTTCTATCTCGTTGCAGGGTTTAACATTGCCAACGCTAATCCGCGTGCAGGAACCTACGCCGATTCGTTTGCACTCCCAACTGGCTATTAACAATTAACCGCCAGGGGAGAGCGGAAATCTCCCCAACTTTATGGAGGTGATTATCATGGCGGGAGTAGACGAAAAAGAAATCAGTGAACGGCGAGAACAGATGGCAGTAGGCGGCATCCTGAGTGCCCAGGCCATCGAGAGCCATGAGGCAGCTTTGGCGCATCTGAAGTCAAAAGGCTTCTCTCACGATTACGCCAGTGAACAACTGCATCTGCTCGGTGCTGATGCGGTACTGGCAGCAAAGGCGGCAGAGGAAGCGCCAGCGCCAGTGGAACCGGAAGCGCCGATGCCTGTGCTTACGCCAGAGCCGGTACCTGTTGTAGAGGCTCCTGAGGAACCGGATGCACCGGTACCCGTTGCGGAATCGAAGGAACCGGATGCAGCCCAATCCTAGCTGGGTAGCCGAGCTTGGGAAGGCCGGCAAGAAT
>Ga0209040_10003870_pt1 | contig 11393 bp, 7 predicted proteins | sample BogFormECP12_OM3_FD_188240 | JGI IMG/M metagenome (GOLD analysis project Ga0209040, IMG submission 188240) | Bog forest soil microbial communities from Calvert Island, British Columbia, Canada - ECP12_OM3 (SPAdes) (version 2) | ecosystem: Environmental > Aquatic > Freshwater > Wetlands > Bog ... | reverse complement strand
CTGGTAGTTTTGTCGGCGGCAGCGGTAGGCGTGTATCGCCTGAAGCCGGCTGCTCCGACGGTAGATGCGAGCACGATCTGGCCCGACACGGTCAAGCGCGGCCCAATGGTTCGGCAGGTCCGCGGGCTGGGCACGCTGGTACCCCGGGAAGACAGCATTGAGCTGATTCCGGCTCAGACGGAAGCAACCGTCGTGAGGATCCGAGTTCTGCCCGGAACCCCCGTCACTCCTGACACCATCCTGATGGACCTCGCCGATCCGCAGCTTGAGCAGAAGTTGCTCGACGCGCAGTTGGCGCTCAAAGGCGCAGAGGCCGACTACAAGAGTCTTCAGGCCACGCTGCAAAGCACCCTGATGGACAAAAAGGCCGCCGCTGCCGCAGTCAACTCCGACTACACGCAGGACCAGTTGCAGGCGCAGACGGATGGCAAGCTCTACGATCTGGGCGTGATCTCCGGAGTTGCGATGAACGCCTCGAAGAACAAGGCCGACCAGCTTACGCAGCAGCACCAGATCAGCCAGCAGCAGATCGATGTAAACCAGAAGGCCATCACCGTCCAGCTTGCATCAGCCCAGGCCAAGATCGACCAGGCCAAGGCGCTGCTCGCTCTCTATCAGAAGCAATCGCAGGCGCTGCAGGTCAGGGCCGGTATTTCGGGTGTGCTCGCCTCGCTCGCGACTCCGCTTCAAGTGGGTCAACATGTGACGGTAGGGGCCTCTGTGGCCGAGGTTGTCCAGACGGATAAGCTCAAGGCCGCCCTGAACATTGCCGAAACCCAGGCGCACGACATTCAACTCGGCCAACCGGCGGAGATCGACACGCATAACGGCATCGTTCCGGGGCACGTGACGAGAATCGATCCGGCGGTATTGAACGGAACGCGCACGGTTGACGTAGCACTGGATGGGCCGCTGCCTCCAGGGGCGGTTCCGCAGTTGAGCGTGGATGGAACGATCGATTTGCAGAGGATGTCGGATGTTCTGTTCGTGGGCCGTCCGGCTTTTGGCAACGAGAACAGCACGATCAGCCTGTTCAGGATCGATCCGGACGGCAAGACCGCGACCCGGGTGCAGGTGAAGGTCGGCAGGGCATCGGTAACGCAGATTCAGGTACTCGAAGGTCTGAAAGAAGGCGACCGCGTGATTCTTTCCGACATGTCGAGATACGACAACACGGATAAAGTCCGCCTGGACTAGGTGCTGGCCGCACGGCGGACGCGCTACGGCGCCATCGGGTCCTGGCTTATGTGGCGCCTTCCGTTGGGCGGCGAAGTAGTTCCTGGGGTTGGGTTGGACAAAATTTTAAGGAGCGTAGAAGCAATGATGGAAACCAGACAGTCGCTGATTGAGATCGAAGGTCTCACCAAGGTCTTTTACACGGACGAAATCGAGACGCATGCCCTCTCCGGCATTCACCTGACGATTGCGAAGGGTGAGTATGTGGCGATGTCGGGCCCGTCGGGTTGCGGCAAGTCAACGCTGCTCTCGATTATCGGGCTGCTGGACACGCCGACCAGCGGAAAGTATCTGCTGAACGGCCACGCGGTCGAGAACCTGAACTTCGCGCAGCGTTCGCGGATTCGCAACCAGGAGATCGGCTTCATCTTTCAGAGCTTCAACCTGATCGGCGATCTCACGGTGTATGAGAATGTTGAGCTGCCGCTGACCTATCGCACGGGCATGTCGTCGACCGAGCGCAAGCGCCGCGTACAGGAGTCGCTGGAGCGGGTGAGCATGGCGCACCGCATGAAGCACTATCCTTCGCAGCTCTCCGGCGGTCAACAGCAGCGTGTCGCTGTGGCGCGCGCATTGGCCGGATCGCCTTCGATCCTGCTGGCTGACGAACCTACCGGAAACCTGGATTCGCGCAACGGCGAAGCGGTGATGGAGCTGCTGCAGAATCTGCACCGCGACGGCGCGACGATCTGCATGGTGACGCACGATCCCCGTTTTGCGCGGCATGCGGAGCGCAACGTGCATCTCTTCGACGGCAAGGTTGTCGCCGAGGGAGACGCGCTGGAGTCAGTACTGGAAGCGCGATAAAGCAGAAAGATTAGCGAACAGGGATCAGCGATTAGGCCGGTTCAACCGGACGGGGCGGCGCTGCGCGTAAGATTTGTGCACAATGCGCGCAGCCCGCACGAACAGGCGGCAAATCCGGCGCGCGGCCGAGGGGTAGAAGAATGATTCAACTAAGGAACGTCGAGCGCAGCTATAAGACGGGTGCGGGGCAGACGTGGGTATTGCGGCGCATCCATCTCGATATTCGCGAAGGCGAGTTTCTGACCATCATGGGTCCATCGGGAGCGGGGAAGTCGTCGTTGCTGAATGTGCTGGCGCTGCTCGACGATCAATGGTTGGGCGAGTACTGGTTCAAGGACGAGCCGGTGCATGCGATGAATCGCAAGAATCGCGCCGAGCTGGCCAAGCGCAATGTCGGCATGGTCTTTCAGAGCTATCACCTGCTGGACGATCTGACGGTGCAGGAGAATATCGACCTGCCGTTGTCGTACAAGAACATGCCGCGCGCCGAGCGGCAGGGCATGGTCGCCGATACGCTGGATCGCTTTCAGATCGTCGGCAAGAAGGACCTGTATCCGTCGCAGCTTTCCGGCGGCCAGCAACAGCTGGTGGGTATTGCGCGCGCGGTGATCCACAAACCGGCGCTGCTGCTGGCGGATGAGCCCACCGGGAATCTGCATTCGAGCCAGGCGAAAGAGATCATGGAGCTCTTCAAACAGCTGAACGAGCATGGAACGACGATTGTGCAGGTGACGCACTCTGAAGTCAATGCGTCTTATGGCAGCCGGATCATTGAAGTTCGAGATGGATGGATGACGCAGGACACTGCGAATCCCGAGCTGAATGCGGGGGTAGGAGCGTCTTGAACGGTTTTCGCATGCATGAAAGGATTTGCGCAGCCGTGCTGTGTGGCGCGCTTGCACCTTGTGGCTTTGGCCAAAGTGCGCCGCAGGCGAGTTCTTCGCAGCAGAGCACTCCGGCCCCGGACGCTCCACAGCCGGCTAATCAGCAGCCGGCTTCGACCATCGCGCAGCAGGCCCAGCAGGCGCAGCAAACCCAGCCGGTGACAGCGCAGGTGCCATTCCACATCGAGATCCCGCACTCGCACAATCCACTTGCAGCGTATATGCCAAGCACCGCGCCTCCTTTGAACCTGGCCAATTCGCCTCGGCTGCAATCGCTGGAGCGCGATGGGAAGCTGTATATCTCGCTCAAGGATGCGATTGCGCTGGCGCTGGAGAACAATCTGGACCTGGCGTATTTCCGCTATACCCTCGTTATTGCTGACACGGACCTGGCCCGCACCAAGGCCGGCGGCGTCACACGAGGCGTAAACACAAGCGTCCAGCAGGGAACTCCGGGCGGATTCAGCACCACCAACGCAGGAGGAGCATCGAGCAGCAGCTCCGGAGCTTCGGCCGGGGGCGCCGGCGGTCTTGTGCAATCGACACTTGGCCTGGGCACTGCCGTAAATTCATTCGACCCGCAACTTTCGGTTCAGACGTATGTCGATCATTTGACCCAGGAGCAAACAAATACTTTTTCGTCCGGCGTGGCCCTACTGAAGCAGAATACGATTGAGTTTCAGTCGCAATATGCGCAGTCGTTTCCGTTGGGAACCAGCATTCAGGTCAACTACACGGGTCTGCGCTACACGATTAACAGCCCATACTACGTCGTCAATCCCAATCTTTATTCGGATTTTCAGTTCATCGTCAATCAGCCATTGTTGGCCGGCTTTGGGTTAGCCACCAACGAGCGCTACATTCGCATTGCCAAGAAGAATAAGACGCTCACCGATCTCAGCTTCAGGGCGCAGACCATTGCAACGACCTCGCAGGTAGAGAACATCTACTGGGACCTGGCGGCGGCGTATGAGGATGAGCAGATCAAGGAACGCTCTCTCTCCTTCGCGCAGAAAACCCTGGAAGATGACCGGAAGCAGCTGCAGCTGCAGGCCATTCCCGCGATGCAGGTGATGAAAGATGAGTCGGATGTGGCCACGCGCGAGGGCGATCTGACCGTGGCAAAAGCCACATTGAGGCTGAACGAGTTGCTGATCAAGAACGCGCTGATGAAGCAGATCGACGATCCCGCTCTCGCGGAGATGCCGGTGGTGCCTCTCGATCATCGGAGCACCCCCGATGACAATGAGGCCAAACCGATCGACACGCTGATTGCCGAAGCCGAAAAGAACCGCCCTGACGTTTCGATGGATCAGATTGCGATGCAGATCGCCGAAGACAGCTTGAGGACCATCAAGAATTCATTGCTGCCGCAGCTCAATCTGTATGGCCTCTATGCAGGCAGCGCCATTGGCGGACCGCTGAATCCGGAGTGCAGTTTAGGAACACAATGCACGACAACTCTTCCGTCCGGCTTCTCGACGATTCTGCAAAATACATTCAATTACACCGCGCCGGAATACCGGGTTGGTATGAACCTGAATATCACGCTGCGCAACAGGATCGCCAAGGCCGACCAATTCCGAGCCGTGCTCGAATTTCGCCAGAACCAGCTCACCTTCGAAGAGCAGAAGAAGAACATTCGGCTGGATGTTCGCAATTCACAATATGCGCTGCAACAGGCGCGCGCCCGAGTGGACGCCGCGATCAAGGCACGTGACCTGGCGCAGAAGACCTTCGACATAACCAAGCAGGAGCAGCAGCTCGGGGCCAAATCCAGCTTCGATACGCTTTTGGCGGATCACGATCTGGCGGTCCAGGAGTCAGCCCTGGTGGTCGCACAGAATGCGTATGACAAGGCCAAGGTAAGCATCGATCAGTCGGTTGGCGAGACCCTCGAGCGCATGGGTATCTCCATCGACGACGCCAAGAGCGGCGTGGTTTCGCACATGCAACAATAACGGCAGCAAAACTTAAGGCAAGCATGGCGACTGCTGCACATCACGGAGACACGGACACCGGCACCGCAGCCCCGCGCAGGAAGCCGTCGGTGTTGGTGGCGGACGACCAGCCGCATATTCTGGACGCGCTTGAACTGCTGCTGGAGCCGGAAGGCTTTCGCATGGAGAAGGCTCGGTCGCCGTTCATGGTGCTGGAAGCGCTGAAATCGGGATCGTACGATGCGCTGCTGATCGATCTGAACTACACGCGCGACACGACGTCGGGCAAGGAAGGCCTGGATTTGCTGACGCAGATCAAGGCGTACGACAGCCAGATGCCTGTGATCGTGATGACGGCGTGGGCCAATGTGGAAGTAGCCGTCGAGGCAATGCGCCGGGGCGCGCAGGACTTTATTCAGAAGCCATGGGACAACGCGCGGCTGCTGTCGATTCTGCGGACGCAGATCGATCTGCATCATGCGGTGCGACGCGCGCAACGGCTGGAGGCGGAGAATCGCCTGCTTAGGGCGCAGAATCTGCCTGAGCTGATTGCGACAGCTCCCGCGATGCAGCCGGTGCTGGCGACGATTGCGCGCATCGGCCCCTCCGATGCGAATGTGCTGATTACCGGCGAGCACGGAACGGGCAAAGAAGTGGTGGCGCAGATGCTGCACGCGCTTTCAGCCCGGACTTCGCGTTCGCTCGTCGCCGTGAATACCGGAGCGCTGCCCGAGGGGACCTTCGAGAGCGAGCTATTTGGTCATGTGAAGGGCGCGTTCACGGATGCCCGCACGGAGCGCATCGGGCGCTTCGAGCTGGCGGATGGCGGCACGCTTTTTCTGGATGAGATTGCCAATGTTCCGATGCGCCAGCAGGCCAAGCTGCTGCGCGTGCTGGAGACAGGCGAGATGGAGCGGGTGGGCTCATCCAAAACCAGAAGAGTAGATGCACGCCTGATCTCAGCCACGAATGCCGATCTGCACGCCGAGGTCGAGGCGGGAAGATTTCGAGCAGACCTGCTCTTCCGCCTGAATACGGTCGAGATCCATCTGCCGCCGCTGCGCGAGCGGCGCGAGGATATTCCTCCGCTGGCGGCGCATTTTCTGGCGCGCTATGTGCAGCGGTATCGCAAGCAGGTGCAGGGCATCGACGCTGGAGCGGTTCAGGCGATGTTGCAGCACTCCTGGCCGGGCAATGTGCGCGAGCTGGATCACACCATCGAGCGCGCTGTGCTGATGGCGCGCGGCACACAGATTGAAACCGCCGATCTGGGTTTGAGCGTGGCGCGTATATCGAATCAGGGGCTCGAAGAGATGAGCCTGGAAGCTGTAGAGAGTATTCTCATCCGCAAAGCCTTGTCGCGTTCCAACGGGAACGTGAGCCAGGCGGCAGAAGCCCTCGGCCTGAGCCGCGGGGCGCTGTACCGGCGGATGGAGAAATATGGCATCTAGGCCCAGCCAAAATAAAAATGCCAGGCCGAATACCAAGCGACTTTCGTTTGAGGCGAAGCTCCGGATATTTTGCGCGCTCCTCTGCCTGCCCGCGATGGGTTTTCTCACGGGACTGCTGGCGATGGCGCATTTTTCCACTGCGGCGATCGTCAGCATTCTTACTATTGCTGCCCTGAGCCTGCTTCTCGCGATTGCAACCTTTATGGACCAGGTAATTCGTCCGCTGCAAACGCTGGCCAATGTGGTGGCGGCGCTGCGCGAGGAGGATTATTCCTTTCGCGCGCGGGGAGCGAAGCGCGACGACCCCTTCGGCGACCTCGCTATCGAGATCAATGCGCTGGCGGACATGCATCAATCGCAACGGATGGGCGCGTTGGAAGCGGCCGCCCTGTTCCGGCGCGTGATTGCGGAATTGGACGCGCCGGTGCTGGCCTTCGATCAGGGAAAGATTTTGCGGCTGGTGAATCCTGCGGCGGAGCGGGTGTTCGCGCTGAACGCGGCGCGCGATCTTGGCCGGACTGCGAAGGAGCTGAAGCTGGAGATGCTGCTGGATCAGCCCGATGAGGGAGTGATCCTTCTGGATTTGCAGAGCCAGCCGGCACGCACGCCTTCACGCTGGATGGTGAGGCGCAGCGAGTTTCGCCAGCGCGGCGTGCCGCACACACTTCTGCTGCTCTCCGATGTAAGCAGCGCATTGCGGGAGGAAGAGCGGATCGCGTGGCGGCGGCTGATCCGGGTGCTTGGACATGAGATAAGCAATTCGCTGGCTCCGATCAAGTCGATTGCGGGTAGTCTGCGGTCGCGCCTGCCCCAAGGGAATGTGGGGAGCGGCGCAGAAGGAAATGGCTTTCTTCCGGATTTCGATCGCGGCCTGGGAGTGATCGAGAGCCGAGCCGAATCGCTGAACAGGTTTGTGCAGGCGTATCGGCAGCTGGCGCAACTTCCGGCTCCGGCGATGCGGAGAGTGCCGGTGGGGCCTCTGCTGGAGCGCGTGGCCAGCCTGGAGACGCGACTGGAGATTGCGCTGGCCGCCGCTCCACAGGTGGAGGTGTTTGTGGATGCGGACCAAATGGAGCAGTTGCTCATCAACCTGGTGCGAAACGGCGTGGAGGCGGCTTGCAGTGCACGCGAAGATGCGGTTGCGGCCGGGCTACCTTACGACGAGCCGGCGGTCACGATGCGCAGCGAGCTGCAAGGCGACTCTCTTTCCGTCGTCATCGAGGACAACGGTCCGGGGCTGACGAATCCCGCAAATCTTTTTGTGCCCTTCTACACGACCAAGAAAAGCGGGAGCGGCGTGGGCCTGGTGCTGGCACGGCAGATCGCGGAGGCGCATGGAGGAACGCTGGAGTTGAGGAATCGCGCGGATGCTCATGGCTGCGAGGCAGAGCTGCGGATTCCATTGGCTCGCCGTGTGGATGAAGAGACAGAGCCGATGGCGGCGCGATAGGAGCTGCCTCCGGTACCATAGGGACATTCACAAATCTTTGAGAGCGGCGACCCCGCATCCCCTGGAGTAGGAAGAACGTGTCTGTATCTGTATCGAATTTGAAGGTGGCGATCCTTGGTTTCGGAACCGTGGGCAGTTCGGTCGCGCGGATTCTGTGCGACCTGAAGCCGCAGGGCATCGAGCTGACCGACATCTACAACCGCAATGTCGCGCGCAAGCGGGTGGACTGGGTTCCGTCATCGGTGCATTGGACGGAAGACTTCGAGACGATTCTCGCGTCAGACGTGAATGTTGTGCTGGAACTCGTGGGCGGTCTCGACCCGGCCGGGACGTGGGCGCGGCGCGCGCTCGAAGCCGGGAAGTCGGTGGTCACGGCGAACAAGAAGCTGATCGCGTTTCATGGAATCGAGCTTGAGAAACTGGCGCGGTCGAAGGGCGCTCACCTGCTCTATGGCGCGGCGGTTGCGGGCGGGATACCGGTAATTCCCGGCTTGCAGCAGGGGCTTGCGGGCGACCAGGTGACGCGCATTGAGGGCATCCTGAACGGCACGTGCAACTTCATCCTGAGCAAGATGGAAGAAGGCGCGGAGTTTGCGGATGTGCTCAGCGAAGCGCAAGGGCACGGATACGCCGAGGCCGATCCGACCGAAGACGTGGACGGATACGATGCGCGGGCCAAGCTGGTGATCCTGTCGCGACTGGTGCTGCGGGCTGATATCAACCCGGAGGAGATTCCCTGCCGGTCGATACGGGCGGTGAGCGCTATCGATTTTGACTACGCCGGCGAGCTGGGCTGCACTATCCGGCAGATTGCGCGCGCGGAGTTGCGTAGCGGTGATGTATTGGCGAGTGTGGGTCCGATGCTGGTGCCGAAAGCGTCGCCCCTGGCCTGGTCGCGCGGCACGGAGAATACGGTGCTGGTGGGCGGACACTATGGCGGCGATGTGGTGTTTTCCGGCCACGGCGCGGGTGGACATCCGACGGCGGTTGCGGTGGTTTCGGATGTGATCGGCATCGCGCATGGATCGCGCGCAGTGGACCTGCCGAGCAGGAAGACGGCAATCGGCGGCGAGTTTCTGCTGCGGCACTCGATTCGCTTTGTGGTCTGCGATCAACCGGGCATCATTGCCGAGATCGCGCTGGCTCTGGCCGAGCAGGGAATCAACATTCACGCCATTTTCCAGAAGCCGGGATACGGAAAGAGCAGTCTGCCGTTTGTGGTGACTGTGGAACCCTGCGCGGTTTCCGCGCTTCAACGCGCCCTGGCGCGGATCGGCAAAATGACCTGCCTGCTGGAGAGGCCGTTCGATCTGCAGATACTGGAGCCGGAAGAAAGCTAGGGCACAGAGCTCAGCGCATAGAACTCAGGGAGTTCAACGCTGTCGCGCGCTCTGAGCCCTGCGCTCTGTACGCTGCTTAGTTGTGTCCGAGGATGGGGTGCGGCTCGTAGGGTTCTTCGAGCGCCTTGATTTCATCCGCATCGAGGTGTAGGTCAAGCGCTTTAAGGGCGTCGTCAAGGTGGTGCATCTTGCTGGCTCCGATGATGGGAGCGCTGACCTCGGGTTTCGAGAGCATCCAGGCCAGCGCGACCTGCGCATTGTTGACGCCGCGCTTCCTGGCAATTTCGGTCACGCGATCGACGATCTTGAAGTCCGAGTCTCGGTAATACATGCCGTGTGCGTATTCGTCTGTCTTCGCGCGCACGGTCTCGCCGCGATCCTGCTTCGAGCGATTTCCGGCGAGGAAGCCGCGGGCGAGCGGGCTCCAGGGGATAAGGCCGATGCCTTCGGAGCGGCACAGCGGGTTCATCTCGCGCTCTTCTTCTCGATAGATGAGGTTGTAGTGGTTCTGCATGGTGACGAAGCGGGCGAGGCCGCGATCGTCCGAGACGTGCAGCATCTTCTGAAACTGCCAGGCGAACATGGACGACGCGCCTATGTAGAGAGCCTTCCCGGCGCGGACGAGATCGTTGAGCGCTTCGAGTGTTTCTTCGATCGGAGTGTCGAAGTCGAAGCGGTGAATCTGGTAGAGATCGACATAATCGGTTCCGAGGCGGCGGAGGCTGTCGTCGATGGCGTGCATGATGTGCTTGCGCGAGAGACCGCGCTGGTTGGGATCGTCGCCCATAGGGTTAAAGACCTTGGTCGCGATGACCACCTTGTCGCGCGACGGGCCGAAATCCTTCAATGCCCGGCCAAGGATCTCTTCGCTCGCGCCGACCGAGTACATATCGGCGGTATCGAAGAAGTTGATGCCTGCTTCGAGCGCGCGCTGAATGAACGGGCGGCTTTCGGCTTCATCCAGAACCCACTCACGCCATTTTTTCGAGCCGTAGGTCATGGTGCCGAGACAGATGCGCGAGACCTTCAGGCCGGTCGAACCGAATCGAACGAATTCCATTTCTTACTCCTTCGAGCGTTGCGTGAAATTTGGATGCGGCCAGGCCAAGCGAAGCTTCAGGAGTGAGCCTTCGCGGCTTCCTGCCTGACGAAAACGTCACTTGCACGCAGCCTGCGAATCGGATTAATGTCAGAGACGCGCTGAACTGTCAGCAATGAGTTTTGGCGAACCCGGTCTCCAGTGCGGCGCATCCAAGGAGACAAATGGACCCCATAGCGGAAGCCTCTCACGGAACGAAGCCGGCGGCGAGTCGCCGGTCGGCCGGCACGCAGAATTCCTGCACGATTGATGTAAACGGCTTTCAGGTCGATGCTGTCGACCGCGAGTACCTGATCGAAGCGATCAACCGCAGCGGTATAAACGTTCCTCACGTGTGTTATCAGACGCAACTGGGACCCATTCAAACCTGCGATACCTGCATGGTGGAGGTCAACGGGAACCTGGTCCGCGCATGCGCGACGAAGGTCACGGGCGGCATGACGGTAGTGACCGAGTCGCGTGCGGCGACCGACGCGCAGCGCGAAGCCTTCGATCGCATTCTGGGAAACCATGTGCTGTATTGCACGGTTTGCGACAACAACAACGGCAATTGCACCGTGCATAACACCGCAGCGATGCTGAAGGTCGAGCATCAAACCTATCCGTACCGGCCCAAGCCCTATGAAGTAGACCTTTCCAATCCCTTCTATCGGTACGACCCCAATCAATGCATACTCTGCGGACGCTGCGTGGAGGCTTGCCAGAATGTTCAGGTAAACGAGACGCTGTCGATTCGCTGGGAAGATGAGCATCCTCGCGTGCTATGGGATGGCGGGCACGAGATCGGCGGGTCAAGCTGCGTCTCCTGCGGCCACTGCATCACCGTCTGTCCCTGCAATGCGCTGATGGAAAAATCCATGCTCGGCCACGCGGGCTACTTCACCAAACTGCCGAGCGACACACTGTGGGGCATGATCGACATCGTCAAGGCCATTGAGCCAGAGATTGGATATGGGCCGATCCTGCAACTCTCTGAGACCGAAGCTGCGATGCGCGAGGCGCGCGTGAAGCGCACGAAGACGGTCTGCACGTACTGCGGCGTCGGCTGCAGCTTCGATATCTGGACCAAAGACCGGCACATTCTCAAGGTGGAACCGGGCGAGGGTGCGACGAACAACATCTCCACCTGCGTGAAGGGCAAGTTTGGGTGGGACTATGTGAACAGCGCGGACCGCCTGCAGAAGCC
>Ga0209040_10003869_pt1 | contig 11393 bp, 13 predicted proteins | sample BogFormECP12_OM3_FD_188240 | JGI IMG/M metagenome (GOLD analysis project Ga0209040, IMG submission 188240) | Bog forest soil microbial communities from Calvert Island, British Columbia, Canada - ECP12_OM3 (SPAdes) (version 2) | ecosystem: Environmental > Aquatic > Freshwater > Wetlands > Bog ... | reverse complement strand
GCCCGATGTCCCGATCCCCCTCACGGTGGCGCGAGCCATCGTCCGCAGCCCAGAAGGGCCGCAGATCGCCTACCACCTCGCGATGCACCCGGACGAGGCGGGGCGCATCGCAATGTTGACGCCTGAGGAACAGGCATACGAAGTGGGGCGGCTCGCCGCCGAACGTCCGTGGCAACGCACCGCGCGGAACGTATCGAGCGCGCCGCCGCCGATCACGCCGGTTGGATCGCGCCAGCGCGCCGATCGGGTCTCACCTGAAGACGAATCAATGGAAGCCTACGCCGCTCGGCGGTTGCAGGAAATCCGCCCGCGGGCGCCGGGAACCCGGCCGAACTAGGACCAAGGCGCCCACATAGCCCTTGGGCAAGGCGCATGCAGCACCGCCGAGATGGCGGCGCGTCCCTGAGATGGAGCCTGCTCTATGGCCAATAACGCACTTTTGACGCCCAGCGTCATCGCGAAAGAAACGCTGGTCCGGTTGGAAAATAACCTTGTGTTAGCCAGCAAGGTCAACCGGATGTTTGAGAACCATTTTCATGCCATTGGCAGCACGATCACGGTTCGCAAGCCGGTAAAGTTCAGGGCCGTGAAGCAAGTCGCGCTGGACTTGCAGGACGTTACGGAACCCAGCACGACGATCTCGGTCAACACGAACTGCCAAGTCGCCTTCGTGTTCACGATGCAGGATCTGACGCTCACGATCGAGGAGTTCAGCGAAAGATACCTCGCGTCGGCGGCGGCGGAAATCGCCAACCAGATCGACTACGACGTGGCCAGCAACGTCTCGGCCGTCAACAACGAGGTCGGGTCCGGGGCTGGGCTTCCCGCATCGTTCGCCAGCCTTGCGGCTGTCGGGCAACGGATGGACGAAAACGCCGTCCCGCAGGACTCCAGAGTGCTGGTGCTGAATCCAGCAGCCTACTGGTCCATCGCAAATGGCCTGACCACGCTGTACGTCCGATCCGTCGCCGAGGGCGCGCTGAAGGGCTTCCTGGCCAGCATCGCCAACTTCGAGATTTTCCTCGACCAGAACATCCAGTCGATAACCAACGGCGCCTTCGCCGGCACGGGCAAGGTCAACAGCGCCGGACAGACCGGGGCGCTGCTGTCCACGTACAACTGGACCGGCTCAGTGACGAACCTGTTCCTCGGCGGCGAGGTCATCACGCTGCAAGGCGTGAACAACATCAACCCGCGGTCGCGCGTCTCGACCGGTTCCCTGATGAACTTCCTCGTCACGGGGCCGGTCAACAGCGACTCGGCCGGCAACGCCGTCATCCCGATCTATCCGGCGATCACGACCAGCGGGGCCTACCAGACCGTTGACGTGTCGCCTGGCAGCGGTGCCACAATCACCGTCCACGGCACCGCCAACACGGCCTACGCGAAGAACGTGGGCTTTGTAAGGGACGCGTTCGGCCTGGTCTGCGTGCCGCAGGAACTACCGCAGGGCGTCGATTTCGCGGCAAGGCAGATGTACAAGAACATCAGCATGACGATCATCCGGGACTACGACATCAACGCCCACCGGATGCCCTGCCGGATTGACGTGCTGTACGGCACCACGACCTTCTACCCCGAGTTAGCCTGTAGGCTGACGACGTGATGGACCCGCTGCGCCAATCGCTCTGGCAGGCCGTCGTGCGGACCCGTGAGGGCGAGCAAATCGCGCTCGGCCCGAAGACGGGGCGGGATGCGTGCGAGCGGATCGCGCGGGCTTTCCAGCACGCGCAGCGCAACGGCCCGAACGCCGGATACATGCGCGCATGGTCCGACCCTGAAATCGTCCCCATAATATCGACCCGGAGCAACTGACATGCCAGCCGCATCCACCGTCGTTTCTGCTTCCAACATCGGCCAGCGGGCCGGCCAGCAGGACAGCCAGGGCCTCTACATCGGCAACAGCGCCTCGGACCTCATCGGGTTCTATGGCGCAACGCCCATTCCCCAGCCGTCCGGTGGCGCCGAGGCGGCATCGACGCGAGGCGGGGCGCCCGGCCTCGTCGCCGTGTTCTCGACGACCCAGACGCCCAGCACCATCGCCGGAAACACCACCGTCGAGAAGTCGTTCACGGTGCAGACCGGGACCGGATATGTGCTGGCGCCCGCGACTGGTGACATCATCTACATGACCAAGCCAACGGCCCAGGCCGGGCTGGGCTACGGCAACGTCCGCGTGTCGGCGGCGAATACGGTCCTCGTCACCTATAGCAACTATACCGCCGGGACGATCACGATCGCCGCTGCGCAGGTCAACGTCCTGGCCATGATCCGAGGGATGCCGACCCTCTCGGCGGCGCTCACGCCCGCCGCAGTGCCCGCCAGCACGACGATGGAGCAGCAGTTCACCGTCGCCGGGCTTCAGTCCGGGCAAATGGTCCGGGTGGTCAAGCCATCGGTGGACACGGGCCTCGACGTATGCGGCGCACGCATTGTGTCCAACAACGTCCTCGGCATTACCTACGGCAACACGACGACCGGCGCGCTGACGCCGACCGCTGAGACGTACACTATCCAGCAGATCACCAACATGGACGCGCTGAACACTCGCGTCCAGTTCGGCTACAACGTCGGCGCCGTGGGCGCGATCAGCGCCGGTCTGGTGGTCAGTGCCGGCTCGACCGCGCTGGCCGGCGTGCTGGCCTCTGACTCGGTGGTTGGCGTCTACAAGCCAACGGCGCAGGCGGCCGGAACCAACGCCGCGTTTTTCGCGCAGGCCATTCCGACTGCCGATACGCTGACCATGTACTACGGCAGCATCGGCTCCGGCGGCACGCCGACCTCCAGCGAAGTCTACACGATCGAGATGGTGCGGCTCGCGCCGCTGGGACCGTTCCTAGCGGTTTCATCGACGCTCACGCCGACCTCGGTCGCGGCGAACACCACGGCGGAGCAGACCTTCGCGGTGTCGGGGCTGTCAGCGCTGGCGACGATGCCGGTGTTTGTCAACAAGCCGAGCTGGACGCCGGGCCTTGGCGTCGTCGGGTGCCGCATGACATCGGCCGGCAATGTCGGGATCACCTTCTGCAACGCGACCGCAACCGCGATCGTGCCCCCGGCAGAGACTTACCTTGTCGGCACCTTCCAGAATGCGCCGCCGGGCGCCGGCAACAGCGTGTGGCAGGACGTGTCCAGCTCGGGCGGCGGCATCCTGACGAGCGCCATGCGGTCTGCCCTGGTGTCGCTGGGTCTGATCGCCGGGGCGTAACCTGACCTTAAGGAGGATGCGTGGGCCAGTTAGCAGTTGGCGACATTGACCGGGCCATCAGCGCCACTGCCGGCACCTTCACAGGGACGGGCGTGGGCGCTGCCGTTCAGATACAGGGCAGGTTCAACGCTTCGCTCCTGAGCGGCACGAGCACCGGCACCGGCGCGTGGACCGGCAACGTCCAGATCGAGCGATCGTTCGACGCGCGGCTCACATGGACCCCGATCTCGGCCGACAGCTACGGCACGGTCGCTTCGTTCCAGTGGCCCACGTCGCTGATTCTGACGGAGGAGGAAGCCGGGGTGTGGTATCGCTGGCACTGTACCGTATTCGGTAATGGGATCATCCCGTGGCGATTGAGTCAGTAGATGTCGGGCGCAATCCAACTCCCCCCGAACACGGTGGTCGCCGGCATTGTGCAGGGCGTCGGGCCGAGGCTGATCCCGTACAGCCCAGCGGTCGGCGGCTATGTGGTAGGCCAAGCCGGGCCGGCCGGCACGCAATACGTCAGCTATAAGCTGGCCTGGGCCGAGGACTTCATCGGCAACCTGGACCTCTACAGCCCGAACAACCCGACCGGCAAGTTCGTTCCGGTCAAGATCAATCCGCAGAACCAGCCGCGTTCCTCGCCGCGATCGTTCGGCGGCTATCCGTCATACTTGGTGGACCCGAGCCATACGGGCGCCAATGACGCCAACCAGGGGGTGCCGCCGCAGTCCTGGCAGGACATCCTCACTCAATCAAACTCGCAGTTGCACATGAAGTGCCGCAAGGCACTGACATCAGAACGGGCGATGGCGGAGCAGGCAGAATATCAGCTCGGCACCTATATCAGCTCGGTCGCGGCCTGCAATGCGTCCCCGCCGTTCCTTTTGGAAGCCTCATTCCGCACCAACCCGGTCAATTCTCTGGTCGGAGCGCTGCCGCATTTCTCTGCATGCTGGTGCCTGATGCTCGGTCCGATGAGCAAGGGCAATCAACAGGAAATCGACTTCGACCACGACGACACAAACCTGTCGATGTTTCCAACCGGCTATACCGTCACTGATCCCGGCGTGCCGTACGGCCCGATCACGACGGTTGCAGTTGGCCGCGGTGACTCCACCCTATCGCCCAACCTGGACGACGGGCGGTTCCACCTCTACGGGCTTGAGATATTCCCCGACCATATCAACTATTGGGTCGATGGAGTTCTGATCTACACGCTGACAATCAACATCGCGGCATACGGCGGGCGCGCGTATCACTGGATCGCCAACAACAACAACAATGCAACGGCTAGCTCGCTCAACTTCTGGGGCGTCAACGCCAATTTCAACCGCATCGACGTTGACTTCGTGCGGTTCTGGATACCCCTGGCCAACACGCACCGGGTGTCGCTGACCTCGCAACCCGCCCCGCACCTGGTAGACTACGGCTCCCCATTGGTGATGCTGCTGCCCACGACAGCCGCAGAATGGGGTGACGGCTCCGTGCTCGATACCGTGGAACTGATGCCCTACGACGTGCGGGCACCGGGCGGCAACTCGCAGGGCATGTTCTGGGGCCAGAACTTCCCGCCGACGATCACCTATTCAGGCGGCGTAGTGCAAAGCAACGCCAATCTGAACCCAGGCGCCGGTCTGATAGTCCGGTGCGGCACGCACGGCGGGGATAGTTGTGTGCCGAAACGCTATGCCTTCAACGTCGGCCCGCGCATTTTCAATCCCGGCTATTTCAACTGCACGCTCAATTCGGCAATGCAGACGTGGAATTTCTATCGTGATGTGGATTTCGGCAATCTGCTGCCGGGCGTCATCAGTCTGACAACCCCCCCTGCGGGTCTCACGGTCAACGCCAATACCTATACCGTGACCGGCACGCCAACTGCGTCCGGCACTATGACCATGACCGCGACCAACAGCGTCGGCCAGAAGGTGACGCAATCTATCGCTGTCGGGCCGTCCACGCCTGGCAGCGGCTCGCCATGTCCGATCACTCGGGGCCTGATCTGGTCGGGAAACTTCGATAACACCGCCTCAATCACCCTGGCGTCCGGTTCGATCGGTGCGAACGGGATAATTTCGGCCATCGCAGGCGTTGACGGGACTAGTGCCATCTCGGCGGTGCAGACTACCGCCGCGAGACCAACCAGCGTCACCATCAACAATCGCTATTGGGCGCGGTTCACGGGAGCCAGCAGCCAGTATCTCGATCTGGGCACCGCGTTGCTGGCAGCCTTTCCGACGCTGGGAGAAAGCCAGTTCTCCATGTGGGTCGTGTACAAGATGGTCACCCATGCGGCGAACAATGTCCTGCTATCAATGGGCCTGGGCGCCCAGGCGTTGACTGCCTATCAGGCCCGGTTAATGTATAACAGCGCGTCAACGCCGTTATTCCATATCGGCGGCTCAGCCACCACCGACATTAGTTCAACTAAGCTTCCCGCCGCTATATTTGGCACGGAGCCGCATTTGCTCGGGGGCAACGTGCAGCCGCTGGACAGCAACAATGCCGCGGGCCAGCAAATGATCGTGGACCGCAATGCGCTCTACGGCTACATCGCAGGATCAGTCCCCGGCATCGTTTCCGGAACGCCGACGCCGCTGGACAACGTGCTGATCGGCGCCACCACGGCAACCAGCACGGTGCAACTGTTCGCCGACGCCGACATCGCCTGGGTGGGCATCTATAATGTCGGGCTGGAATACCCGGAGATGAACGCCCTGGCCGCCTGGGCTGCGGCGACGTGGGGCACGCCATGAGCGAGACGCAACAGCTTTTTACCGGCGAAGGCCTGCCGATTTCGCAGATCGGAAACTCGGTCATATCAGCCGTTATGACTGCCGGCGGCATGGCTGTCATTCTGCCGCCCCGCGCCAAGATCGCGGCGATATTTCTTACCGAGAGCGCTAACCATGCCATCACTGGCGGCCTCAACATTGGCACGGCGTCCAACGGAACGCAGATTGCGTCGGCGGTGGCGGTGGGCGCGCTCAGCTATCAGGCGTTATGGCCGGCATCCTTGACCATCACGCTTACCTCAGCGACAACCAACACCACGATTTGGGTATCCGCCGCCAGCTCCTGGAATAGCGCCAACCTTCAGGTGCAGGTGGTCTACTTCTACTGATGGAGGGGCAAATGAACCAGTTCAAAGAGTTCCCGATGTGGCTCACGCATCCGGCGATGCAGGCGGCTACGATAAGCGACGATCCGGCGTTGCGCCAGCCGATGAAGTTTCCCCCGGTGCTGATTCACAATGAGGATCAGCGGGCGGAGTACGAGGCGCAGGGCTACGTGGCCGGCACGCCGAACCCGCAGGCGTTCATCGCGCAGCGGATCAGCAAGAAGCCGGAACCGTTCGTGTTTCAGGAATATCCCAAGTGGGTTGGTGACGTGCTGGCGAAGGACGTGTTCGAGGAGGCGCGGCTGCTCGAGGCGCAGACGCAGCCTGAAGCTGCGTGACCACCGCTCTCGACATCATCACGCGAAGTTTCCAACGCATCGGCGTATATGCGCCGGGCGAGGTCATCAGCGCGGCCGACAGCAGCGATGCGCTGGACCTGCTCAACGAGATGATCGATCAGTGGTCGCTCGAAGACCTGATGTGCTACGCGAACACAGAGACCTCGATCCCGCTGATCGTCGCTCAGGCGCAGTACACCTTGACCGGATCGGCGCGACCCATCTCGATCAACTACGCGGCGGGGGCGGCCTACGTCCTCGACAGCAACCTGAACAACTGGCCCGTTACGGTCAGGACGCAGAATGAATGGAACCTCATCAGTCTAAACCGGCAGGTGACGGGCAACATTCCCACTGACATGTTTTACGATCCGCAGTTCCCCACCGGGATTCTCAACGTCTACCCTGTCCCAAACGTGGCGGGCTACACGCTCTTTTTCGACTCGACGATCCAGCTCGCCAGCTTCGCCACGCTGACGACGGCCGTTACCCTGCCGCCCGGCTACGTCTCCGCGCTTCGGAACAATCTGGCCGTCATGCTACACCCCGACTTCCTATCGGGCGAGCCGAGCGCGTCGCTGGTGACCCGCGCCAACAACACAAAGGCTTGGATCAAGCGGAAGAACACCAAGGCGGGGGTTATACAGTTCGACCCGGAGATCGTGTCGCGGTCGCAATACACCTATAATATCTACAGGAATAGTCCGACGTGACGCCATGCGCTCGCCGCTTGTAGGTCCGGCCTACGCCGCCCGCTCGCTGAACCTCGCGTCCCAAGAGTGCGTGAACCTCTACCCCGAGGTCGTGGAAACAAAAACGGGGAAAGACGTGGCCGCGCTCTACCTCGCGCCGGGGCTGTCGCTGCTGAATATCCAGGGAAGCGGCCCTATCCGCGCGATGTTCAACGACAACGGCACGCTCTACGCCGTGAGCGGCAACCTGGTGTATGCCAACGGCTCGCTGTTGACGGGATCGCTTACGACCTCGACCGGGCCGGTGGGGATCGTCAGTAACGGCTTCTCGCTTTTGATGGTGGACGGCACGAATGCCTACCACGCGGCAAGCGGCGTGGTTGCCACCGTGTCGCTGCCGTTCTCGGGGCCATCGTTCTGTACCTACCAGGATGGGTTCGGCATCATCGGCCAGGCTGGCTCCGCCGAGTTCTTTCAGTCCGATCCGTATGATTTCACCAGCTGGAACTCGCTGAACTTCTCGACCGCGGGCGGGCAAGCCGACTGGCTTGTGGCGGGCGTGGATGTCCACCGCGAGTTGTGGCTCATCAAACGGAACACGGCCGAGGTATGGTACAACGCCGGCACGACCAACTTTGCCTTCGCGCGAATCGACGGCGTGTTCATAGAGTACGGATGCGAGGCGCCTGGGACCGTGCAGACGATCGACGGCTACCCGATCTGGCTCGGCCGGAACAAGGAAGGCGCGCGGCGCGTCGTGCAGATGGAAGGTTACAAGGCGGTCCGCGTATCAACTCACGCGCTGGAAACGCACTTCGACAGCTTTACCACTGTGGCGGACGCGACGGCCTACACCTATCAGCAAGAGGGGCACACGTTCTACGTCCTGCGGTTCCCGACCGCGGGCGAGACGTGGGCGATCGACCTGACGGCCACGGCTCAATTCGGCGCGCCGATGTGGCACCAGCGGGCGTCCTTTGCCAACGGCCACTTCGGCATTCACCCGGTGCAATGCGTCACGGAATACGCCGGCCTGGTGCTGGCGGGCGATGCGACAAACGGCAACGTCTATGTCTACGACCTCGACAACGCGACGGACAATGGCGCGCAGCGCAAGTGGCTCAGGTCGTGGCGCGCGCTCCCAAAGCCCATGGAGATGCCCACGCGGTTCTCATCGCTGCGGATCGACATGGAGACCGGGCTACAGGTGCCAGACGGGACGGCGCCGCTGGTAGACCTGGAATGGTCGGATGACGGCGGGCACACCTGGACTTCGCCAATCAGCGCGGCGGCCGGGCCTACCGGGCAGACCGCGCAGCGGGTGATGTTCCGCCGGCTCGGCGCCACGCGGCGCAATCACGGCCTCGATCGGACGTTCCGGCTGTCCAGCACCGATCAATTCAAGGTGGCGCTGATCGGCGCCGAGCTGAACTGATGAGCGGCACAACAGTCCTTCGTACGGGCGTTCGGTGGATGAATCCCGACGGAACGCCGGATCGGGAGTTCTACCGGCAAATCCTGAAACTGAACGGCAACGCGCAGGTCTTTACATCAGTGGCGGGCGGGATCGTCCCGGCCTCTGGCGGGGGGACGACAAACTACCTGCGAGCGGACGGCACATGGACAGACGCCGCGCTTGGCGGGGGGGCGGGCGGCGATCTGGGGGCCACCTATCCGAACCCTACGGTGCTGAAGGTGCATGGCATCACGTATCCGGGCACTGCCGGGCCGGCGACCGTCCCCGTATCAACCGGATCGGGGGCGGTCAATTACACGCCAACAAGCCAGTTGCCAGGAACTATCACCAATGACAGCGCGACGACCGGGAACATAGGGGAGTACATATCTTCGGGCGTGGGCGTCGGGGGAGCGGTGCCGCTATCAACCGGGATGGCGGCCGACGTGACCTCTCTCGCGCTGTCGGCCGGAGACTGGACGGTGGCGGGCAATGTGGTGTTTTATCCGGGCGTCACGACGGCTATAACCGAACTCGACGGCGCGATCAGCGGCACAAGCGCCACGCTTCCGACCTCCCCAGGGGCCGGGGGGTATGCCCGGTTCGTCCTGTCCTTCACTGCCGGGCAATCAGCCGCTTTCCCAGTGGGACAAATCAGACTATCACTTGCGGCCCCGGCGAGTGTATTCCTTGTGGCCCAAGCGGCCTTCTCGTTGTCCACTCTGGCCGCCGGCGGATTTATAGGAGCTAGGCGCGCGCGATGAATGAAATGGCCTCTCAGCCGGCGCCTGCCTCGGTCCTTCCCGGCCAGCCGCTATCCGTCACGCTCGCGGCGGCCGAGTGGAATACCGTGCTCTCGGCGCTGGCCGAACTGCCGTTCAAGGTGGCCCAGCCGCTCATCGAGCGCATGGTGGGGCAGTTGCAGCAACAGGCGGGGCAGGAAGCCGCGCGCGAGGAGCAGCCTCCCGGATACGCCGCTGCGATGCGCGTTTCTGGCGCCATGCAGCAAGGCCCGCGCGATCCGCTCGCAAAGCCATGACCCCGTTTGTCATCTTCGCGCTGCCGCGCAGCCGCACGACCTGGCTCTCTGAATGGCTGGACTGCGGGCACGACCTGATGCCGTACGCCGATAGCGTGGCACAATTCATCGGGGCGATCCTGCGGCGCGGCGGCACTGTGGAGACTGGCGCAATGGTGGCGTGGCGGGCACTCCGCAAGGCCATGCCGGGCGCGCCGATCGTGACCATCCGCCGCCCAGTGTTCCACGTCTGGGATTCGCTGCAACGCCAGACGACCATGATGGACCGCTCAATGTTCGACGCGCTTATGGCGCGCAATGTCCTGCTGGACGAAATCGAGACGGCCGGCGCGCTGTCAATTCGGTATGACCAGCTCGCCAATCCCAAGACATGCGCGATGCTCTGGGACCGCCTGAAGCCAGGGCCGTTTGATCTCGCGCGGTGGCGGACGTTCGACGCCGTGAACATCAACACAGACGTTGAGGCCGCGCGGCAAGCCCACATGAAGCGAATCGACCGGATCAACGACATTCTACTCGAAGCAAAGCAACTCGATGCGGAGTTGCAAGGTATGGAGACCTAGCATGGCTTTCATCACTGCCGGTGCAATAGGGGCGTCTGCCCTGGTAGGAGCCGGGTCGTCGCTGCTGGGTTCTTCTGCCTCATCGAGCGCGAGCAAAACCGCTTCCTGGGATCAAACGCTCGCCAGCCTGGAAGCAATCCAGGTTGAGCAGAACGCCTATAATCAATCCGTCTCACTCCAATACCCCTATACGATCGGCGGCTATAACGCGCTGTCCACGCTGCAGGGCGACCTGAACAATCAGTCCGGGTATTCCCCGCTGTTCGGGGCTTACGATTCCTCGGCCAGCGTGGTTCCTAATTCGCCGGAATCCCCGGTGCTGACACAGCAAGGGTTCCAGCAGTCGCCGGGCTACCAGTACCAGCTTCAGCAGGCGATGTCGGCCATTCAGAACAGCGCGGCGGCGAAGGGATCGGCGATCAGCGGCAACACGCTGCGCGACCTCCAGAGCAACGCCCAAGGCCTTGCAAATCAGGACTGGTGGAACGCATACAACGCAAATTCAAGCGCCTACTGGAACGCGGCGAATTACTCCTCCGGGTTGCAGAACCGCCAAATCAGTGCCCTGCAATCGCTGCTCACCAGCGGCCAGGCGGCGGCAAGCAACACTGCCGCCGCGGGGCAGACCTCGGCTAATAGTATCGGCAATTCCCTGACCAACATCGGGAACTCGCAGGCGTCCGGCGCGATCGGGTCTGCCAATGCGACGAACACCGGATTGTCCGGGGTCAGCAACTCGGCGAACAACGCGCTCAGCAATTACATCCTATCGCAATACCTGGGCGGCAATCAGAACACCACTTCCCCTACTTACACTCCCAGCACCACCACTTTCGGGAGCGGAGGAGATTACACCACACCGTACGGCTACGGGAACATCACGAGCAGCGGAACCGGGGGATAGGCCATCATGGCGAACGACCCCAACATCCCGTTGCAGGCCGGCGTCGGCGTGCCGCAGCCCAGCCCAGGCATCAACCTGGGGCAG
>Ga0209040_10003868_pt1 | contig 11395 bp, 9 predicted proteins | sample BogFormECP12_OM3_FD_188240 | JGI IMG/M metagenome (GOLD analysis project Ga0209040, IMG submission 188240) | Bog forest soil microbial communities from Calvert Island, British Columbia, Canada - ECP12_OM3 (SPAdes) (version 2) | ecosystem: Environmental > Aquatic > Freshwater > Wetlands > Bog ... | reverse complement strand
GGGAACACGCCGTTCCGCCGCTGGAAGCGGGAGACCTACCGGGGCGGCGCCAGCGATCCGTTCATCGTCTCCTGGCAGCGGCGGATCACGGCCCGGGGCCAGATCCGCACCCAGTACGCGCACATCATCGACATGGTGCCCACGGTCCTGGACCTGCTAGGCATCAATCCGCCCGCGACGATCCGCGGCGTCACCCAGTCGCCCCTGCACGGAGTCAGCTTCGCCCGCACGCTGGACGACGCCGCGGCCGAGACCAACCACCATACGCAGTACTTCGAGATGCTCGGTCACCGGGCGATCTACCACGACGGCTGGCGGGCCGTCTGCCCCTGGCCCGGCCCGTCGTTCACCGAGGCGGGCATGGGCTTCGGCCAGCCGATTTCGTCCGAAACGCTGGCCAGACTGGACGCCACCGGCTGGGAGCTCTACCACGTGGCGGAGGACTTCGCCGAGAACCACAACGTGGCCGCCGATCATCGCGACCGGCTGATCGCGATGATCGGGACGTGGTACGTGGAGGCCGGCAAGTACAACGTTATGCCGGTCGACGGCAGCGGTCTGGCTCGCATGATCGCCGAAAAGCCGCTCGTGGCGCTGCCCCGCGATACCTACACCTACCGGCCCGGCACGCAGTCGATCCCGTTCTTCGCCGCCCCCAGGGTCCTCAACCGCCCGCACAGCATCACCGCGGACGTCGAGATCCCCGCGGACGGGGCCGAGGGGGTGCTGCTGTCCCAGGGCACGTCGGCCGGCGGATACTCCTTGTTCGTCCAGGACGGCAGGCTCCGCTACGTCCACAACTACGTCGGCCGAGCCGTGTACGGAGTGGAATCCGACCAGGTCCTGGCGCCAGGCCAGCACGCGCTCAGGTTCGAGTTCGAGCCGACCGGGGAGCCTGACCTGCTGCACGGCCGGGGCGCGCCCGGCAGGCTCCAGCTGTACGTGGACGGCACCCTGGTCGGGAACGCGGAGGCGCCCGTCACCACGCCGTTCGTTCTCAACCCCGGTGCCCTCACCTGCGGCGCCAATCCCGGCTCGGCGATCACCGACGACTACGCCAGCCCGTTCAAGTTCACCGGCACCATCCACAGCGTGACGGTCGACGTCAGCGGCAAGCTGATCGACGACACCGACGCCGAACTGCGCATGTACATGGCCCGCCAATAGCGACCCACCGCGCCCCCGCTTCGATGATCGCGAAGACTTTTGGTACGTACGGAAAATGACCCAATAGTCTTCGTGATCATGAGGACCACCCTCGGCGCGGGCGGTACCGGCCCGCCGCCGCGCCGAATTGCTCGCGCAGCGGCCCACGGCGGATCTTGCCCACCGGGGTCCGCAGTTCCTCAATGGTGAACTCGTACGACCACGGGCACTTGAACCCGGCCAGGTGCTCGCGGCAGCAGGCAGCCAGGCGGTCCGCCAGCTCCTGATCGCCGGCCTCGGCGTTCACCTGGACCACGGCCTTCACCTGCTCACCCATTTCGGGGTCGGGCACGCCGAGCGCCGCGGCGTCGAGCACGTCCGGGTGCATGGTGAGCACGTTCTCGATCTCCTGGGGGTAAATGTTCACCCCGCCCGAAATGATCAGGTTGCTGGCCCGGTCGGTGAGGTAGAGGTAGCCGTCGCGATCGAGGTACCCGACGTCGCCGACGGTCCGCCAGCCCCGCTCGTCGGCCGCGGCGGCGGTCTTGTCCGGGTCGCCGTGGTACTCCGAAGGCGTGCCGCCCTCGAACCAGATCGTGCCCACCTCCCCCGGCGGCAACTCCGCCCCGTCAAGACCAACGACATGCGGCACGCCCATCAGCGGCCGGCCGACGGAGCCCGGCTTGCGCAGCCATTCGTCGGAGAAGATGGACGCGGCGCCGAACCCCTCGGTCATCGAGTAGAACTCGAACAGGATCGGCCCCCACCAGTCGATCATGGCCTGCTTGACCGGGACCGGGCACGGCGCCGCGGCATGCACCGCCCAGCGCAGGCTGCTCAGGTCATAGTCGGCCCGGACCGACGAAGGCAGCTTCAGGAGCCGGACGAACATGGTCGGTACCCACTGGCTGTGCGTCACCCGGTGCGCCTCGATGAGCCGCAGCGCCTGCTCAGCCTCGAACCGTTCCATGACTACCACCGTCGCCCCGGTCCGGTGGCTGGCCATGCTCCAGGCCAGCGGCGCCGCGTGATACAAGGGCGCCGGCGACAGGTACACGTCCCCTTCCGTCATGCCGAGCAGCTCACGCAGCCAGTGCCCGGGGATGTCGGCATGCTCACCGAAGGCCGCCCCGCGGATCGGCCGCCTGATCCCCTTCGGCCGCCCGGTGGTGCCCGAGCTGTAGAGCATGATGTCGCCCTCGCACTCGTCCGGGATCGGCGTTGTCGGCAGCGCACCGACGGCGTCCTCAAAAGCGTCCCAGCCGGGGATCGTGCCGCCGATCATCAGCCGCCGCACGCCCGGCGCCAGCACCGATCCCAGCTGGGCGGCGAGGTCGGCCAGCTGAGAGCTGACGATCACCATCCGGGCACCCGAGTCGGTGACCACATAGCCGGCCTCGGCCGCGGTCAGGTGCCAGTTGACCGCGGTGAACTGCAGGCCGGAGCGCTGCGCGCCCCAGGCCGCCTCGAGCAGCTCGGGCCGGTTCTCCGCGATCACGGCCAGGCCGTCTCCGGGGCGCAGCCCGCCGCGCCTGGCCAGCCAGGCCACCTGGTTGGAGCGGGCCTCCAGCTCGGCGTAGGTCAGCACCGTGCCGGCGGCGCCCATGATGACCGCCGGGCGATCCGGCTCCTTGGCGGCGAACACTCCCGGATGCATGAGATGGACCCTCCCGGCACTACTATAGAATCAGTTGACTTATTATCCTAAATAAACGACGATCAGTCCAGACCCCCGACGCCCGAACGGAGTGAGCTCGTGCCCGACCCGAGCACCATAACCGAGCGCGTGGAGCGCATCGAAGCGCACCTGGCCATCCAGCAGCTGGCCATCCGGTACGCGATGGCCGTGGACGCCAGGGACATGGAGGCCTGGGTGCGCTGCTTCCGGCCGGATGTGGACATGGGCCGGCACGGCACCGGCCGGGAGGCGCTGCGACGCTACCTCGACCCGATGGTGCGCCGGTTCTACCGGTCGGTGCACCAGATCTGCGGGCACCGCATCGAGCTGACCACCCAAGACACGGCCACCGGCGCGGTCTACTGCCGCGCCGAGCACGAGGCGGGACAGGAGTGGATCGTGATGGCGATCTGCTACTTCGATGAGTACGCGCGGGTGGACGGCGAGTGGTTCTTCTCCCGGCGGCGGGAGCGCCACTGGTACGCCGCCGACGTGACCGGGACCCCGCAATCACAGGGATTCGCCGGCTGGGCGGGCAGCGGGAAACCGGCCCTGCCGGGCGAGTTCGACAGCTGGGCGAGCTTCTGGGACGGCGACACCAGCGCCGCCGCGCTGACCACAGCACCCGCGAACGGAGCGACCCCGTGACTCTGCTGGCCCGGGGGGTTGCCCCCCCAGAACCCCCCAACATCGGCGTCTGGTTCGACCTGCGCAATCCGCCCCCCTGGCGGCAGGACCCGGCCCGCCTGGCCGCCTTCACCCTGGAGCTGTGCGAGGAGGCCGAACGGCTCGGCGCGGACTCGCTGTGGTTCTCCGAGCACCATGGCTTCGAGGACGGCTACCTGCCGCAGCCGTTGACCTTCGCGGCGGCGGCGGCCGCGCGGACCACCCGGGTCCGGCTGGGCACCGGCATCCTCGTCGCGCCGCTGCGCAAGACCGCGCAACTCGCCGAGGAGGCAGCGGTGGTGGACCTCATCAGCGGCGGCCGGCTGGAGCTGGGCCTGGGCGCGGGGTACCGGATGCCCGAGTTCGAGCTGTTCGGCACGGACTTCACCGCCCGCTACCGAATACTGGATCAGCAGGTGAGCGAGCTGCGCCGGCTATGGGCCGACAAAGGCCTCCCCCCGGCGCCGGTGCAGAAAGATCTACCGATCTGGCTCGGCTACCAGGGGCCGAAAGGAGCCCGGCGGGCGGGACGGATGGGCGAGGGGCTGCTCACCCTGGCCGCCAGTTCCTGGCCGTACTACCGGGACGGCCTGGCCGAGGGCGGCCACGACCCGGCCACCGCCCGGATGGCCGGCGGCGTGCAGGCCTACGTGACCGATGATCCCGAACGAGACTGGCCGCGTGTCGCCCCGCACATCGCCTACGCCCAGGACAGCTACCGGCGGTACATGGTGGAGGGCACCGATAACCCGGTGCCCCGCCCGGTGGACCCCGAGCGGCTGCGCGCCAGGGGGCCGGACGCCGGCCCGATGTCGTACTTCCTGTTCGGCACGCCCGAGGAGGTCGCCAAGACGATCGCAGAGTACGTCGGCGACGCCCCGGTGCGGACGGTGTGGCTCGGGGCCTCGGTGGCGGGCCTGCCGGAGGACCTGGCCGCCCGCCACGTCCAGACTATCTGCACCCGGCTGCGCCCACTACTGGGCCCGCTCCTGAAAGAAGGAGGATGACCATGGGCAGGCTCGACGGCAAGATCGCGATCATCACCGGCGCGGCCGCCGGCATCGGCCAGGCGACCGCGCTACGGGTGGCGGCCGAGGGCGCGCGGACGGTGGTGGCCGACCTGAACGCCACCGGGGCGAAGCAGGTCGCGGAGGCGATAGCCGCCGCGGGCGGCGAGGCCATCGCCGTCCAGGCGGACCTGGGCGACGTGGACTCGGTGCGGGCGATGGTCGAGGCGACGGTGACCGCCTATGGCGGCCTGGACATTCTGCACAACAACGCCGCCGCGACGGTCCTGGCCGCCACGAAGGACCTGCCGGTGAGCGCGGCGGACCCTGAGGTCTGGGACGAGACCATGCGGGTCAACCTGCGCGGCGCGCTGGTGGCCATCCAGGCCGCGGTGCCGCACATGATCGCGCGCGGCGGCGGTTCGGTCATCAACACGGCCTCGGGCGCCGGCCTCACCGGGGACCTGCGCCCCCCGGCCTACGGCGCGTCCAAGGCCGCGCTGATCAGCCTGACCAGGTACGCGGCGGCCGAGTTCGGCAAGCAGGGCGTGCGCTGCAACGCGATATCACCCGGCTTCGTCGTGATCGGCGAGAAGCCCGGCCGCGAGGCGGTGCACACGACCATGCTGCGGCACGCGCTCACTCCCCGCCTGGGCCGCCCGGAGGACATCGCCGCGCTGGTGGTCTTCCTCGCCTCCGACGAATCCGCCTTCGTCACCGGCCAGAACATCTGCGTGGACGGCGGCATGCTCGCCCATCAGCCGTTCCTGGCGGACTTTAACAACCAATAACACCGAACGGGCTGGGTATCAGCCCCGGCCAAACAGGAGAGCACATGCCGGCAGGAACATGCACCGGGCGCGTCGTGGTCATCACCGGCGCGGGAAACGGGATCGGCCGGGCGCACGCCCTGGCCTTCGCCGCGCACGGAGCCAAGGTCGTGGTCAACGACCTGGGTGGCGCCCGGGACGGCGGCCGGGAATGGGCCGGGGAATGGGCAGGGTCGTCGTCCGGCCCGGCCCAGGCGGTCGCCGACGAGATCGCGGCGGCCGGCGGGGAAGCGGTCGCGAACACCGACGACATCTCCTCCTGGGCCGGCGCGCAGCGGCTGATCAGTCAGGCCATCGAGGCGTTCGGCGGGCTGGACGTGGTGGTGAACAACGCGGGCATCCTGCGCGACCGGATGATCGTCACGATGACCGAGCCGGACTGGGACTCGGTCATCGGCGTGCACCTCAAGGGCACCTTCGCGGTGCTGCACCACGCCGCCGCCTACTGGCGGCAGCGGGCCAAGGACGGCCACGCCAACGACGCCCGGGTGATCAACACGACCTCGCCGTCGGGGCTGTTCGGCAACCCGGGGCAGGCCAACTACGGGGCGGCCAAGGCCGGCATCGCCAGCCTGACCGTCATCGCGGCCCGCGAGCTTGACCGCTACGGCGTCACGGTCAACGCCATCGCGCCGACCGCGCTGACCCGGATGACGCAGGACATCGAGATGATGCGCGCCGCGGCGGCCGCCGGGGACCTGAGCCCGGACGCGATCTCGCCGCTGGTGGTCTGGCTCGGCTCGGCGGAGTCCCGGGAGGTGACCGGGCGGGTGTTCGGCGTCTGGGGGAACGCCATCACCGTCCTGGAGGGCTGGGTGAACGGCCCGGCCGTGTCCCGGGACACCCGCTGGGACCCGGCGGAGCTGTCCGCGGTCGTGCCCGGCTTGGTCGCCAAAGCCGCCCCGAACGCGGACACGACGGGCCACCGCCAGCCCGCCGGCTGAGCCCCGTGCGGGCTGGCCGTCGGGCCGTCAGGCCGATGGTTCGGTTGCGCCGGACCGGTACTCCTTTACGGCCCGGTTCGCCTGGTCGGCGAGATCTTGGAGCCGAACGACCACTTTCTGCTGCGTATTTGGGCGGTAATCCCACATGCGCAGGAAGTTCGAGAAGGGTAGCGCAGACCACCATTCTGAGCTGCTCGGTCGGGCTGTGGACATGGCCGGCTAGACCGAGGCCTGCTGAGGGGTCTGCGCGGGCACCCGGAACAGCTCGTTGAAGGTGCCGCTGGTGACCCGCTCGCGGACCTCGTCGCTGACGTCGGCGAACAGGCCGCGCAGCGTCTCCTGGGTGTGCCCGTAGGTGCCTTCCAGGTGCGGGTAGTCATCTCCCCACAGCACGTTGCGGTAGCCCGTCGCGGCCACGATCTGCACCGCGCTCTGGTCGTGCTGGAAGGACGCGTAGACCTGCTGGCGGATGATCTCGCTCGGCAGCCTGCTCAGCTTGGGCCGGACGAACATGCCGTGCTGCCGGTACGCCTCGTCCATCCGGTCCCCGATGGCGGGCACCCACGCGGCGCCGCCCTCGGCGATGAGGATGCGCAGGCCAGGGTGGCGGTCCAGGGCGCCGCCGGCCACCAGGTGCGATACCACCCGCATGCCGGGATAGGTCGTCTCCATGTAGTTGACGATCGCGCCGCCGGGACCGCGGAACACCACCGTGTCCCCGCCGGTGCCGATGTGGAAGCCGAGCACGACCCCGGCCCGCTCGGCGGCGGCCCAGAACGGCTCCCACGCCTCGAGCGCGTACTCCTCGCCGGGGCGGGTCTGGCTGGGCAGGAACACGGCCTGGAAGCCGAGCCCGGCGACGCGCTCGAGCTCGGCCACCGCGTCGCCGATGTCCGCGGTGGACACGCACGCGGTGGGGATGACCCGCTGGTTCTTGCTCAGGATCTCGGCGTGCGCCCAGTCGTTCCAGGCCCGCACGGTCTCCCGGGCCAGCTCCCGGTCGGTGATCCTGACGGTCCAGAAGCCCATGGACGGGAACGCGAGCTGGCCCCAGACGCCCTCCTGATCGAGGTCTTTCAGCCGGATGTCGAGGTCCCGGGCTCCCGGCGGGCGCATGGCGTCCATGAAGTCGTTCAGCTGACGGTCCATCCGCTCGCCGTCGATGTAGAGGATCTCGTACTTGTCGCCGCGCTCGGCGCGCGGGGCCCGCTGCGCCAGCCGCGGCGGAAGCGACTGCAGCCACAGGTCAGCGGGTTCCAGGACGTGCGAGTCCGCAGAGTTGGCCCAGATCTTGGTCATCGTGTCCTCCTGGTCAGACGGTACCCGCGCTTGGCTCGCACCGACAGATACGCGGGAACCCAGCTCGTTCGGCGCTGGTATGTTGTTGCCATCATCGGGTATAAAGAGTTTACATAGTTATCTATATTAAGGGTAGGCTTCGTACCAACGAAGCGAGCCGGCGTGGGCCGGCGGGCAGGAGCGGCAATGACCGGATCCCGGCAGATTCCAGTGGCGGAGGGCCTGTTCACCTGGCCCGCCGACGAGCCCCGGCTGATCGGGGCGCGGTGCGCGGGCTGCGGCCTGGTCGGGTTCCCGGCCGGGCCGGCCTGCGAGCGGTGCGGCGGGACCGAAGTTAGGCAGGCGCTGCTCTCGGACCGGGGCACGCTGTGGACGTTCACCACGCAGGATTTCCCGCCGCCGAGCCCGCCCTACGACGGCGCCGAGGGGACCGAGGCCTTCCAGCCGTACGCGCTGGGCTACGTCGAGCTGCCCGGTGAGGTCATGGTCGAGGCCCGGCTGACCGAGCCCGACCCGGCCCGGCTGGCCATCGGCCAGCCGATGCGGCTGGCGATCGTGCCCTACGCCGTCCGCCCGGATGGCACGGAGGTCCTGACGTTCGCGTTCGCCCCGGCTGACGCGCCTAGGGAGGCATGATGGAAGCGGTGATCGTCGGCGTCGGGCTGCACCCGTTCGGCCGATTCCCTGGCAAGTCCGCGATGGACATGGCCGCCGACGCGGTCCGGGCCGCGCTCGCCGACGCCGGGGTCGGCTGGCCGCAGGTCCAGGCGGGATTCGTGGGCAGCCTGGAGGTCTACAACCCCGATGCCATCGTGGGCCGGCTGGGGCTGACCGGGATACCGCTGCGCGGCGTGTTCAACGGCTGCGCGACGGCGGGCACCGCGGTGGCCATGGCCGCCCGGGCCATTGAGACCGGCGAGCACGACCTGACGATCGCGATCGGGATGGACAAGCACCCCCGGGGCGCGTTCGCGGCCGATCCGTCGGTGGCCGGCCTGCCTGCCTGGTACGGCCAGACCGGCATGTACCTGACCACGCACTTCTTCGGCATGAAGATCAACCGCTACATGCACGACCACGGCATCACCCACCAGAGCCTGGCCCAGGTGGCGGCCAAGAACTTCCGCAACGCGTCGGCCAACGAGAACGCGTGGCGGCGTACCCCGCTGTCGGTGGCGCAGATCCTCGCCTCCCCGGTGCTGAACTACCCACTCCGCCAGTTCATGTACTGCGGGCCGGACGAGGGCGCCGCCGCCGTGGTGCTGTGCCGCGCCGACCAGGCGCATAAGTACGCCGGGCGCCCGGTCCGGGTCCGGGCCTGCGCGCTGCGCAGCCGCCGGATCGGCGCGTTCGAGGTGCAGAGCCCGTCGGTGCCGGTGGGGGAGCAGGCGCCCAGCCCCACGGTGGACGCCTCGCGGGAGGCGTACGAGATCGCCGGGATCGGGCCGCAGGACGTGGCGGTGGCGCAACTGCAGGACACCGACGCCGGCTCGGAGATCATCCACCTGGCCGAGAACGGGCTGTGCAAGGACGGCGAGCAGGAGCGGATGATCGCCGACGGCGAAACCGAGATCGGCGGCCGGCTGCCGGTCAACACCGACGGCGGCCTGATCGGCAACGGTGAGCCGATCGGCGCCTCCGGGCTGCGCCAGATCCACGAACTGGTGCGGCAGTTGCGCGGCACGGCCGGAGCGCGGCAGGTGCCAGGGGAGCCCGCGGTCGGCTACGCCCACCTGTACGGCGCCCCCGGCGTGTCCGCGGTGACCATCCTGTCCACCTGAGGTGGGATCTGTATGCCTGAAGATCTGCTCCCGTTCACCCGGGAGGTCCGCGAGTTCCTCGACGCCCACGCCCCCCGGGCCGCCGAACGCGCCGCGTTCCGCTGGGGTGAGGGCGATGACCGGGTGGCCTACTTCGGCGCGGACCCGCCCGAGGTCGAGGAGCGGAAGCTGCAGGCCGCCCGGGACTGGCAGCGGACCCGGTACGCCAGCGGATTCGGCTGGATCTCCGGGCCGCCGGAGTACGGCGGCCGCGGCCTGACCCCGGTCCATGAGCTGGTCTACGACGGCATCGAGTCGGAGTACGACGTTCCGGATACCGGCACGCTGAGCGTGATCGGGCTGGGCATGATCGGGCCGACCATCCTGGCGCACGGCCAGCAGGCCGTCAAGGACCGTTACCTGCCGGCCATGTACCTCGGCGACGTGATCGCCTGCCAGCTGTTCAGCGAGCCGGAGGCGGGCTCCGACCTGGCCAGCCTGCAGACCCGCGCGGTGCAAATGAAGGGGGATGGGGAGGTGGGTGGGGGGGAGTGGATCCTGGAGGGGCAGAAGGTCTGGACGTCGGTGGCGCAGCACAGCCAGATCGGCATGGCGCTGTGCCGGACCGATCCGGACGCGCCCAAGCACAAGGGCATCACCGCGTTTCTCGTCGACATGAGCGCACCCGGGGTGGACGTCCGGCCGCTGCGCCAGATGAGCGGAGGCAGCGACTTCAACGAGGTCTTCCTGTCCGGCGTGCGGGTGCCGGACGACCACCGGCTGGGCGAGGTCAACGGCGGGTGGCGGGTCGCCCTCACCACGCTGATGAACGAGCGCGCCACCGTGGGCAGCGAGGGCAGCGGGCCGGTCGCCGAGGCCTTGTCGGCGGAGCGGCTCAGCGCGCTTATGCGGGCCACCTGGACCTGGGACGACCGGGCGCTGCGCCGAGACCTGAGCGAGCTGCTGGCCGACATGCTGGCGACCGGGTACCTGAACGCGCGGGCCTTCCGGCGGATGCAGGCGGGCGTGGCCCCGGGGCCGGAGATGTCGGTCGCCAAGCTGATGTACGCGCAGAACCTGACCCGGGCGGCGCATTTCGTATCCCGTGTGCTCGGGCCGCGGATCATCGCCGACACCGGGGAATGGGGCACCTACGCCTGGACGGAGCTGCTGCTGGCCACCCCGGCCCTGCGGATCCTTGGCGGCACCGAGGAGATCATGAAGAACATCCTGGCCGAGCGGGTCCTCGGGCTGCCGAAAGAGCCCGGCATCGACACGACATCCCCCTTCCGCGCGCTGCCCAAATCGGGGGGTGCGTCATGAACGAAGGCAAGGAGGAGCTGGACGAGCTGCGCGAGGCCGTCCGGGAGTTCCTGGCGGCCAAGTCCGGCGAAAGCGCCGTCCGCGCCGCGATGAAGGGGGCAGGGGAGGTGGGTGGGGGGTACGACCCGGCGGTGTGGGACCAGATGGCCCGCCAGCTCAGGCTGCCGGGCCTGGCCCTGCCCAGTGAGTACGGCGGCGACGGGTTCGGCCTGACCGAGCTCGAGGTGGTGCTGGAGGAGATGGGGGCGGCGCTGCTGTGCTCGCCCTTCTTCGCCACGGTGGTGCTCGCCGCCCAGGCGCTGCTCGCCTCGGCCGACGAGGCGGCCTGCGCCCGGTACCTGCCCGGCATCGCCGCCGGGCGGACCATCGCCACGCTGGCCGCGGCCGAAGGCCACGCGTCGTGGGACCCGGCCATGGTCGCGGCCCGGGCCTCGCGCACCGCGGAGGGCTGGGAGCTGAGCGGGAAGAAGAGCTTCGTCATCGACGGGGCGATCGCGGACCTGGTGCTGGTCGTGGCGCGCAGCACCGCCGGACCGGGCCTGTTCGCGGTGGACGGCGGAGCGCCCGGACTGCGCGCCGAGCCGATGACCACGCTCGACCCCACCAGGCCGATGGCGACCCTGACCTTCGACCAGGTACCCGCGGTGCTCGTCGGCGCCGAAGGCCAGGCGGGCCGGCTGATGAGCCGGGTGCTCGACCTGGCCTGCGTGGCGCTGGCCGCCGAACAGGCCGGCGGCGCCCG
>Ga0209040_10003867_pt1 | contig 11397 bp, 12 predicted proteins | sample BogFormECP12_OM3_FD_188240 | JGI IMG/M metagenome (GOLD analysis project Ga0209040, IMG submission 188240) | Bog forest soil microbial communities from Calvert Island, British Columbia, Canada - ECP12_OM3 (SPAdes) (version 2) | ecosystem: Environmental > Aquatic > Freshwater > Wetlands > Bog ... | reverse complement strand
CGAGATCGGACGCGAACTTGGTGTGAGATACGTGCTCGAGGGGAGTGTGCGCAAGGCTGGGGCCCGCGTGAGGGTGACGGCACAGTTCATTGACGCAACCACAGGGGGCATCTTTGGGCGGAACGGTTCGATCGCGACCTTGCCGACATCTTTTCTGTGCAGGACGAGATTACCGCGAGCGTTTCCGGGGCGATTCTGCCGGCAATGGAGCGAAGCGAGCGCGAACGCGCGGCGCGCAAGCCCCCGCACAGCCTCGACGCCTGGGAGAGCTATTACCGCGGGATGTGGCATTTCGCGAACGTCGAATCGGCCGAAAACGAGAAGGCTCGCAGCTTCTTCAGGCGCGCGATCGAGCTCGATCCGCGATTCGCCTCGGCGGAGGCCGCCCTCGCTTTGACCTACCTGAACGAGATTACCCTGTTCCGTCCTCACCTCCGAGAGGTGAACATTCCACGCGCGATCGACCACGCGGGACGCGCGATCAAGATCGACGCGACGGATGCGACAGCCCGTGCCGTTTTCGCCCGTGCTTTGTGCATGTCGGGCCGGCACGCGGAGAGTCTCGCCGAGGCAGAGCTCGCGGTCTGCCTCGATCCCAATTCTGCGTCAGCCCACGGCGCCAGAGGCGGCGCGTGCCTCTGGGGAGGCCGGTCTCGTGAGGCGATCGAGCCGTTACAGACCGCGATGCGCCTCAGCCCGTTCGATCCCCTTGTTCCGCTATGGCTGCACTTTACGGCCCGGGCGCATTACTGGGCGGAGGATTATGTTTCGTCGGTCGCGGTGGCTCGCCAGTTGCGCCATTCGTTTCCGAATTTCCGCCAGCCTTACAACACACTGATCGCTGCTCGCGGGCAAATGGGGCAGGTCGATGAGGCACACGCCGTGATGGCCGAGGGGCTGCAGCGGTTCGGCGAAGGCTTCCGTCGGTACATGTCGCTGCCTCTTGCCGAACTGCGAGAACGCCGCCCGGAAAACCGCGACCATCTGATCGACGGCTTTCGGAAAGCGGGGCTTGCCGCTTCGGGCGAGGCCAGTCGGTGAAAATCGGTGGCCGCCGCCCGCCTTTTCCCGATGCCGACCTGATCCGCACGCTGGCTGCGCTGCTTACCGAGACAGGTCTGACTGAGATTGAGTACGCGATCGGCAATCGCCGCATCCGAATCGCCCGCATCCCCGGCGGGCCGGCGCCTGGATCTTCACCGGCGGTGATCTCGCCCCTTCCGGCCGCGGCCCGAACCACAGCCGTCGAACATCCGGGGACCGTCAAGGCGCCGATGGTCGGGACCGCCTATCTCGCACCGCAACCGGGCGACTCGCCCTTCGTGCGCCTCGGCGATTCGGTTGCCGAGGGTCAGCCGCTGCTGATCATCGAGGCGATGAAGGTGATGAATCAGATCCGCGCGCACCGCCCCGGCCGCGTCGCGCAGATCCTGGTTGCCGACGCACAGCCGGTCGAGTATGGCGCCGTCCTGATGCTGATCGAGTGATCGTCAGAAGGAGAACTGCCCTCGCGCGACAGCCGCGGCTGTGGCGGAAGTTGCGCGAGCTTGAGCTGCCACACCGGTTTCGTCGGCTACACCCGATCGGCAGACACATCGTCGACTTCGCCTGTCCGGCGGTGAAGCTGGTAATCGGAGCTCGATGGCGGACAACACGCGCTTCGAACCCAGCGCAGATGAGGCACGCAGTCTGGAAATCGCCAGCCACGGTTATCGGGTGATCCAGTTCTGGAACGGGGATGTAATGGAAAACATTGGCGGTGTACTGGAAACGATACGCCTACAGCCAGAAATCTCCCTCTCCGCCCCCGGGGGCGGAGAGGTGGGGGATCCCGCCGGTCAGAAGGACCCGCCTCACCCTCCCCATCGCTTACGCGATGGGTCCCCTCCCTCTCCCCTCTCGGGGCGGAGAGGGTGTTGAGCGCCATGTTCGAGAAAGTGCTGATCGCCAACCGCGGCGAGATTGCGCTGCGCATTCACCGCGCCTGCCGCGAGATGGGGATCAAAACGGTGGCGGTCCATTCGACCGCCGACGCCAATGCGATGAATGTGCGGCTCGCCGACGAGACCGTCTGCATCGGCCCGCCGCCGGCGCGCGACAGCTATTTGAATGTCGCGGCGATCCTGTCCGCCGCCGCGATCACCGGCGCCGATGCGATCCACCCCGGTCTCGGGTTTCTCGCCGAGGACGGCGATTTCGCCGCGACGGTGGAGGAGCACGGGTTCACGTTCATCGGCCCTTCCCCCGAGCACATCCGGCTGATGGGCAACAAAGTCACGGCAAAAGAGGCGGCGCGCAGGCTAGGGATCCCGACGGTTCCAGGCTCGGCAGGTGCCGTGCGCGACCTCGCCGCGGCCGAGGCGGCGGTCCGCGCGATCGGCTATCCGGTGCTGATCAAGGCCAGCGCGGGTGGCGGCGGACGCGGCATGGAGGTGGCACGGAACACCGCCGAGCTCGCCCGCCTGCTGCCGTTCGCGCAACACGAGGCGGCATCGTTCTTCGGCTGTGGCGAGGTCTATCTCGAACGGCATCTCGAGCACCCCCGGCACATCGAGATCCAGATTCTCGGCGATGGGCGCGGGGGCATCATCCACCTCGGCGAGCGTGACTGCTCGCTGCAACGCTCGCATCAGAAGGTGCTCGAGGAAACCCCCTCCCCGGCGCTGAACGAGAGAGAGCGCAAGAACCTGGGGGCGCTCGCCGTCACAGCGCTCGGCGAGCTCGGCTACCGGAGCGCCGGCACACTCGAATTCCTATATCAGGACGGTGAGTTCTATTTCATCGAGATGAACACGCGCCTGCAGGTCGAGCACCCGATCACCGAGATGATCAGCGGCATCGACATCGTCCGCGAGCAGCTGAGCATCGCGGCCGGCGCGCCGCTCGGCTATCGGCAGGCCGATGTCAAACTGTGCGGCCACGCCATCGAATGCCGCATCAATGCCGAAAACCCCGAGACCTTCCTGCCCTCGCCCGGCCGGGTGACCGATTATCACACCCCGGGAGGGCTCGGCGTGCGTGTCGACAGCGCGCTCTACCACGGATACGAGGTGCCGCCCTATTACGACAGCCTGATCTCAAAGCTGATCATCCACGGCAAGAGCCGCAACGAATGCCTGATGCGCCTGCGCCGCGCGCTCGAGGAATATGTGATTGGCGGGATCGAGACGACAATTCCGCTGCATCGGCGCCTCGCCGCGGCCGCTGAGTTCATCGACGGCAACTACGACGTGCATTGGCTGGAAGGTTTCGTCAGGCGTCCGGTGTGATCGGAGCCAAGGTTCGTTGCGGCTGACCCCCGACATCCTGCTCGCCGCCTACGCTGCCGGGATCTTCCCGATGGGCGAATCGGCGGACGACCGGGAGCTGTTCTGGGTCGATCCGCGGCGCCGCGGGATCCTGCCGCTCGACGCCTTCCACGTGCCGCGGCGGCTGCGCCGAACCGTGCGTCAGGGCGGTTTCGAGATCCGCTGCGACAGCGCCTTCGAGGAGGTGATCCGCAGCTGCGCCGAGGCGACCGAGAAACGCCCCAACACTTGGATCAATGACGAGATCGTGCGGCTCTATGCGGGGCTGTTCGCCCGCGGCGCGGCGCACAGCGTCGAATCCTGGTTGGACGGCATGCTGGTTGGCGGGCTCTACGGCGTCGCGATCGGGGCCGCGTTCTTCGGTGAAAGCATGTTCAGCCGTGCGACCGACGCGAGCAAGGTCGCCCTCGTGCATTTGGCCGCTCGCCTGCGGCTCGGCGGCTATCGCCTCCTCGATACGCAGTTTCTAACGCCGCACCTGACGCGGTTCGGCGGGATTGAAATCACCCGCGCGCGCTATCATCGCCTGCTCGCCGAGGCGATCGCCTACCGCGCGTCCTTCCCGGTGGCATTGCCGGACGCGGCGCGCGGCGATCCGCTTGGCGCTTTGCAATCGAGCAAGATCACGTCGTAGACGGGATGTTCGAGCGCCGACAGCGCCGGGCTCGATGCGAACATCCAGCCGCTGAACACGCGAGTTCTGATCTCGGCCGTGCGGGTTTCGTCGATCTCGACGAAAGCCGCGCTCTCCGGCGTGTCCTCCGGCGGACTCTTCTCGCAATCCCGGACGCGGATCGCGAGCGTACCGAATTGCACCGGGGCGCCGACCGGCGCCTCGAATTTCGAAACACGCGCGGTGATCTTGTCGAGGCCCTGCAGCAGCGCCGCCGGCTCTGGGGTCATCTCGGCTGCCGCCGACGTCGATAGCGCCGTTGCCAGCAGCATGGCCACCATGCCCCTCACCTACCAAGCCCCTCGGGCTTGGTCCCCCCTCTCCCGCGGTGCGGGAGAGGAGCCTTGAGCTGAACACCGTTGCAGCCCCCTCCCGCGCTGCGTCGCGCAGCGGGAGAGGGGGCCGAGCGGAGCGAGGCGGGTGAGGGCGTCGCGGACCATGAATATGTCACTTGCGGTAGGGGTTGACGATGCCGGCGACGATCCCGGCGAGAACCTCGCGCACCTGCTGCTCGTCGCATCCCATTAGCACCGCATCCTCGAGCGCCTCCTGCGTCAGCTCTTTCAGCTCGGCGAGATTTTCGTTCAGCACCTTGATCTTTTCGATGCAGGAGACCGGCTCGCCTTCCGGCGTGCGCCAGACCGGGAATTCCGTCGCCTCGCTGTCGGACATGCCCGATCCGCCTACTTGGGAGCGGCGCCTTGCGGCGCCTCGCCATCGCCCGGCTTCTTCTGGCCGCCGGGCGCGGAAAAGATCATTTGCCCGATCAGGTTTTCGAGGCTGACCGGCGACTGGGTAAATTTGACCTGCCCGCCCGGCGGGATCGTCTTTTCTTCGCCGCCCGGGACGAGCGACATGTACTGCTCACCGAGCAGCCCATTGGAGACGATCTCGGCCACCGTGTCCTCGGGCAATTTATAGGCCGGGTCGATGCTCATCCGCACATTGGCAAGAAATGTCTTCGGATCGAGGGTCTCGGACACGACCGATCCGATCTTTACCCCGGCGATCCGCACGTCACCGCCGTCGCGCAGCGCGCCGACCCGCTCGAACTGGGCGGTCACCTGATAACCCTGCACGGCCCTGACCTGGCTCGTCGTGTAGGCAAAGAACAAGAACACCGCGGCAACCACCAGCACGACGGCGCCCATCACCGTCTCGATCACGTTCCCGGTCATTGCTCGCGCAGCCTTATTCGGGGGTCCACGGCTCGTAATCTCCTGTGGCGCGAGGCCGGTGGCCGCCGCGCAGGATCGAGCCCGGTGGGTAATAGGCATAGGGCGTGCCGGTCATGTTCGGCTGGTGCGGTTTCTCCCAGGGATGGCGCGGTCGGTCGGCGCGCGGCACCTCGTCCACCGTATGGTGCAGCCAGGCATGCCATTCAGGCGGAACCTTGGACCCTTCCGGCGCGCCATTGTAGATCACCCAGCGCTTCTCGCGGCTGGCGCGGCCGCCGCCGCGCCGCACCGGCTTGTTGCCTCGCTCCCGGTAATAGCGGTTGCCGTAGCTGTCGGTGCCGACCAATTCGCCCCGCAGCCAGGTCAACAAACGCGTGCCGAGCGTCATTGCTCCATCCGTGCCTCGCCTCGCGGCCGGCTTTATCGCACCGCTGGCGGCCGGGCGTAAAGAGCCGGCCTAGCGTGGCCGTCGCGCAACATATGGTGTGCTTTCGATGAGACGCCTACGAAATGAGTTGCCGATGTCCTCCGTGTAGCCTAGATTTAGTAGGTTGGGCTGGACGAGCAACTACGTCTGGCAGCGGGGCTGGGGAGAGGAATGCACATCGCGCGCCATTTTACGACAGCCGGGCGGGACCCGTACGAAACGGTGCCGTTCCGGACGGCCAGCAGCGAGATCCGCAACCCCGACGGGTCGGTCGTCTTCCAGGCCGAGGGGTTCGAGGTGCCGGCCGAGTGGAGCCAGGTCGCTTCCGACATTCTCGCGCAAAAATACTTCCGAAAGGCCGGTGTGCCCGCCGGTTTGGCACCGGTTGCAGAACCGGATGTTCCTCCCTGGCTGTGGCGGCGCTCGGCAGATGGGGCGGGTCTCGCGGCTCTCGATGAGAGCGCCCGCCACGGCGGCGAGACTAGCGGCCGCCAGGTTTTCGACCGGATGGCCGGAACCTGGACCTATTGGGGCTGGAAGGGGGGCTATTTCGACGCCGAGGAGGACGCTGGCGCCTTTTACGACGAGATTCGCCTGATGCTCGCCCGGCAAATCGGCGCGCCGAACTCGCCGCAATGGTTCAACACCGGGCTGCACTGGGCCTATGGCATCGATGGCCCCGCACAGGGCCATTACTACGTCGACCATCAGAGCGGCGAATTGCACCCCTCCGACAGCGCCTACGAGCACCCGCAGCCGCATGCCTGCTTCATCCAGTCGGTCGCCGATGATCTCGTCAACGAGGGCGGGATCATGGACCTCTGGGTGCGCGAGGCGCGGCTCTTCAAATACGGCTCCGGCTCGGGCTCGAATTTCTCGAAGATCCGCGGCGAGGGCGAGCATCTCTCCGGCGGCGGTCGTTCCTCGGGGCTGATGAGCTTTCTGCGAATCGGCGACCGCGCCGCCGGCGCAATCAAATCCGGCGGCACGACCCGGCGTGCTGCCAAAATGGTCATCGTCGACATCGACCATCCCGACATCGAGGCGTTCATCGACTGGAAGGTCGTCGAGGAGCAGAAGGTCGCCGCGCTGGTCGCCGGCTCCAAACTCGCCGCACGCCACTTGAACCTGATCATGGCGGCGTGCCGCGAGGGGACCGATCCGGCGCAGAACCCGGCGCTGAAGCGCGAGATCCGCGCCGCCCGCCGGGCGATGATCCCGGAAAGCTATATCCAGCGGGTCATTCAGCTCGCGCGCCAGGGCTATACCGAGATCGACTTCCGCACCTACGACACCGATTGGGAATCGGAGGCCTACCTGACGGTCGCCGGGCAGAACTCGAACAATTCGGTGCGGGTCTCCAACGATTTTCTCGAGCGTGTCGGCAATGACGGCGCCTGGGAATTGACCGGGCGCACCGACGGTAAGGTCGCCAAGCGGCTGCCGGCGCGCGAGCTGTGGAACAAAATCGCCCATGCCGCCTGGGCCTCGGCGGATCCGGGGTTGCAGTTCGATACGACGATCAACGACTGGCACACCTGCCCGGAGAGCGGCCGGATCAACGCCTCGAACCCGTGCTCGGAATACAATTTTCTCGACGACACGGCGTGCAACCTCGCCTCCCTCAATCTGATGGCGTTCCGCTGCCCGGATGGCAGCTTCGACGTTCCCGGTTTCGAGCACGCCGTGCGGCTGTGGACGATCGTGCTCGAAATCTCGGTGCTGATGGCGCAGTTCCCGTCGAAGGAGATCGCGCGCCGCTCCTACGACTTCCGTACCCTCGGCCTCGGCTACGCCAATCTCGGCGGGTTGTTGATGTCGATGGGCCTGCCTTATGATGGCGCCGCCGGCCGCGCGCTCGGCGGCGCCATCACCGCGCTGATGACCGGGTCGAGTTATGCCACCTCGGCTGAGATGGCGGGCGAGCTCGGCGCCTTCCCCGGTTATGCCGAGAACCGCGAGGCGATATTGCGGGTCATCCGCAATCATCGCCGCGCGGCCCATGGGGTCAAACACCCCCTCTCTGGCCCTGCACAACCCTCCCTCTCCGTCCCTTCCGACCTCTCCCTCTCCGCCCTTGGGGGGGGAGAGGGTCGGGGTGAGGTGGGGGAAGCCCCGGGCTCGAACGGCGGAGCGACCCACCTCACCCTCCCCATTGCTGGCGCAATGGGTCCCCTCCCTCTCCCCCCGCAAGCGGGCGGAGAGGGCAATACATACGAAGGGCTGTCGATTCCACCGGTGCCGCTCGACGCGGCGAACGTTCCGGACTCCGCGCTCGCCGCAGCCGCCCGGCGCAGCTGGGACGAGGCCCTGGCGCGCGGCGAGCGGCACGGCTTCCGCAACGCCCAAGCCACGGTGCTGGCGCCGACCGGCACGATCGGGTTGGTCATGGATTGCGACACGACCGGGATCGAGCCCGACTTCGCGCTCGTCAAATTCAAGAAGCTCGCCGGCGGCGGCTATTTCAAGATCATCAACCGTGCCGTGCCGCAAGCTCTACAGGCGCTCGGCTACAGCGTCGCCGAGATCGCCGACATCGAGCGTTACACGCTGGGTCACGGCACGCTCGAAGGCGCGCCTCACATCAACCACGAGAGTCTCAGAGCAAAAGGCTTCGACGACCGGGCGCTCGCCGCCGTCGAGGCGGCGCTCGCCTCGGCTTTCGACATCAAGTTCACGTTTAATAAATGGACCTTGGGGGAAGCTTTCTGCATCGACGGTCTGGGGATCGCGCCGGGCGCGCTCGATGATCCCCGCTTCGAGCTGTTGGCGGCGCTCGGCTTCGCCCGGGCCGAGATCGACGCCGCCAACAGCTGGTGCTGCGGCGCGATGACATTGGAGGGCGCGCCGCATCTGAAACCCGAGCATCTGCCGGTGTTCGACTGCGCCAACCCGTGCGGCCGCATCGGCCGGCGCTCACTGTCGGTCGAGGCTCACATCCGGATGATGGCGGCGGTGCAGCCTTTTATCTCGGGGGCGATCTCGAAAACCATCAACATGGCGAATGCGGCCACAGTGGAGGATTGCAAGGACGCCTACATGCTGTCCTGGCAGCTCGGCCTGAAGGCTACCGCGCTCTATCGCGACGGCTCAAAACTGTCGCAGCCCTTGGCCTCGAGCCTGTTGGGCGATGACGACGAAGCCGAGGAATTGTTCGAACAGTCGCCGGCCGCCCGCGCGCCGCTCGTCGCCGAACGGATTGTCGAGCGCGTCGTCGAAAGGGTGGTCGAACGCGTCGCGCGGCAGAGCGAGCGCCGGCGCCTGCCCAGCCGCCGCAAGGGCTACACGCAGAAGGCGGTGGTCGGCGGCCACAAGGTCTATCTGCGCACCGGCGAGTACGAGGATGGCGGGCTCGGCGAAGTCTTCATCGACATGCACAAGGAAGGCGCCGCCTTCCGCTCGTTGATGAACAATTTCGCGATTGCGATCTCGATCGGCCTGCAATACGGCGTGCCGCTCGAGGAGTTCGTCGAGGCCTTCACGTTCACCCGCTTCGAGCCCTCGGGGATCGTCGAGGGCAACGACGCGATCAAGATGGCGACCTCGATCCTCGACTACCTGTTCCGCGAGCTGGCGATCTCCTATCTCGACCGCGGCGACCTCGCCCACGCCCAGCCCGGCGACCTGATGCCCGACACGGTCGGCAAGGGCGAGGCCGAATCGAACCTGATCCGCCAAGCCGCCTCCAACGGTTTCGTCCGCAACAAGCTGACCGTCCTCGACGGCGGCGCCGGCCGCGCCACCGCGCTCGCCGCCTTCAGCGGCACCGACATCGAAGGCCCCCTCGCCCTCTCGCCAATGCCGAACGGCGATCTCCGTCTCGAGCGCATCCGCGCCGCCCGCATGAAGGGCTACGAAGGCGACAGCTGCGACGAATGCGGCAACTTCACGCTAATCCGCAACGGCACCTGCCTGAAATGCGATACGTGTGGCGCGACCAGCGGGTGCAGCTAAAGATTTATTGGGCGCGCCGATTTATTCTCTTCGAAAGACCGACCACACGATGAGCGATTTACATTCCGAAGCGCTCTGCATTTACGATCTGGTTAACTCGTCACCTGAAACATCAGTGCTCATCACCAGTGAGCATCGAAATAAAGAATTACTAGATGAAGTAATCAGGTGGATGCGAAAGAAACTCGGCGATTGTGACTTAAACTTGATCCCGCGAGAGCGACGTGGGAAGGGCGCGTACCCGGAACTGCGCAAGCGACGTATTCCTGCTTTTCCTAAATCGGGGCCAGGGAAAACTTGGCGTATGTTTATACACGATTGCGCGCATTATACACATCAGATGCTATACGGCGACAACGAGCCTAGGCACGGCGTCGAGCATGTTCGTCTAGAATTGGAATTGACCGAGCTTGTCGTCGGCTGGTTCAAAGACGAGGCAAAGGATATCAGGCGGTCATTTTCTCGCTTGAACCTCTCACCGGCCACGTCCTCGTAGCTCGCAGGATGGGTTGAGCGAAACCCGTCCTAATTCGATTCGGGCTGCAAATTGAGATGGGTTTCGCGCGCTCAACTCATCCTACATCTCGACTTGGGTTGTTTCATGCTGCGCGTGCGACGTCCACGATCAGACGGAGGCCGAGCGCAGCGAGCGCGGCTTCCATGTGTTCCATCCGCGAAGCATGACGCAGGTTGAGGACGCGATTGACTTGCGGCAGGTGCCAGCGTAGCCGACGCGCAAGTTCTGCACGGCCGACGCCTTGCTCGCGCATCGCGTCGTACAATGCGGTTTTCGCCATCCCGAGCGCCGAAAGCGGCACCATTGTCTCGCCCGCCTCCGCTTTGGACGGGACGGGCAGCGGCTCCTTGGCGGCAATGTACATAGCAAGCGCGGATTCGAGCGCGTCCTCGGCTCGCAGTAGCGCTTCCTCCCGCGTATCCGCCTCGGTAATCGCCTCGGGCACGTCGCGAAAGGTGGCAGTGAAACCGCCATTCGGATCGGGGGTTAAAGTTGCCGGATACGCACGCATTCAAACATCATTCCAGGCCGAGTTGCTTCTTGACGGCAGAAACGGTCCCCCGCTTCATCTCCTTGCGGCTGCCGCGCATTGGCGGGATCGCCCGCTGGCCCCGCAGGAACACCCAGATGTGGCCGCCCTTTGCCGGCTCGAAGGTCGCTCCTTGCCGTTCAAGCCACCGCTTGAACTCCGCGCTGGTCACCGAGTGAACATATGTGTTCACTGAGCTTCCGGCAAGATAGGGGTCGGTCGAGAGCGTGTCGAACGCGTCGACGGTCGGGGAATGCGAGCACGCCTACAATTCGTCCGAGTGCGCTTGGGCTCAATTTGCCGTGCGGCACGAAGACCAGCAGATCGGAAAATTGCCATAATGACATGGTATAGAGAAAGTACGGATAACGCGATTTTGGCGAGACCCGTGGGAGGCACGAGGAATGTTGACGCCGGCCGGCAGCTTTGTTCTTGGGCTCGAGCGGCCGTCATGCACTGGATTGCCGGTGCCGTGGCACAGGGCCGAACAGCGCACTGATTTGCGGCCGGCAGTACGCTGGTTTACAGCGGCAATACGCTGTTTTCCGCTGCTTTCTCGCTGTTATCGCTGGCTGTTTTTAGCTGTTATTCTCCGCCGCTGTCGGCAAAAAAGCGAGGGATTCCGCGGACAACGCCGGCATTCTGGCTGTAAAATTTTGGGATTATCAGCGAGATCAGCGGTCGCCCGCGGCGCAACGGAAAGAAGAGAAGGACCGGCGTCGCGATGCGATAGCGATCGCCGCGACCATCAGCACGCTTACGCATAGTTGAAGAGCGCCATAAACCCGAAATCCATGTGCAGCTGCTGGTG
>Ga0209040_10003866_pt1 | contig 11397 bp, 15 predicted proteins | sample BogFormECP12_OM3_FD_188240 | JGI IMG/M metagenome (GOLD analysis project Ga0209040, IMG submission 188240) | Bog forest soil microbial communities from Calvert Island, British Columbia, Canada - ECP12_OM3 (SPAdes) (version 2) | ecosystem: Environmental > Aquatic > Freshwater > Wetlands > Bog ... | reverse complement strand
TTTAATATTCGTTTTACACTACTACTGTTTCCATATACTTCATTCCAGACAGCAGTAAAACTTCTACCACTAGCTCTGTATTCATCATAGACTTTCTTAGGCAAAGCTCCTACTAATACAAATCTACGTGCCATCTGAGAAAAGGAATCATAATTTTTATTCTTTGTTAAGCTAGAAGTATCTGAAGGTATTTTATGTGCTTTGCAAAAAGAATTTACTAACATCTTAAATATCTTCGGTCCTAATAATTTACGACTAACTGATAAGTACTGAACATGATCTGCACTTGTCCAGTTAGATTTATTTACCGTTGCTACATATCCTGCAATAACCTTATCAGTCATTGTCTGAAGTATAGCTTCCGCATCTAACTTACTATCAGGAAACCTTCTAACCTCTGTACTCGTTGGCATATGCTCTTCTTGAATATTTCATCTTTCTTTCTTCGGTTATGTTATAAAGAACTATTTACTACTATATACAATATAACACACTATACAACCTTTGTCAAGTCCTGTTATATAGGATGGTTAGGATAGGAATCGAACCTATAACCAAAGGATTATGAGTCCTCTGCTCTACCTTTGAGCTACCTAACCATAAATCATAGTCTTATGATTTCATCTCTTCCTATGAACGCCCGTAATTGTATGAGCATTCTCTGACTTGTAGAATATAGCTGTTCCACGTCTCTTGCCGTATTGCTTACGCATAGCACGTAAGATCTTATTACCTTTTTTTGTTAAGGGCATAACTTTCCTTTTTCTTCTATTAACTGCCATCGAAACTTTTTCGCTTCATATAATTGCAGCCAATACCTAGCAATCATAATTGCATCGATAGTGTCATCAGTTAACATTTGAGATAGCTTTTCTGCCTTCCTGCCAAATACTACCTTAAATTTCTCGACTGTAACATACTTAGGTACGCTACCCTTCCATTGCTGAGGAGTCCATAAAGCTATATTCTCAGAATCAAAATCGAAATGTGCAGCTATATAACCGACCATTGATGCTAGTCCTATGGTATAGTTCTGAGTAGCTGCTATCTTACCCTTCATAGAGTTAAAGAATGTAGGCCACTCACTAGCAAAGTATGTAGGGTCTGATTCGTAAACATCTATTGCTTGGGCCAGCTTTCGACAAGCCTCCTCCCATCTATACTTTAAAATCGAAGGATCTATTTGATGCGTCGATTTCATTTGTATGATACCATAGCTCCATGCTGCACTATCTAAATCATAGTAATTATCATCTTCTACCTTATTAAGGTCTACCAAGCACCAACCTAGATTCCTAACACTAGGATCGATGCTTAATAATATTGGCAATTCTTTCATCAAAGTCCTTCTGTCTATGATCTAACTCGATTACGTCTGCCGCATTAGTTAGACTTAAACTTAGTTTTGTTCTGAGCCCTCTTCCGGGCTCTGTGCTAAGTCCGAATAACGGACTATACTTCTCCTCCATATTGTATATCATTTCTTTTATTAGCCCCACTATCATTTTACCAGGCAAGCCAAGACTAATCCTACCACTACACTCGTCATGCACGCTTCCTGTAATAACACCGAATTGGTATCCTCCCGTATATGGATGCTTAATATAAGGGCTATACTTAATACGACTGCTATCCATGCTATGTAACGTCGCATAATTATCGACAGTCACTCTCTTTGCTATACTAGCTGCACATCCCTGTATAAAATAAGCTACTACTTTATAGGCCATTTCCACCGAACCATAATATTCATGCCCGAATGGATCACGTATAGGTTTACCCTCCTTTAGATCTCTTGCTATCTTTAATATTAGCTTTCTAATAGTCGGACAGGCCTTGTGTACTTCAGCAAACTCTTTCCTAGCTAACTTTAAAGCTATACCTGATACCTTAGCAAACCTATCCTCTCCCATGCCGAAATTCAGTGCAAGCTTGATAGTCTTATACAACTTATAGATCGACCAATCAGGATTGCTAGGACTAGGTATTGCCTCTAACTCTTTTCGATTAAAGTTAGTCCCTTTAATCTTGTTACAAAGCCAGACATACTCTGACCAGTTAATATCCGCTTCATAGGCTGCTCGTCTTTCTTCATCTTCGCTAGCCCATATATGAACTACATTCTCTATTTGGCTATGATCTAACCAAAATCCTAACCATCCTTCTGGTACTAACTGTATAGCTTTACTTCGTTTGTTTTGATTCTGGAAGTTTATCTTATACTTACTGCTACTCTGAAATCGACGAGTCCTAGCAGCACTCAGTCTATAGCTCTTTGGAATGCTAATAACTTCAAAGTGAATTCCTTCTTTTTCGTTATGTCTAGTTCTATCCCTTCTCGACGAAAGGCCATTTGTAATATGCCTAACACGTAGTTTGCAGTACTTCCGCGTACTACCATTACCATTTCTTCGCAATTCGGCGACTCCAGCTCTATGATAACTTCTGAAGTATCCAAGCACTTTGTTAATGTCGTAGACTTCATAGGATGCAATTGTTAACCTATCTTTTAGGCTATAATCTTCTAATTCCCCGCTCTCTGGTTGTCTATCCTTTGTAAATTCAACATCTAGCATTTGTAATTTATCAGACTTCCTCCATAAAAAATGTCCTGCCTCAGATATAGCAAATTCTATCTTTAACTCTTCATGCAGAAAGTCTGTTACCTGACTATTACTAGCAATGTTCTGTATCTGACCGTTAGTCCAACGGCTAACCCTAGCCATCCATAGCTCTTTTTCCTCTTCGCATTTCTCGATTCGATGTTCTATATCTTCTAAGTTAATATACTCCCGGCCTAACAATATCATTTCATGTAAAGGCTCACCCATGCCTAACTCTAACTGGCTATATGGTTCCCAATGTATAGGCTCTTGAACCTTCTCCCACACTGCTCGAAAGACGTTGCATGTTTCACTAACATCATGCAAGCAGTAAGGCCCTAACATCTCCATAGGTGCTCTATACATGCTTTCCATTCCTAGTCTTTTATCCTTTAACCATTTATGAAGCCTAAATTCTGGCTCATGTAAGGCATCGGCGGTAGTCTCACAGATAGATAGATACCAGTTAACAAACTTCAAACCGAACGCTGGCAAATTAGGTGCAACTGTCTTCATTGCTAGGAATAAATCATGCCTATTCTCTGGGTTAACCCAATAACCATGCCTCCATAGAACTATATCGTCAAAGTTAATTCCATTATAACTAACCTTCAGTACATCCGGTGACGCTAACAATTCTCGAAACTCTTCCTTATTGCTATCATCTACTAACTGAGGCTTACCACATATCCCCTTTTGATAGCCTACCATTTTCTGTATACAGTAAGGCGCATATACACTAGTCGTCTCTATGTCATAAAAGACTATATTCTCTTCTGGTATATCTTTAATGTGTAGCATAAATCATAAGCCTATGATTTAATTGTTGTGCCGGTTAAGATGCTCTTCCCATGTTTTCCTAACAATACTTCTTAGGTGTTCTGGTATTGACTCATGTATTTGCTTAGTCGCTATTAGAATCCCGAAGCAAACTCCATATCTAAAACCTATGTCAGTTAGCTTATCTACACTTAAAGCTCCCTTCGTAACTGCTATTATAATCTCTGTTTCAGCCAGCCACTTAATATGCTCTGCTATCTCTTCTGGCGTTTCCGGTACTTTCATCTAATACCTTTCTTTCTACTTCTAGATCTCGATTCAATGCATGATGTTCGGTAAACTGCTCAGGATACCTAGCAGCTAATTTATTGATATTAGCTTCGAATACTTGTCCCCAAGTCGAACCGATAGCTGAAATTGCTAGTCCTATGTACCATGTTAGATCACCTAATTCTTCGATCAAATTAGTCTTATCTATCTCTTTTCCGTATATTAAATACTTCTTGATAATATCGGCAAACTCCCCTGCCTCTGTCATTATGCCTAACTGTGCGTGTAATAGTTCAGCATCCTTTCTTTGTATAAGCTTAGACATTAGGTCATATCTCTTTACTTCCGTTGTTCTTAACAAATCTTGATATTCTGCCGGCGTCATATTAACTTTCTTTGTTAGGGATATGGTAGGGATCTGTAACCTACCATACCCAATTCAGATGGAGATTGGTTTATTAATTATTACTAGTCAATTACCTCCTAGTTAGTTGTTTCTATGTTTTCCTTCCTCTGTCCCACATATAGGACAGAAGCCTGTTTGTCGCAACTGCCTGACAAGTTCGTTTGCTATACCTTGTTCAATAGTTCCACGCAAGGCAGAGTCACCTAACTTATTAACTATGACTCGCTTGACTTCCTCTATCAAACGATCTGGTTTATCGTTACTCATATATACTTACTCCAATCAAATAATCTAACATTATAGTCTATCTCTGCGGGCAATCCAGCTTCCAGAGCCGCTGCCCATATTATTTGGCTAATGTTCACAGCAAGGTTAGGATCGAATAGTGCTGCATTAGGACTATCAACTATCCATGCCTCTCTATGGTTCTCCATTAACATAAAGGGTAACTGGGTCCGTCGCTTACTGCCAGTTACTTTCTTAATCATCGTCACTCCTAGTAAAACTTCACTTGATAACTTGCCCATCCCAATTAATACACAAGGCTCATTATACTCTATGAATTCTACTAGCCTATCTACATAAGGAGCTAATCGTTTTTGTCTTTCCCTTTTTTTCTTTGGTAGTGTCTTTCTATTCTTAGGATAGCAATAGGTCTTAACCCATTGTGTTCGATCTATTGATAGTCTCCTAACTAACCATGCTAACAATTCCTCTCCGTCACTTCCTAGGGGACTCTCCAATATTATAACTAATCTCTTTGCCATCCTCTTCGATTATTAATCCACCGGCCCTAGCAACCTCTTCGTTTATCTGTTTAGTTCGAAGGTTATATATAAGCGTAACGAATTGTAACGTTTCTTGTATATGTGCTAGCTCTTTGGTAGTCTCTTCAGTTCGCGCAAGTTCTGTCTCATCTTCTTTTTCCATCGTTTCCTTTAGATTCACATAGTAGTGTGTATTAAGCGCGGCTACTACTAGTTTCAATTGGTCCAATGTTAGAGGCAATATATCTCGTTTCTCAGTCATAGTGAACGCTTTCCGTATATTACTCTCAACTTAGCAATTAGAAAAGCTTTAGATAGAAATAGCTTTTCTGTTTGGGGATAGCCTCTGGTAGCACTAACAAACCATATCTTCCCTTCGCTCCACTTGGCTTCATTCCTGCCCTCCGCTTTATTAACTGCTAACCATTCTCCGTATAGACCTTCTATGCCTGGATAGGAATGCTCTCCACTAACTTCTGGGTGACTCTTAGGCGGGACTCGCATAAACTTATGATAGTTATATGAGTCCGTACGAAAGCGAACTACTTTTGACTCTAACTTCAGTTCTGGTTGTGGTTGTGGTTGTGGCTTCATCTTGCGTCTTTTCTAGACCGGGAGGCTAACTCCCGGTCATTAATTCATAGCCTTATGATTTAGAATGGCAGGTTATCTCTAAACTCCTCTATAGTGTCAGAGTCAGACGTGCCTTGAATCTCGACTACAGGTATATCTCGACCTTGCCACTCCCTATAGCTAAGTTTAGCTACTACTCCTGGACGTTCCTTAGTAACCTCGTCGAACATTTCCTCTATCTCTTCCTCTGTTACTTCGTTCCCTACGTCATAGCCTAACTTTGCCATTTCCTGTCGAAATATCTGTAAACCGAATTCGTTAGCTTCTCCCTCTTTATCAACTAAGTTATACCAGAATGTGATAGTAGGAGCCTCTAACTCTGTATCACATATCATAAACTTAGCTCTAGCCTTTTGTCCCTTGCCGTCTACATAAGGTTGCAAGACTACCTCTTTCACTAACATCTCATACTTGCCCGTCTTAATAATCGCAGCACCACTAGCAGGCACATTCGAGAATGCCCTTTCCAATGGACTCTTCTTACTAGCCGTTGCTTTCTGCCTGTTAATAGGCGCTAGCTTTTTCTTCTTTAGTCTAGGAACCTCTTCTTCTTCTTCTTCCTCTTCCTCCTCGACTACTTTGCGAACTAGCTTTTTCTTAGCAACGGGCGCAGTCTCAGTCTCTTCCTCTTCCTCCTCTACTTCATTCGTTTCCTCGTCTGTCTCTTCATCTTCGATGTTAGTCGCCTCTTCATCTTCTAACTCCTCTTCTCGCCGTTTGTTAGGCATAGGCCTAGCCAATGGTTTATTAGCCGACTTTCCGCTTATTGGTGCTAACTTCTTTTTCAACATATGTTTTGTTTTTCTCTGCTTTTGCTAATCTGCTAGGTCTTTCGATAGTCTCATCGTCAGCACCTAGCATTAACTTAGCAAAATTTTGTTCAGCTAACTTTCCTGCTTCAGGACTGTTAGTGAAGAAAGATTCCCACTGCCGCCAAGGTGGACTATCATCAGTCCTAGTAGGTGGGTCTACTATATATCTATTAGGTATATATACCTTCCTAATTCTGGTTCCTGCCATTAGCGAACCAGAGCCATCGAAGCTAATATACCTATCTCTGTCTTTTTGTCCGCGTCGCAATCTAGCAAACATGCCATGCATGATAACGTCAGACTGTGTATGAGCAAAGTGCTGCACTCTCTTTGGTAAAGACGTTTCTCTGATAGGGCTAACATTGCCGAACTTATCTTTTTTGTCTTTCTCATCTGAATGCGATATAGCCACTACACCTATACCTAATGTTAACAGTCTATTATAAAATTTCCTAACAGGAGTAGTCTGAAGCAATTCCCATCCACGCCCCCAATCCCCTCCCTCCGATGGATGATCTACATTAGCTTTATCACAATGATAGTCCGATGCCATCTTAGTGGCCATATCTAACGTATCGATAATTGCTAAGTCATAAGGACACTTGTCTTCCATCTCATCTATAACCTCCATTGCTGAAGTATAGACTATACCATCATCGTCTACATCCCATCCTAGTTTCTTTTGTTTATATGGACGATCCCAACTAGTTATGACTATCTTCGGGCAATCTACGTCTGAATAGCCTGCCTCAAATGCCAGCAAACAAACGTTAGGGCATCCTGAAAAAAATGTAGTTTTCCCCCACTTAGGAGGACCTATTAATAGATACTTCAACCGTTGTGGTCGCCACTTAACTATTACACTTTTAGTAGGTAATAATAAGCTAGACTCTGCTTGCTCTACTACCTTAAATTGACTTGGTTTCATAGTATTATCTCCATGCTATGGGCATTAAATCCGAACTAGTTCGAATTTAATCCCCATGCTTCGGCTATTATTTCATAGCCTTATGATTCTTTTTCTCTCTATTATCCTTCACTATTAGACTATCTATCCTGCATATACGCAAGACGCATATCCCGGTAACATTAACCCATAGCACCTTACCATCTTCCTTGACTAACACTTCCACATGCTCTGCTCCAATTATATCTAACTGTTCCATTTATCCCTCGCATCTTCTACTACTGCACACATACAGGCTGCAATTGTTGCCATCGCATATATAACGAGAGCAACCACTATCACTATCAAACATATTACTATTCTCATAATTACATTATATCAGATTACTAACTGTTAGTCAACTTTGCATTTCATTCCAAGCTTTCATCTATCTTTCCCGGTTCTGTATATGGGAATCCACATTAACTTTCGTAGGCTATGCTTGGGACCATATGGGACTCTCTTCCAATGGCCACTCACCCAATGTGCTGCAATAGATCGATCAGTATAGGTGAAGCCTCCAGCCTTAGATATACTATTGGTTAACTTAATAGCCAATTCTCCGACAAACTTAGCATGGTATAGTCCTATTATATGCCTATTTCCTTCCATCTTAGGTTTTCTAATAATATCTGACTCTATTGGATCAGACACAATTTGATAGCTAGATAAGAATAGCAATATCTTTAAGGCAACGGCTATCATTCGAGTAGTAAACTCATTATCTAACTCGTCGCTTTTCAGAGGAGTTATCAAGGGATGACTGCCGCTCACTATCGAAAAGACTTTCTTAACATTAACTGCATCCGTAGGCGTAGTACCAGCATAGGCTATAGAAGACTCTACACAATCGAAGTCTAAGTTACCACTAACACCTAACCCATTATATTCATTATGGAATGGAGGAATCCTATAATTCCCCCATACATCTGCAATTTCCTTAGCAATAAGTAAAGGTAAATGGTAGGTATCATTTGCTTCTATATTAACTACGTCCAAATACATCATTGAACATTCCTCGTCCTTCCTCCTAATTGTTAATAATCCCTTAGGCAGGTATACTCGAAAGCTAGGCCAACGCCAATGTAAATCGCTAATCTCATAGTCATCTGGTAGAGGACTTTTCATTAGTACTGGCGCAAACTCCTTCTCCATATATAACGTTGGTCGTTCATGTTCCATAGCCCTAACTAAACTAACATACTGTGTGTTTAAGACTTCATCGACTCCTCTGTCCATACCTTGCGTAAATTCCATCAAGAAATCTAGCATTAAGTAATCGCAAGCTTCTTGGTTATAATAATCTGCTTGCCTATACTGCGGTAGGATATAACGTTTAGTCATTATAGTTTGCCATAGCAAAGGCATCTTCTTTTGTAACTTGTTCCATACCTTATCGCAAGCCTGTATGTATTGCTTACTTATCATTGCTTCTTTCTCGTTCATTCTTCCCCTATCTCTTGCTCGTGCTCTAACTCTCTATGTTTGAAATCTCTTCTAACAAACTCTGGCAACATTATCGATCCGTGCTGACATAGCGGCAGATACTCACAGAACGAATTATATAGGTGACACTGACTAGTGTTAAGTGCCATACCTAACATTCCATGTGCTAACTCACAACCTATTCCCTCCTTATCTTCTATCCCCATTAGCCTGAATGCTGTAATGTGTGGCTCTAATATATCCTTTTCGAATCGTTCTAGTGCTCCTTTAATCAAGGGCATCCTTTGTCTATAGAAAAACTTAGATCTCTCTCCTTTGTAGTTTTCCTTAACCCTATCTATATACTCTTTCTTAGTTTCATGTTTAGTTTCTTTAGGTCTTAACCTACTCTTCCTTAATCCATTTGTTACATTTCCCGAGGGACGCTCTCCTGTGCATCGCCAGTATAGCCAAGCATAGTATAGAAACTGAAACCTAAACGACCAGGCATCTAGCATAGCAGCATCGAATCGGCCCGCAGTCTTGAAGTCCCATATATAAATACCATTCCTAAGATTAGGATGTGCTACCAAGTCTATCCTACCAGATAGTTTCACTCCTCGAAATTTAGTTTCAAATGTCTCTTCTACTTTTCTAACTCTAATCTTCGAATCGAGTTTGTGATAGTACCATCTATAGTTGTCGAATGTAATCTGTGCTAGTTGCCTAACTAATTCTAATTCATCGGCATCACCCGGCATTAATAACATATCATCAGGAAGTTTTATAGGCCTGATCTCTATCGGATATTCCTTAGGAGTCTCACCATAGTGTCCTGAGTTATATAATTCCGCTAGTCCTTCATGTACCAACTGTCCATATACTAGGGGACGACTAATTCCTGCTCGCCTATCCAATTTCAATGCATATTTATAAAACCACTTACGCGGGCAACTAGCTCGCATCATAATCTCTGACTGTGTTATAACATCCTTAACCGATGCTATGATAGCTTCCTTGCTAACTTTATCCCATACGAAATAGTTAGGCTGTTTAATCTTCTTCATGCTAGTCGTTATATTTAATCTTACAAGGCACCACTATAGTATGCGGATCATCCAATCGTCCCGCTGTCGTACATCCGACTCTTAACTTACATTTCCTACAATATATAAGATAGACTCCTACTCGTTTTGCTGGATAGGGTAGCTTAACTGTACAAAAAGGAGATTGTCCCTCTGTTACATCTAAGCTAACACCATTAGGATACTCTGGCCTAGTAGGACACTTCGGTTCAAGTCCAGAATCTATCCAGGTTATACTATGCCTATCCATTCTTAGTGTCTCCATAGATTGCTTGCTCTAACTTAACCAGCAAGTCTTCATACTCCTTCTGCTCTTTGAGATCATGCCCCAATACTCGAAAGAAATCTAATGCTAGTTTTACTAGCTTATGTTCTCTAGGTGTTAGTCCATCAAATGGATTCATAATCTTATGATTTCATTGCCAGACCTTCTCGCTTATGTTGCTCTAACACTCGCTTGCATGTAGCTATAACAATTTCTTCCAGCGATTTATTATTTTCAATTCCCTCATATACACTCTTATCTGGGAACTTCGCAGTAGATAAGAAATAATAATAGGCGCAGCTATGCAAGCTTGACTTTCGGTTAGTCCTTCCTCTGGCTTGTTGCACATTAAGACTGTTAAAGGAACTACTATAGAATATAGCGTACCTAACATTAGCAAAATCGTTGAGAGACATACCTGAACCAACAGTTGCAATGGTTGCCTTAATTTTATGATCTCGCCATCCATACACGTCAAACTTACCGTCTCCCGTAAGAAGTGTAGTCTTGCAAGGTAACACTTTAGATAATAACTCTGCCGTCTTTTTAAATGCAACCCATATGAGTACCCTCTCTCCAGCATCAAGCAACTCGGAGCATAACTCACACAGCCTATCCATTTTATTAGACTTAACAATCGCATAGTTTCCTTTATTATCCTTAATGAATCCGTCGCTAACACATAGTAGCTTAACGAGCAAGCTAGCCGCACTCTTAATTTCAAGGGCAAAGTTTTCTTCTTCATAAGTATAACTCTTCAATAATTGTCTTTTAATTGCTAACTGTTCTGTAGTAGCATCTACACTAATCGGAATATCCCTAATCTCTCGCGTCTCCTTAGGAAAGTATATATCCACATTATCTATTAGTTTCCGCTGAATAGCTTCCACCGATCCTTTGCGAGGATAACGTTGAATGAATCCCGCAAAGTTAGGTGTAGCTATCATGTATAACTCTCTAAACTCTGACAAGTTTTTCGATAACTTCTTTTCTAAGTTCATAGCTGCCGCTTGTCCATATAGATCCTCCAGGTTTCCGGCAGTCATCATACTACCACTAAGTCCTATGCTAGGTAATCTCCAGGTTAACTGTGTTACTACCCCCGAACGTTTCGAGTTAACATTCTTAAACATCCATAGCTCGTCCACTACCACACAGTTAATAGCATCAAAGTCTATCGTTACAAAGTCCTTTCTCTTTCTCCATTTAGAAATTAGTCCTGACGATAGGAATGTAGGATGTATTAGCTTACGTAGTCCCATAAGCCTAATCTCGTCCCGCCATTGCCTGTCTGCCTTTGGACTACATATGATTAGTGGCCGAGGATCTTTGCTAATCATAAACATCCAAGCCAATGCTATCCTAGTCTTTCCACGTCCTATTTGCCACCAAATTATTCCACGCT
>Ga0209040_10003865_pt1 | contig 11399 bp, 14 predicted proteins | sample BogFormECP12_OM3_FD_188240 | JGI IMG/M metagenome (GOLD analysis project Ga0209040, IMG submission 188240) | Bog forest soil microbial communities from Calvert Island, British Columbia, Canada - ECP12_OM3 (SPAdes) (version 2) | ecosystem: Environmental > Aquatic > Freshwater > Wetlands > Bog ... | reverse complement strand
TGACCGGCGGCGAGCCGACGCTCCGCCTCGATCTCATCGAGATAGTCGAGCGGCTCGCTCGCGTGCCCGGAGTGCACGGCCTGGCGCTGACGACCAACGCGCTCCTGATCCCCGAGCTTGCGCCGGCGCTGAAACGCGCGGGGCTGAATCGAATCAACGTGCATCTCGACAGCCTGGACGCTGCGACCGTCGAGCGGCAGATGCGATGGGGCAGCTTCGAGAAAATCTGGCGCGGAATCGTCGCCGCCGAAGACGCCGGACTTACCCCGATCAAGCTCAACTCGGTGGTGACGGCCGGCTACAACGAATCCGACGTCGTCGATCTGGCGCGCCTGACCGTCGAGCGCGACTGGCACGTGCGATTCATCGAGCTGATGCCGCTGGGCGGCGGCGAATGCGCGCAACTGTCGATGAAGCGTTACGTGTCCAACATCGAGACCCGGCGCAGAATCGAGGCGGCGCTCGGCCCGCTCACTGAAATCCCGTCCGAAAACCTGGCCGACGAATCGCGCAACTTCCAGCTGCGCGGCGCCCGCGGCGTGGTCGGCTTCATCAGCCCGGTCAGCGAGCCTTACTGTGGGACCTGCAACCGGATGCGGCTGACGGCGGACGGAAAATTCCACCTGTGCCTGCTCAACGACAACGAACTCGACGTGCGCCAGGCTCTGCGCTCGAACTCAAGCGACACGATCGCCGCCGTCGCGCGAATCCTCAAGCGCGCAGTCGAGCTGAAGCCCACCGGCCATCACCTGCTCGAAGGCCGCTCGACCCAGGACCGCTCAATGTACCAAATCGGCGGCTGACGCTGCGCGCCTCGCTGCGCTCAGCGCTCTTCTTTTTCTCTTCCGAGTCGAAAGCGTTTGATTGACATCCGTGAGAGCCATCGATTCGGATTTAACACGACGGAACACTGAGCAATGATTATATTTGTAATGTGAGATCGCGTAGCGTCGATTTTGCTCCCGTATCGATGGCGGTCGCGTTCTCGTTATTCGGACTTCCATCCTGCTCAAATCAAGAGTTCGCGGTCGTGACACCTCAAGAGCGAGTGCAAGTGATTGCGCAGCTACAACAGGCGAGGCAAACCGATCTCGATAACGCGGCAGATATCTCCTTAGGTCCCATCGCAGAAGCCGACTACCTTGCGCAAGCCGAGAAGGCGGATTCGACAATCAGAGATTTGAACCAACATTCGGATGTCCTCGAATCGGAAGTATCCGCCGCGCTATTCGTTCCGCCAAAGCATCTTTCGCCTGAAATGAGGGCCCAGGTAGTGGAGAGGTTGGAGCAAGCAAAGGCGCTCGACGACGAGAAGTGGCGCAATAACCTGGGAAGCGAAGATGGAAATTGGGTCACGCTGTTATGCGATATTCAGGCGAGGCGAGCGACGCGAGTTATCAAAAAACTTGAAACCGGAGAGCCCGTTTCGTGGTTCGAAATCAACGACGCAATGACCACTCCGGACGAAATACCTTAGGATGCTCGACACGTCTGGCGCTGACGCCGCGCGCCTCGCTGCGCTCAGCGCTCTTCGCCGAACAGGAATATCGAAAGCGCGATCATCGCGAACATGAAATTCGGAATCCACGCGGCGACTGCCGCGGGCAGCAGCCCCGAACGACCCAGCGCGGACGTGATTCCGAGCGCGGTCCAGTAGGCGAAGCCGATGATGATCGCCAGCCCGAAGCTGCGCCCCAGGCTCAGGTTGCGCGGCAGCGGATCGAGGCTCAGCGCCATCCCCAGCGCGGCCATTATCAGGCACGCCAGCGGCATCGCGTACTTGAGATCGCGATCGACGACATAGCCGCCCGGGTCGAGTCCCTTGCTGCGCAGATCCGCGATGTAGCGGTCGAGCTCCCACAGGCTGAACTCCTCCGGGTCGAAGCGCAGCAGGCCGAAATCGGCGGGCGTCAGTCCCAGCTCCAGCCGCGTCGCGTCAGTCTTGGTAACCGCGCCGCCCTCGGCCAGCTGGAACGAGTTCACTCCGCTCTCGACCCACTCGTGACCGTTCCATTGCGCGCTCGCCGCGTGCTCGAGATCGATCAGTCCGAAATCGCCGTCGAGTTGATAGTGCGTGATACCCTTGAGCTGCGACTGCTGCTTGTCGAAAGTGTCCACCGAAATGAATCCATCGCGCACGCGCACCCAGATACGCCGGTTGGCAAACACCGCCTTGAGCTGGTGCTTCTTCAGCTCCACCGCGTAGATATATTTCGCCTCGCGGGTCGCGGCGGGAACCACAGTTTCGCTGATCAGAAAATCAAAGCCCGAAATCAACACCGCGACCAACAGCACCGGTACCGCCATCTCGAGCCGGCTGATGCCCAGTTGCTGGCACGCAAGCACCTCGCCCGATCGATTCAGCAGCGCGAAGCCGAGCAGCACCCCGGCCAGGCTCGCGACCGGCAGCACCTGCGAGACTATCAGCGGCAGCTTGAGCGCGAAGTACTCCAGGCCCAACAACCCGAGCCCGCCGTAGCGGATCAGGTCGTCGAATCGATCGAACATGTCGCCGAGCAGGTAGGCCGCCGTGAACGCCGCCAGGCAAACCATGAACGGGCCGAAGAACTGGCCCGCGATGAAACGGTCCATCACCGGCGACAGCCGCGGGCGGAGTCTCATGCGGCCTGCCTGCTGCGTTCGAAGCGCTCGACGAAATCCCAGATGATGTCGCCGGGGCCGCGGCCCTGGTCGCCCTTGTCCGACGCCGCGCGGTAAAAGAACCAGAACGCCAGCGCCATGAATATGACGTCCGGGATGCTCATCGCGACCCACGAGTTGAGCCTGCCGCGCTGCGCCAGCGTCTCGCCCACGCGCATCAGTGAGTAATAGAGAAAGAACAGCGCGACGCTGACCCCGAAGCGCTCCGAATGGCCGCCGCGCGCGGGCTTGAGTCCGAGCGAGATGCCCAGCAGGGCGAACAGCATCGTGGCGAACGGGACCGTAAACTTCCCCGCCAGCTCGGTCTCCGCGGCGTAGTCCGGTTTGCCTTTGGCGCGCGCCGCCTTGATATCGGCGCGCAGATCCGAGTACTTCATCTCGCCCGGATCCTCATCGCTGACGCCGAGCGCCGCCTCGGGCGTGACGCTCAGATCGTAGGTCTTGAAGCTGGTCACGTGAGTGGCGTTGTCGGCGGGTTCGATGCCGAAGATCGAGCCGTCGAACAGCCGCAGCGTGATCGACTTGTTCTGCCGGTCGGGCACTATCATTCCATGCTTGGCGATTATCGTGTTCTGGTTGCGTGGATCGCGTGCGTCCGAGATCATCACGCCCTTCAGGCTGGAATCGGTATCGGACATCTCGTCAACATAAACGACCAGCCCGGGGAAATTGCTGTTGAAGATTTTTTCCTTCAGCCCGGCGCTGGTCCGGGTCTGGCTCAGCTCGTAGAGCTTGTCGCGCAGATTGGAATTTGCCCACGGCCTCAGCGAGAACGCGAAGTAGCTCGAAATCGCATACACTCCCAGCGCCACCAGCATCACCGGCACCGCCAGCCGATACAGGCTGACGCCGCAGGCGCGCGCCGCCGTCATCTCCTGATCGCTCGACATCCGCCCGAATCCCATCAGCACGCCAAGCAGCACCGCCATCGGAAACGTCAACTCCAGGAAGGCCGGCATGATGTATCCGATGATACCCACCACCTCGCCTAGGCTGACGCCGTGATTGACGACCATGTCCATCAGCTTCAGCAGCTTGCCGGTGACCAGCGCGAAGGTCAGCAGGCCGACGTCGACGGCGAACGGCGCCAACACTTCGCGCGCAACGTAGCGGTCGATAATCGCAAATCCGGGGATTGCCAGTCTCATTGATTCGATCCTGCCGCCGGCTGGGCCGCGTTCAAGTCTAGACATCCCGCCGCGCGATTGAAACTTCCGCCTTTGATCTTCCGCTGACTTGCCTCGCCCCGCTCCGTATCATCCCGACCAAAATGAACAACGCGAGCCCATTCGTCATCCTGACCGAAGCGAGCAACGCGAGCGCAGGGAAGGATCTCGGACAGCTTCGCGCCAGCGAAGCCGGTACCGGTTCCGAATCGCTGCATCCAAATGAATGCGCCCACTTGCGCAGCGACAACCGCAGACGGCCGCTTCGCGATTCCTGAACCGGTACCGGCGGCGCTCACGCCCCGCTGTCCGAGAACCTTCGGCTTCGCAGACTTCGCTCTCAGGATGACCCGGCGTCATGCGCGCCACCGCCGCGGCGCTCTGATATCATCGCCCCTCGATGAGAAATTTTCGCGACAAGGGCCGCAGTCCGCGTTTCAACCGCAACGCGCCGAATCCCCCGCGCCGCAATTCGCCGCCGTCCCCCGCCAAACCGGCGGCGGCGCCTCCGCCTCCGGACCGCGACTATCGGCGGGCCGATACGGATGAGCGCGAGACGCGTCGCGCGAGCGGCAACGATCGCGAAATCGTCTTTGGCGTCGAACCAATCCGTGAGCTAGTCGCCGCCGCGCCGGGCTCGATTCGAGCGCTCTACGTGAAAGCCGGCGACGAGCGGCGCTTCGCCGCCGAGATCGATCTGGTCAGGACCGGCGGCGGCCGCGTCGAGTTCGCCGACGGCGCCGCCCTGGAGCGACTGGCGGGTCCCGCCGCGCGACATCAGGGTATTGCGGCCCTGATGCGCGAGTACGAGTACACGCCGCTCGATCAGATTCTCGTCGATCAGCCCGACCCGATCGTGCTGGTCGACGGCGTCACCGATCCGCGCAACCTGGGCGCCCTGATGCGCTCGGCGGAAGGCGCCGGCGTCGGTGCGATCGTCATCGCGAAGGACAGGACCGCGGGTATCACGCCCGCGGCGGTCAAGTCGTCGGCCGGTGCGTGGATCCATCTGAAAATAGCGCGATGCGGCAACGTCGCGCGCACCCTCGAGCAGCTCAAGCAGGCGGGCTACTGGACTGCGGCGCTCGCACCCGGCGGCGACACTTCCCTCTACGCGCTCGACACCTCGCGCAAGCTCGCGCTCATCGTCGGCTCCGAGGGGCGCGGCGTGCGCGACATCGTCAGGAAGGGCGCGGACTTCGTCGTGGACATCCCGATGCGCGGCAAAGTCGGCTCGCTCAACGTGTCGGTCGCCGCCGCCGTCGCGCTATTCGAAATCGCCCGCCGCCGCACGGCCGCGAATCAGCCAGTCCAGATATGACTCACCTGCCTTCATTTGCTATAAGTAATTCCATGGGAATGTTGATGGACTATCTTCAGGCGGCCGTGCGTCACGCCAAGTACGAGTGCCTCGATGACGGGTCGTGCTACGCCCATATACCTGACATTCCGGGGCTCTGGGTCCGTGCGGCCGACGAGGAAGCAGCGCGCGTCGAATTGATCTCCGCGCTGGACGACTGGCTCTATGTCAACGCCCACACCGCCCAGGTGACTGTACCCGAATTTGATGGCCTCTCGTTCATGAGGCCGCCACGCAGGGCCGAAAACTAGCGTTTCGTGGCGCGTCTCACGCCGTGCTCGCGGACCGACTTCATTCGTAAACTCAAGCGGCTCGGGTTCGCTGGCCCCTTTGCGGGGACAAAACATGAGTTCATGTCCGCACCGGGCAAAGCAAACATTCGCGTTCCCAATCCTCACGAAGGCGACATAAGCGTCGACTTGCTTTCCCGAATCCTGCGCGACAACCACATTGATCGCGATGACTGGATCAACGCATAGCCGCGCTGGCGTCAAACCTACACCGACTTGCCCTTCGCACTCTTCTTTGTCGCCGGCCTGGCTCGCTTCGGCTTGCCCTCGGCGAAGCCTGGATACTTGCGCGCCAGCGCCTTCTTGATTGTGTTCATCCAGTTGGATTCGTACTGGCTGGCGATTTTTCTCATCCCGCCAACCTGCTGACTGGCTTCTTTCATCTGCGCCTTCAGCAGTACCGCGCCTTTGACCAGATGCGGATGCATCGCGTGGGCGTTGAGGTCAGACAGCGTCTTGGCGATCACTTTGAGTTCTTCCTTGATACGGTCTGCGTAAACCCTGGCCCATTGGAGGTCCATCAGGGTGCTGCTGGTCGGCTTGGCTTTTGGCATAACGATCACTGTTCCTGATTGACCCGCATGATCGCAAGGGATTTAGTTGTCACCTCGGGAACATCGTCGGCGTCTCGCGCGGCGCCAAGCGCAACTCGCGTCGCGCGCCACCGAGTTTTGCGTCCGTCGATCCTTCGCCGAAGGGAAGCCAAAGCGCGCGAAGCGGCCTTCGCGATGCAAGAAGCAGACCCTCAAACGCCCGCTCGCTTGACAGTCGCCGCGCCGCCGAATAGCTTTTCCTTCTTAAACGTCGTTTGCCGATGTAGCTCAACGGTAGAGCACCTGATTTGTAATCAGGTGGTTGCGAGTTCGATTCTCGCCATCGGCTTGGTCGGCACGATAGCCTTGGGAGGAGAGGTTCCCGAGTGGCCAAAGGGAGCAGACTGTAAATCTGCCGGCTTATGCCTTCGGAGGTTCGAATCCTCCCCTCTCCACCAGTATGATAGTGAGCTTGAAGGGGAGAGCGGGAATAGCTCAGTTGGTAGAGCGCGAGCCTTCCAAGCTCGGGGTCGCGGGTTCGAGTCCCGTTTCCCGCTCCAAACCATCCGCGGCCAGACGAGGCGGTGATTTTTTTGGTGAATGGCGATTGTTCCGGTTGAGCAGTGCAACCACGGATGCCCATGTAGCTCAGTCGGTAGAGCACTTCCTTGGTAAGGAAGAGGTCACGGGTTCGAATCCCGTCGTGGGCTTTCCAGATTTTGCGCGGGTTGAGCGGCGGAGAAATTTTTCGAGGCGAATTACTTTTCGAGGCGACTTATAATGAGAGATCTTATTTCACTTTCGTGCGATTCCTGCAAATCGCGCAACTACACCACGACCAAGAACAAGAAGACGCAGACCGACAAATTCTCAATCAAGAAGTTCTGTCCGAAGTGCCGCTCGCACACAGTTCACAAGGAAGGCAAAATTTCTTGATGGGAGTTGCTGAGGGTTAATGTTGATGTGTTCGAGGTCGACTGAGCCTCGATGCACGACAGCACATTGAAAAAAGAAAAAGTGCTGAGGTCAAACTTATGTGTTCGGGGTCGACTGAGCCTCAGTGCACGACAGCACATTGAAAAAGGGTCAGTAGCTCTAATTGGCAGAGCATCGGACTCCAAATCCGAGGGTTCCAGGTTCGAATCCTGGCTGGCCCGCCAAAAAATGACAACGGTAGACCGAAAACTACGCGGCTCTTGATTTAGGCACGAAAAATGGATAGTTTGAAAAGTTACTTCAATCAGGGCGTAAGTTTCGTCAAGGAAGCATGGACGGAGCTTGCCAAGGTCCATTACCCCTCGCCCAAGGAAACCATGCAGGCCACGGTTGTGGTTGTCGGTCTGACGTTTGTGATGGCTTTGTGGCTCGGAGTGATCGACTTTTTCGCGGTGCGCGGCGTGCAGATGCTGCTCCGCTAGGATCGACGACCGGCTGATTCAAATGACTGAACCCGTGACCGAAACCGCCAAGTCCGCGATGAAATGGTATGTCGTCCATACCTACTCGGGCTACGAGCACAAGGCCAAGGCCGCGCTCGAGGAGCGGGTGCGCTCGCTCCACAAGGAAGAGAAAATCGGCAAGGTGCTGGTGCCGATTGAGCGCGTGCAGGAACTGGGCAAGGGCGGCGCGCGCAAGGTTTCCAGCCGCAAGTTTTTCCCCGGGTACATCTTCGTCCAGATGGTGCTCGACGACGAGACCTGGCACGTAATCAAGAACACCCCGAAAATCACCGGCTTCGTCGGGCATTCCACCAATCCGCCCGAAGTTCCGATTTCCGAAGTTGCGGAGATCGAGCAGCAGATGGAAGAAGGGGCGCTGCGGCCCAAGCCCAAGGTGCTGTTCGAGGTGGGCGAGGCGATCAAAGTCGTTGACGGCCCGTTCCAGGACTTCAATGGCACCGTCGAGGAAGTCAAGCCGGAAAAGGGCAAGGTGCGCGTTCTCATCTCGATCTTCGGCCGCGCAACCCCGGTCGAGCTCGACTTTGTGCAGGTAGAGAAGGCCTGAAAACAACAATCGACTCGCCGGACGCGCGCTGCCGATTCGCGCGCGCGTGAGCGGCGTTCGCGACCTGAGTAACCGGGAACGAGTTTAAAGTGGCTAAGAAAGTAGTCGGATCGATCAAGCTGCAGATTCCGGCCGGCGCGGCCAATCCGTCGCCGCCGGTTGGACCCGCGCTTGGCCAGCGCGGCGTCAACATCATGGAGTTCTGCAAGGCCTTCAACGCCCAGACCCAGAACATGCAGGGCCTGCTCATCCCGGTGATCGTCACCGTGTACGCCGACCGCTCGTTTACCTTCGTCACCAAGAGCCCGCCCGCGTCGATTCTCTTGCTCCGCGCCGCGGGAATCGAAAAGGGCTCGCCGATGCCGAACAAGAACAAGGTCGGAAAGGTCACCCGCGCGCAGGTCGAGGAAATCGCCAAAACCAAGCTCAAGGACCTGACCGCGGCCGACCTCGCCGCCGCCGTCAACACCGTCTCAGGCACCGCGCGCAGCATGGGCATCGACGTTACCGATTGAGGCTGAACAAAATGGCAGGCAAGAAATACAACGAAGCGGCCAAAAAGATCGATCGCGAAAAGCGCTACACGCTCGAAGAAGCGGTCAAGCTGGTGGTCGATAACAAGCTCGCTAAGTTCGACGAGACTGTCGAGATTGCGGTGCGGCTCGGCGTCGACCCGCGCCAGGCCGACCAGAACGTGCGCGGCACCATCGTGCTGCCGCATGGAACCGGCGCGGTGGCCCGTGTGCTGGTGGTCGCCAAGGGCGAGAAAGAGCGCGAGGCGCGCGAGGCGGGCGCGGACTTCGTCGGCGGCGACGACATCATAAAGAAAATCCAGGAAGAGAACTGGCTCGACTTCGACCGTGTCATCGCCACCCCCGACATGATGGGCCAAGTCGGGCGCATCGGCAAAATCCTCGGCCCCCGCGGCCTGATGCCCAATCCCAAGGTCGGCACCGTCACCTTCGACGTCGCCAAGGCGGTCGCCGAAATCAAGGCCGGCAAAGTGGACTACCGCGTCGACAAGGCGGGCGTCGTGCACGCGCGCGTCGGCAAGCTGAGCTTCGGCGAGCAGAAGCTGCTCGACAACGTGCGCGCCATTCTTGGTGCGATCGTTCGCTCCAAGCCCGCCAGCGCCAAGGGCAACTACGTTCGCAGCGTCGCGCTGTCGTCGACGATGGGCCCCGGGGTGCGCGTCGATACGGCGCAGGCGGCGCCCAAGGCGCTCGCGGCGGCTGCATAGGATTATCGGTTTTTCGTTCGTTGGAGTTGGATCGGTATAATGAAGAAGTCAGAAAAAACCGCGCTGGTCGAAGATCTCGCCAGTAGTTTCGGCCGCGCCAGTATCGCGTTGGTGTCCGAGTACCGCGGCATGACGGCGGCTGAATCGACCGAGATGCGCAAGCGCCTGCGCGCCGTGCGTGGCGAGATGCGCGTGGCCAAGAACACCCTGGTCCGCCGCGCTATCAAGGGCACCGGCTACGAGGCGCTCGACAGCAACCTCGGCGGACAGGTCGGCCTCATTCTCAGTTACGAGGATCCGGTCGTGCTCGCCAAGACCTTCACCTCGTTCGGTCCGCTGGGCGACAAGCTGAAGCTGCGCGGCGCGGTGCTCGACGGCAAGGCACTCACGCCCGCCGAAGTCCAGGCGCTGGCCGCCTTGCCGCCGCGGGCGGTGATTTTCGGCCAGTTGCTCGGTCTCTTGAATGCGCCTGCGACCCAGCTGGTTCGTCTGCTCAACGAGCCGGGCTCGTACCTTGCGCGCGTGATCGACGCGATTGGAAAAAAGAACGGCGCCGGCGCGCCGCCTCCGCCAGCGGCGGCAGCTTCATCGGAACCTGCTCCCGAGGCAGCGGCGCCCGCGTCCGAGGGTTGATAGGGAGAATGGCGATTTTGACGCGCGTGCACGGCGCATGCGCGATGGTTACGTTAGATGATCCCGTTGAACGATAAAAAGATTCTGGGGCGCTCCCATATCTCCCCGGACGCGTGAACAAGGAGAGAAGGTAACATGGCAGAAGCACAACTCAGCCGCGATCAGGTGAAGGACTACCTCAAGAACCTCACCCTCATCGACGCGGCGGCGCTGGTTAAGGAACTCGAGGCCGAGCTCGGCGTATCGGCTGCGGCTCCGGTCGCTGCCGCCGCTGCTCCGGCCGCCGGCGCTGCGGCCGCCGCGGCGCCCGAGAAAGAAGAGTTCAACGTCGTGCTGACGGGCTCCGGCGACAAGAAGATCCAGGTGATCAAGGTCGTGCGCGAACTGACCGGACTCGGCCTCAAGGAGGCCAAGGACCTGGTCGACGGCGCGCCCAAGGCGGTCAAGGAAGGCGTCAACAAGGCTGAAGCCGAAGAGATCAAGAAGAAGCTCGAAGCCGCCGGTGGCAGCGTGGAGCTGAAGTAGGAAGGATTTAGTCTTTTTGACGCACAACAAAGGGCCGGCAAATTCACGCGGCGCGCATCTGGCCGCCGCGCGCGGATTTCAAACGGTCTTTATCGATGAAGCCGTGGGCACGGGGCAAACCCCTGCGCCTGCGTCCTCTATTGCTTCACGGCGCGCCGAAGTATGTGGCGCACGCACGGTGAGGTAGCTGATGGCCCAGGTTCATGTAACAAGCAATCTTCGCATTCGCCGCTCGTTCGGCAAGATCAAGAAGATCATCGAGATTCCGAATCTGATCGAGATTCAGAAGCGCTCGTATGACGACTTCCTCCAGGTCGGCGTCTCGACCGAGGACCGCGCCGACGTCGGCCTGCAGGCGGTCTTCAAGTCGGTCTTTCCGATCAAGGATTTCAACGAGACCGCGTCGCTCGAGTTCGTCTCGTACGAGCTCGGCACGCCCAAGTACGACGTCGAGGAATGCCATCAGCGCGGCATGACCTACGCGGCGCCGCTGAAGGTCAAGATTCAGCTCGTCATCTGGGACGTCGAGAACGGCCGCCGCTCGATCAAGAACGTCAAGGAGCAGGAAGTTTACTTCGGCGAGATTCCGCTGATGACTGGCAACGGCACCTTCATGGTCAACGGCACCGAGCGCGTCATCGTGTCGCAGCTACATCGCTCGCCCGGCGTATTTTTCGAGCACGACAAGGGCCGCACCCATTCCACCGGCAAGCTGCTCTACTCGGCCCGCATCATTCCGTATCGCGGCAGCTGGATCGACTTCGAATTCGACCCGCGCGACGTGCTCTACGTCCGCATCGACCGGCGGCGCAAGTTCCCCGCGACCGTGCTGCTGCGCGCGCTCGGGATGACCACCGAGGACCTGCTCAACTACTACTACCGCAAGGACGTAATCATCCTCGACGCCAAGCAGTACGCCAAGCAGTTTGTGCCCGACCATCTGCTCAGTTCGCGGGTCAGCCGCGACGTCAAGGATCCGAAGTCGGG
>Ga0209040_10003863_pt1 | contig 11400 bp, 12 predicted proteins | sample BogFormECP12_OM3_FD_188240 | JGI IMG/M metagenome (GOLD analysis project Ga0209040, IMG submission 188240) | Bog forest soil microbial communities from Calvert Island, British Columbia, Canada - ECP12_OM3 (SPAdes) (version 2) | ecosystem: Environmental > Aquatic > Freshwater > Wetlands > Bog ... | reverse complement strand
ACCGAAGCGAGAGACATCACGCGCAATGCGCCGCCGTCGTTACGAAGCTGGAACGTCCGTTGGTAACCTGTGAGGCAGTGATTGCCGAGAGTTGTTATTTGCTGCGCCGGCTTTCCGGCGCGGCCGAGGTGGTGCTGGACAATGTCGCGCGGGGAGTCTTCCTGATTCCGTTCCAGCTTTCGCGCGCCGCGACTCCGGTGCGAAGTATTATGCGCAAGTATTCCGACCAGCCCGCAGATTTGGCGGACGCATGCCTGATTCAACTCGCCGACGAACTGAATACCGGGGAAATTCTCACTCTCGACCGGCACTTTGCGCTATACCGTTGGCGCAAGACCCGGAGCTTTGAATTGCTGATCGATCTGGACTGAATCGGCCTCTCTATTCACCCGCACTTTCCCGTTCCATGACACGCCCGCACCTTAGACGAGCAGTTACCCGGCTCGGCCAGTTCTCCGTCGGGGCCGATGCAGGTTTGAGTGTGCATGCACCAGAACAGGCCGTCGTTCGTCGGAGGCACCGAGGAATCGTGTTCTGCCAGGATGAACTGGCCCTTCCAGCGCAGCGCCGGGCAGAGATCTTCGCGGTTGGGATCGAAGCGATCGGCGTCGGGCGTCGGCATCATGCGGTACCTCCGAAACTTTGGCCAGCGGCGTTTTCGGGGCCCACGGCGAGCGCCGCTTTTGCGCTTGCTGGAGTGCAGTTAAGGATGGCGCGTTTCACGGCCACCTTGGTCAGCGTGATTTTGTACTTGTTGTGGCTGAGCGGACGGGCTTGCACAACCGCTGCGTTGGCTGCGGCCATGGCGGTCTCAGGCGTGAGGGTGTTGCCGACGAGTGCTTGCTCCGATCCCAACGACCTCCACGGGATGGGTGCGACCTGGCCGAGCACAACCCGCGCGCTCTTCACTATGTTGCCGTCCATCTCCATCGTGACGCACGCATGCGCCAGCGGCCAGTCGAAGGCGGCCCTTTGGCGGACTTCGTAGGTGCCGGCCTTCAGATTCTGCGCCGGCGGTGGCACCACGATTTCGATCACCATCTCGCCCGGCTTCAGATCATGCTCAAGTTCGTTCTCTGACTTCGGGATGATAAAAAAGTTTTCTAGCGGCAACTCGCGGACGCCACTTCCGGGCGCGCTGGCCGAGTAGAGACGGATTTTGGCTCCGTACGCAATGAGCGCGGGCGCGATGGTGGACGGACTCACGAAGTATGCAGGGCCGTAATTGCCCAAGATGGCCGCGTAACGATTATCACCTTCCACCACCATGGATTTGCCATCCGCCGTTTTCGCCATCAGTCCCATGCCGTTGCGGAAGTACCAGCAGCGCGGCCGCTGGCACATGTTGCCGCCGATGCTTGCCAGATTGCGAATCTGCGGACTGGCAGCCTCGTTCAGCGCTTCGATCAGCATGGGGTAGGCAGCGAGATCGGTTTTCGCTTCGGCAAGTTCGGCGAGCGTGGTCAACGCGCCGATACGCAGCCCGTTTCCCGGCTGATAACTGATGCCGCGCAGGCCATCGACTTGCTTGATGTTGACCAGGCGCTTGGGCGTGACAACGTCGTCTTTCATCAGCGCTAGCAGATCGGTGCCACCGGCCAGGATGGAACCTTGCTCCCCAAGCAAGGTTGCGACCTGCTCTTTTTTCGTTGGGGTGACGTATTCAAACGCGCGCATGTGCCCCTCCTTGCTCCAGCGCTTCCAGCACGCGGTTGGGCGTGAGCGGCAGGAACGGCACGCGAACGCCAATTGCATTTGCCACCGCGTTGGAAATTGACGCGCCGGGTGAAATCACCGGGGGCTCAGCCAGGCCGATCACGCCGCGCTCGTCGTAGCCCTTACCGGTCATCATGTGAACCTTCAGCTCACCGATGTCGGCGATGCCGGCCAGGCGATAGAACTCCATGTTCGGGTTCAGCATGCGTCCGGTCACGGGATCGAGAATCTTCTCTTCGTAGAGCGCGTAGCTGATGCCCATGATGAGCGCGCCCAGGACCTGGCTCTCGGCGGTCTTCACGTCGATGACCAGGCCGCAGTCCTGCACCGCAACCATCTTGTTCACGCGAACGATTCCGGTTTCGGTGTCCACGGAAACATCGGCCATCTGCACACCACCGACCCCGCTGTTGGTCAAGTCGGGCGGTTTCGACTTGTCGGGGTTCTTGCCGTGGGCGGTCATCGGCATGGCGCCGATTTTGGAACAGGCTTCTTTCCACGAGAGGCTGCGGCTGGGATCGCCCTTCACCCGCACCGTTCCATTTACGGCCTCAAGCTCTTCTGGGCGCGCCTTCAGCGCGGGAGCAACTTTGGCAAACAGTTGATCGCGTGCCTCCACTGCAGCCCGGCGCGTAGAAGCACTCACACCTCCCGTGGTCGTGCTGCCGCCGCTGCCGCCAGAGACGGGATAGCGGCTGTTGCCGATCAGTAGCTTGACGTTCTCCATCGGAATGCCAAGCGTGTCGGCCGCGACAATGGTGATGACCGTGCGGCAGCCTGTGCCCAGGTCCTGAGTACCCATCTTGATCTCGACTGAACCGTCGGGATGAATGGTAAGATCGCACTCGCTATTGTGACCGCGACCGCCCCAGGTGTGCATGGAGAGGCCAAGCCCACGCTTCACCGGTCCTGCAGCTTTGTCGCCGCGCGGGTGCCAGTTCTTCTTCCACTCCATCATCTCAGCCGCAATCGGCAGTTCATCGCGATAAGTGTCGGCGCGCTTTCCCGTGAGTTCCAGGTTGCGGGTGATCAAGTCCACGGGGTCCATGTTCATCTTCGCCGCAAGATCTTCGATCGCGCCCATGGTGATGACTGCAGCTTGAGGATGGGTGGGCGCGCGCCACGCACGAGCGCTGCCCTGGTTGGTGGCAATGGCGACATTTTGTTTACGTTGATTAGGAATGTCGAAGATGTACGGCAACGGAGGCGTACCGCCGCCGCCCATCCCACCGGTTCCCCAGGAAGTTGATTCCCACGCAACAAACTTTCCATCTTTGTCGGCGGCGATCTTCACGCGCCCATATCCCGATGGACGCATGCCGGCGACTTCCTGCTCGGCAGCACGTTCGAGCATGATCTTTACCGGCTTGCCACCAGCAGACTTGGAGAGGTGTGCCGTGGTCATGCCCCAACGGTCAGGTCCCCACTTGCTGCCGAATCCGCCGCCGACGTATTGCTCCAGCACCTGAATGTTGCCGGCGGGAATGCCCAGCGGTTCCGCCACCTGAGGCGCCACGCCGGAAACATTCTGCGTCGAGATATGCACGACAAGGTCCTTCTCGGCTGTCCATTCTGTTGCCATGCCGTGCGTCTCAAGGCAGCAATGCGTGATGCAGGAAGCACCATACAGCCCTTCGACGACCGTCGCCGCAGAGGCGAACGCCTTGTCGGGCTCGCCCTGCTTTTGTACTGCGGTTTTCTTGTAAGGAGAGTGCGAAGTCGCGCCCTCAACGTACTTCGCCTCGCGCAGCGCCTGCACCACACTGGCGCTGGTGCCCGACTCCTGCGTCGACTTCAGGTACTTGTCGCTGGGTTTGAAGCTGATGCCGTTCTTCTTGATCGTCGCAATCACCTGTTCGTCGGGGACCTGATTGTCCTCGAGATCTTCGAAATCATCCTGACTTAGCGGGCCGGTGTCGAGTGCAATGTTCTTAGGAGGTTCGGCATCCGAAACAAAGTGAGGCAGCACTTCGTACTGCACCTTGATCACGCGGATTGCGTCTTCGGCGGTCGGCTCATCCACCGCAGCGACCGCGGCCACTTCATCCCCGGCCCAGAAAATTTCTGTTCCTGCGGGCTGGATGATTCTTACCGCCTTGACGCCCGGCATCTTCTCCGCTGCGCTGATGTCGATGCTGGTGATACGCGCATGCGCATAGGGACAGCGAAGAATCTTTCCAGCGAGCAGGCCGTCGGGATTGTAGTCATAGGTATATTTGGCGCGACCGGAAACCTTCACTGGCCCATCAACTCGCGAAATGCGCTTGCCTAGCAGCGGACGAGTCGCAGGATCGGGCCACTGGTAATCGTTCATGACGATCTCCCTTCCCGCGTGGTGGCAAGCGCGACAGCGCGAATTCCGTTGTAGGTTCCGCAGCGGCAGAAGTTGCCGCTCAGGCCGAGGCGAACGTCGTCGGCAGTGGGATTCGGATGCTGTTCCAGGAAGCGCGTGGTCGCGACGATAAAGCCCGGTGTGCAGAAGCCACACTGCTGGGCGTCATGGTCGATAAATGCTTGCATCACGGGAGTCAGAGCGTCGCCTTCAGTCAGCCCCTCGACGGTGGTGATTTTCTTGGCTTGAGCGTCAATCGCCAGCACAGAGCAGGCATACATGGTTTTGCCGTCCATCAACACCGTGCAGGCGCCGCAAACGCCACGGTCGCAGACGCGTTTTGCACCGGTCAGATTAAAGTTGTCTCGCAAAGCATCGAGCAGCGTCACTCGCGGTTCGAGTTGCGCGTTCAGTTTCTTGCCGTTCACGGTGAGTTCGACCGGGACCTTGCCGGGGCCACTTACTGCGACATCTTCCCCCGCGGCTTGTACGACCGTTGGGCCCGCGAGCAGCGGCACAGCCACCCCGATGCCGGAAATCTTCATGAAGTCGCGTCGCGTTACGCCCGAGACTGGCTCAGGCTTACGCGCATCGTTATCTTTCATGGCGCCTCCATCCTTGCAGTCTGCGAGTATAACTCTGGGGCGCATAGGTCGGCACGGAGGAGGGATGGAGAGACATTTCGATGGGACTGACCTGCTGAAAAATGGCGGCTCGGTACAGAGCCGCCATCAAGGGTAAACGCAGGGAGCGTTCGCCGAATTACTTCTTCAGGGTGCGGATATAGGAAACCAGGTCTGAGATCTGCGCGTCGGTCAACTTGCCCTTGTAAGCCGGCATTTTGCCCTTGCCGTTGGTGATGGCGGCGTTCAAGTCGGCATCCGACATTTTCTGGATGTCGGCGCTTCCGAGGTCTTTGGTCCCCATCGAGGCCTTGCCGCTGCCATCGGCCCCATGGCACATGGCGCACTTTGCCTTGTAGGTGTCCGCACCGCCCTGCGCTGCAGCCATCGGTGGCAGCGCCAGTGCAATCACGAAACTGAACAGAGCGACACGTTCGTGCAATTTCATCATATTCTCGTTTTCCTCACTAAAGTCCCCTTCTTGGGGCCAAGATATGAACAAAAGCGCCGCCAAACGACGGCGAAGGTAAATGTACTCCCCGAAGCTGATTTTTGCCACCACTTTCCCGATAGGTGCGTGGGAAAAAACGCTCCGGACGGGTGATATGCCGCTAAGCGCCGCCCCCAGGTCCCTTTGCGAGACGATGTTCCAGAAATTTAGGCACTTATTTTCAGTGACTTAACCGGACCAGCGACGCGGGGAAAGTTTGGCACTCCCTGTGCCTTTACGACAGTGACACTGCTTTGTCAGAGAGGGCCCCGTGGAACCGACCTTGGCAGTAATCGGCCTCAATTTCCGGACGTCACCCGTTGCCGTCCGCGAGCGATTCTGGATTAGCGAGCCCCGGCGTTACGAAGCCCTGCACCAACTGGTGCGTTCGGAGGGCATCGAGGAAGTCATCGTCCTGGCCACATGCAATCGCACCGAGTTCATTCTCTGGGCCAGTGACGTCCCAACGGCCGCCAATTCGGTGCTGCGCTTCCTGACCCAGGAATACCAACTCCGGCTCTGTGAGTGGTCGCATTTTTATCGTCTGATGGACGACGTCGCGCTCACCCATGTTTTCCGCGTCAGTTCCAGTCTGGATTCGATGGTGCTGGGCGAACCCGAAATCACCGGCCAGGTGAAACAAGCGTGGGCGCAAGCCCAACAGGCCGGAACAACAGGGCGTTTCCTGGATGCGGTGATGCAAAAGGCTCTGACGGTTTCCAAGCGGGCGCGCACCGAAACTGCGATCGGATCGTCTGCCGTTTCCGTTCCCTATGCCACGGTGGAACTCTCGAGGAATGTACTCGGTGAGCTCGCAGGACGCGAGGTTCTGCTGATTGGCGCGGGCAAGATGAGCGACCGGGCGGCTCATTACCTGATGAAGGCCGGCGCCAAGCAGTTGAGGGTGATGAACCGCAGCCTGGACCACGCGGAAGAGATGGCGAAGAAGATGGGAGCGACAGCAGTCAGTTTCGAGGATCGGGGAAAATATCTGAAGACGGCTGACATTATCGTGAGTTCTACCGCATGTCCGCACTACATTCTCAGCCGCCAGGAAGCTGAAGAGATCGCCCGGCAACGTCAGCACAAGCCAATGGTGATGCTTGACATCGCCGTGCCGCGCGATATCGATCCCGATGTGCGGGAAATCGAGGGCGTTCATCTATTTGACATGGACGATATCGAGCAGGTGGTGCAGCGGAATGCCGTGGGCCGACAAGCTGCTGCCGAGGCCGCGGAGAAGATCGTGCAAGAGGAAGTGCAGGGTTTCCGTCGTAAACTGATGGCGGAGCGAGTGGTGCCCACCATCGCGGCCTTGCGTCAGCGCCTTGATGAACTTTGCCGGCAGGAACTGGAAACTCTGCGCAAGGAATTTGGGCCATTCACGGAAGACCAGGACCAGGCCCTCACGACCCTGACGAGCCACATTACCCAACGAATCGCCGGTTCTTTGGCCCGCGAATTGAAAGAACTTCCAGAGAGGAACGAACAAGATGCGCTGACCGCGGCGGTGAGCCGCCTGTTCCAACTTGAACAGCCTTCACTGTCTGCCGCCAGCGTCAAGAACTAGATTTAGGAGAGGCAATGCCACAATCTGCGGACAATACAAACGCCAACAATCCCAGCTTCACCAGCGTGCAAGCCTACACGCTGGCGGTGATTACGCTCGCCATCGGCATCGCGGTCGGCTACTTTGCCCGAGGATCGGCTCCCGCATCCGCCCCGGCCGAGACCGCGCAAGCTGCTGCGGCGCCGGCTGGAATGGGTGGCGGCGCGATGGGATCAGCCCAGTTGCCAGGCATCGGAAGCATGCAGCAGCAACAAGCCCCTTCGCCGGAAATGGTAGCCAAGGCCGCCGAACCGTTGCTGGCGCAGTTGAAGACTAATCCCAACGACTTCGATACCCTGGCGAAACTCGGCAACTTGTACTACGACAGCCAGGCTTATCCACAGGCGATCGAGTACTACGAGAAGGCCGTAAGCGTTCAGTCCAACAATGCAGACGTATGGACGGACTTGGGTACTTCGTACTGGTACACCGGCAACGCTGACAAAGCGATCGCAGACTTCGAAAAAGCGCTGGCCATCCGCCCCAATCATCCGGGCACGCTGTTCAACCTGGGAATTGTAAAATGGCAAGGTAAGAAAGATCCCAAGGGCGCCATCGTGGCGTGGGAAAAACTGCTGCAAACCAATCCTGATTATCCGCAGAAGGACCAGGTACAAATGTTGATCGAGCGCGCCAAGATGCACGGGTCCGGCGCAACCAAAGGTTAACGAAGCGAACAAGGTGCACGCATTGCAAGAACTAGGGCACGCTCATAAAAGCGTGCCTGTTTTTTGGATTGAGGTTTCGAGTTATCGTTGGCTGGCCACCGTAACGTCCTGCAACACCCACTGTTGCGCACCATCGCTCAGCAGAGTTGCGTGGATCTCATCTCCTCGCTTCAAAACCGAGAGCGTCGATGGATCAGCTACCTCGTACTCCATGACCATCGGCTGCATGAAGCCGGGAATGTCGTCATTGGCAACGGAGACGTGCTTCGCCTGTGGCATCACCCGCAGAACGAAGCCAGTCAGAGCGTAAGTCCTGCTTGCGGGCGCGGGCGGCTTGGGAGACGAGCGGTTTAAGAAGTACAGGGAGACTGCCGACATGGCCACGAGTCCGCAACCTATAGCCGCCCACTTTGCTCCGCTCATGTGCATCAATCCACTCTCACGACGCGAGCTCCGCGACTGGTCGCACGCGGCGCTCGATTTCGGAAGCCGTACCCGAACGTCTTGCGACTTCCAGATCATAAAAGTTCTGCAAGTTCAGCCAGAATTCCGCGTTGGTTTTGAAATAACGGCCCAGGCGCAGGGCGGTGTCCGCGGTGATACGCCGCCGCTGGTGCACAATCTCTCCTATTCGGGTAGCAGGCACATGCAGCTCCAGTGCGAGTCTATTGACTGTTAGACCTAGGGGGTTCATGAAGTCCTCGCGGAGGACTTCGCCTGGGTGGACAGGAGGCATAAGCACTTCTGATTTCGTCATGAGTACCTCTTCAGTCGTGATAATCCACGATTTCCACTTCATGGCAGTGGCCATCCCGCCAAACAAAACAGATGCGCCATCGCTCATTCACTCGAATCGAATGTTGTCCTAACCGATCTCCGCGCAAGGCCTCCAGCCGATTGCCGGGAGGTGAAGCCAACACATGCAGCTCCGTAGCAGCGTGCAATTGCAGCAGCTTTCGGAGCGCCACTCGCTCGATGGTGCGGAAGCGTTTGCTGTGATGGTAGGCAAAAAGCTCCGCGGTTTCCTTCGAGCGAAAGCCCTTGATCACGGTTGAATTGTACAACGCTGCACGTTATACGTCCAGCGCATACACCACCTGTGAGCTGGTGGTTACATGCGGTATGCTTCTCGGTACGTCCTCGTGGGGGAGACTATGAAACACATCACACTTGCGACTCTGGTATTCACATTTGCAACAGCCATAGTCGCGCTGGCACAAACCGCGAGCACTCCAGTCGTCAGCGCGGTGCGACAGCTCGAAGAGCGTCAATCGAAGAACCTGATCGGCGCTGCCGAAGAAATGCCTGCCGACAAGTACAGCTATCATCCCACGGCGGAGCAGATGAGCTTTGCCCATCTCGTAATGCACGTGGCAGAAGCGAATAACGGGATGTGTGCTCGCATCGCCGGTGCGCCGCCGCATGAGCTGAAGCTGAGCGAAAGCGATTCCAAGGACGTGCTGACCAAGGCGGTCAGGGACTCATTCGCGTACTGCGAGCAGGTGCTGGCCAAGGCCGACGATTCGACTCTTGGCCAGCCGGTCGCGTTCTCTGGCGGGCGCACCGGCACACGCGCTACGGCCCTCATTTCTCTCGTGACCGGCTGGGCGGACCACTACAGCGCTGCCGCGATGTACCTGCGGCTGAATAATCTGCTGCCGCCCAGCGCGCAGAAAGCGCCAGCGAAATAGATTATTCCGCCTTCACCACGATCAGCTCGAAGGTGCCTGGAACTATGGCTGGCCTCTGTCCGGGAGCAGGCGGCTTCGGGTCGCGCTGCGCGGTGACCAGATAGGCGGTGCCGCTCTCGTAGTCCATGGCCATCGTGCGCGCGCCCTTCGCCGTCGGCAGGTTCTGCCTGACCGTGTACTTGTCCGGGCTGTCCTCATGAATCACGGTCAGCACGCCCTCACCGCAAGACATGAAGACTTCCTGCGTATTCGCGTTGAAGCGCCCAGCATCCACGCCCTCGCCGATCGGGACGGTGGTCACAACCTTGCCGCTCTGCGAGTCCACGACAGCCATCATTTTGTTGCCGCATCCTGCGAACAGGCGATGGTGTTCCCGATCAAAAGCCAGCGCGCTCGGTTCTTGGCACGGTCCTAACGGCCAGTGGTTCAATACCGTGAGTTTGTTCGCGTCGATCTCGGCGATCTCATTCTTGTCTTCGATATTGACGAAGGCTTTTCCGTTCTCGTCGGTGGCGGGGAACTCGGGTTTTCCTCCGAGCGGGATTGTGACCACCACTTTGCCAGTGGCTGCATCCACGACCGTCGAATCTTTGCTCCTCGCGTTGAAAGTGAACACGTACTTGGTGAAGGGATCGTACATGATGGCGTCGGGCCGCTCGCCGACTTTGACATTGTCCAGTTTCTTGAGCGTCTTCAGATCGAAAATGGTGACGCTGTTGTCGCCGCCATTACTAATGAAGCCGCGGTTCAGCCCCGGCGCGAGGGTGACACCGTGGATGCCGGAGAGGTCGGGGATGTCGTTGGTTACTTTAAGGCTGGCTGTGTCCACAACCATAACGTGCGTGCCGCGCGTAATGAACAATCGGTGGCCGTCCTTGTCGTAGTAGAGGTAATCCCAGCCACCTTCGCCTCCGAGCTTGACGTGATTGACCACCTTGTACTGTTTCTGTGCGAACGCCGGCCGGGCTACGAGGACAGTGGCCGTGATGAGTAGTGCTAAAACGCGTTTCATTTCCATCTCCTGTTCATTCTGCCTCTGCGTGATTGGGATCGTAACCCAAGTAAAAGTGAGTGGCCGGGGTAATAATCAGCGACAGCACCGCGCCTCACACAGGATCACTCTAGCAGGATGCCGGAACACATCTTAAATGCAAGCTCAACGAAACCGAACCGGGCATTGGCACCGGCGGCGGCGTGCCGCAGCTTGCTCTACACCGGGCGGTTCGCTGATAATCTTGATTACTATCTTACGCAGCAGATTGTCCAGCGGCGATCGGCCATCTCACGTGTTTTCGCGTTCAAAACCACTGCCCGGCCGCATTAGCGACAAAATGGTCTTCGGATGAATGATCGTTTAGGCAGGCCACATTCCGAACCGACTGAAGCAGACCGGCGCATATCTTTGCTCTATTTCGAAGCTGCACAGGCGCGGATCAAAGCCGCAGCCGAGCTGGCAGAAGTTCGGGAACAATTCGCAGCGGCCGATGCGAAGTCAAGCAAAGCGGCAGCCGAACTGGCCGAAGTCAGAGAGCAGCTCACAGCGGCCGAGGCAAAGTCGACCGCGCTCGAAGGTGAGTTGGAATCTATCAAGAGCTCGTATTTGGGACGCCTTGCTGCTGCGGTGCAATCCGGTCGGACGACTAGGAGGGGAGGAAACGAGCGCAATTCATCGCTGGCCCTCTTCCGGCCACCCGTCGCTTCTGCGGTATGCAGTGAGGCTATCTTTGCGAGCTTGGAGCACAATTCAGGCGTTGACTCTGATCACTCTCGCCCGCCAAATGGCGCTTCCTACCGTGCACCGGCTAACTTCGCAAGCAGCGGAAAGCAAGCGTGGGATGTTTATGGGCGGATCCAACTGCTGGAGTTGTTGCGCGGTAAGGAACGACTTTTCTTCCCCAGGGAAGCGAAACCTACAGTGTCCGTGATCCTGGTTTTGCACAACAAAGCACATCTCTCGCTTCTTAGTATGCGTTCAATTCAACAGAACGTGGACGTGAAGTATGAGCTGATTGTTGTTGACAATGCCTCCACCGATGCAACCAGCGGTCTCCTGAAGCGGTTGGACAACGTGACGGTCGCCAGGAATACCGAAAATCGAGGCTTTGCTCCCGGCTGCATGGAGGCGCTTGAGCATTGCCGAGGCGATTACCTTTGCTTCCTCAACAATGATGCCTTGCTGGAAGCCGGGAGCTTGAGTGCAGCGCTCAAGAACTTCGAGAATGACTCCACAGTTGGCGCTGTCGGGGGGAAGGTACTGCTTGCCGACGGCCG
>Ga0209040_10003860_pt1 | contig 11406 bp, 14 predicted proteins | sample BogFormECP12_OM3_FD_188240 | JGI IMG/M metagenome (GOLD analysis project Ga0209040, IMG submission 188240) | Bog forest soil microbial communities from Calvert Island, British Columbia, Canada - ECP12_OM3 (SPAdes) (version 2) | ecosystem: Environmental > Aquatic > Freshwater > Wetlands > Bog ... | reverse complement strand
CAGCCTTTGGGCCTCAATCCGGCGCAGACTTGCGCGGGCGAAGCCGCGAACCACGGCGCGCAAGGCGGCGTAATCGATAGCGCGAGGTCTCCTCCCACTCGCGCCAACCTAGGCAGGACGCTTTGTGAGCGCCCTGCCTTTTTTCATGGCCGCGGCTAGCCGCCGAGCCGCGTCTGGATGGTCTCGCCGCCGCGGCGGATGACCAAATCCCACCAGCGCGCTCGCTCGGCGCACGCCTTCTCGAGGTCGCGGGTGGTCGCGATCTTGCGCCCGTTGACGGCGACGACGACGTCGCCCTTCTGCACGCCGACCTCCGCGGCGGTCGAGTTTTCGCCGACAGCGGCCACGACGACGCCCTCTCCGCCGCCGGCGAGCGCCAGTTCCTCCATCACCGCCGGAGAGAGGTTCATCACTTCCGCTCCTTCAAATGGAGAGCGACTGTGGATGACCAGCGCGTCGCGCGGCGGAGTTTCCGGCGCGGACACGAGCTTCAGCGGCAGATCCAGGGTCCGGCCGTCGCGGAGCACGGTCAGCTTTGCCGACCCGCCGAGCGGTTGCACCCCAAGCCGGAAGCCCACGCCCTCGGCGTCGTCGACGGAAAGGCCATCGACGCTCTCGATGAGGTCGCCGCGCTTCAAGCCCGCTTCCGCCGCCGGGCCTTTCGCCGCCACCTCAACCACGAGCGCGCCCGCAGGCCGCTGGAGCCCGAGCGTATCCGCAATGTCCTTCGACAGGGTCTGAAGCGTCGCGCCGAGCCAGGGCCGCTTGACGATCTTGCCGCCGTGTTTGGCGGCGGCCGCGACGCTCTTCACCATGTTGACGGGAATGGCGAAGCCGAGTCCCATGCTGCCGCCGGAGCGTGAGTAGATCATCGAGTTGATGCCGACGAGGCGCCCGTCGAGATCGACGAGCGCGCCGCCGGAATTGCCCGGGTTGATGGCCGCGTCGGTCTGGATGAAGAAGCCGTAATCGCTGCTGCCGATCTGCGTGCGCGCGAGCGCCGAAACGATCCCCTGGGTTACGGTCTGGCCAACGCCGAACGGATCGCCGATCGCGATCACGAAATCGCCGACCTCAAGCGCGTCGGAATCGCCGAGCTCGAGCACGGGAAAGTCGGCGCCGCCCTTGATGCGCAGAACCGCGAGATCGGTGCGCGGGTCGCGCAGCACGATCTCGGCCTCGAACTCGCGCTTGTCGGCGAGCGCGATTCTCACGTCCGTCATCCCCTCGATGACGTGCTGGTTGGTCACGACGAGGCCGGACGGATCGACAATGACGCCTGAGCCGAGCGCCTGCTGCACGCGCCGGTTTTGCTCGCCCCCGCCGCCGAAAAAGCGGCGAAAAATCGGGTCGTCGAACAACGGATTGCGCGGCATCGTCTCGACTCGCGAAGCGTAGACGTTGACGACTGCGGGCGCCGCCTTCTTCGCGACCGGCGCGAGGGACAAACGCGCCTGCGCCGGGCTCTGCGGCGGCGCCTTCGCCGTCTCCGCCACCGCCGCGCGGCCGAAGGCCAGAATCGCGAAAATGACAACCAGCGCCAACCGGCTCAAAAAGACCTCCTTCGCGAGCGCAACGCCGCCTCGTATAAGTGGACGCCCGATCCGGCGCAAAAAGGGCAGCGCGCGTCGCTCATTATGGTTGCCAGTCCGAAGCTGGCGGAGCACGATTTGGATAAGCGACCGCTGCTGGCTTCGGACATGGATGGCGAAAGCCGTGCCGCGGGCGAGGAGGAAAGCGCATGTTCCAGCAAGGCCTGTTCAAAGGAAAGAAGGTCCTCGTCACCGGCGGCGGCACCGGGCTCGGCCGCGGCATGGCCGAGCGGCTGCTGAGCTTAGGGGCCGAGATCGCCATCTGCGGGCGGCGCAAGGGGATCTGCGAGGCGGCCGCGGCGGACATGATGAAGACGCACGGCGGCGGCGTGAAGGCCTATGGCGTGGACATCCGCGACGCGGCCGCAGTCGACGCCATGGTCGAGGAGATTTTCCGCGACGGGCCCTTGACTTCGCTCGTCAACAACGCCGCCGGCAACTTCATCGCCCGGACGGAGGACCTCTCCCCGCGCGGCTTCGACGCCATCGCCAATATCGTCATGCACGGCACGTTCTACGTCACCCAGGCGGTGGGCAAGCGCTGGATCGCCGGCGGGCTGCCGGGCAGCGTGGTCTCAATCGTCGTGACCTGGACGCGCAACGGCGGACCGTTTGTCGTGCCCTCGGCGATGAGCAAGGCTGCGGTCGAGGCGATGACGAAGTCGCTCGCCGTCGAGTGGGGCCGCTACGGCGTCCGCCTCAACGCCATCGCGCCGGGCGAAATTCCGACCGAGGGCATGTCGAAGCGCCTCATGATCGGGGAGGGGTTGGGCACGAAGGACGTCAACCCGTTCGGTCGGGTCGGCCGGATCGAGGAACTCCAGAATCTGGCGGCCTTCCTCTTGTCTGACGGCTGCGAGTGGCTGACCGGCGAGACGGTCGCCATGGACGGCGCGCAGGCGCTCGCGACGGGCGCCAATTTTTACGAATTGCGCAAGTGGGGCGACGCCGAGTGGAAGGCGGCGCGCGAGGCGATCGAGGCGCAGAACGCCAAAGACCGGGCGCAGAGGGGGTGAGGGCCGAGGGTCCGCATCGCGGGCTTGCCGCTGGGGCGGCGCCCCTGCCATTCCTGCGCACGAATTGGGATTTTTCAAAGGGTTGCGGTGCCTTTTCTGCCCGACCGTCCGACCTGATTTGGGGTCCCGCTGGCGCGCGCCGGTCGGTCTGCGCGCTATTGGAGAAAGCGTTTATCGCTTTCATGCCATTTGTGGACCACCTTGGAGGCGGCCATCTGCGTCGCCACATGGGCAAGCGTCAACGACCGCCGCCCAGGCTATTCGCACGCCGAGATCGCGCAGGTCGTCGGCAAGACCCGCAGCCATGTCGGCAACACGCTCCGGCTCGTCGGCCTGCCGGAGCTTTCCCGGCAATTGCTGGCGGAGGGCCGCATTTCCGCCGGCCACGCCCGCGCCCTGCTGCCGCTCGAGGACCCAGACACCGTCGCCCATGATATTGTCGCGAAGGGCCTTACGGTTCGCGATGTGGAGCGCCTCAGCCAGGCTCCACAGCGCATGCCGCGGAGCCGCGCAACCCCAAGACGCCGATGGACCCCGACACGCTCGCGCTGTGCGACAGATTGCGCCTCGCCCTCGGTGTGGCGGTGACGATCCGCAACAACGGCGAAGCCGGCGAATTGCGGATTCCTTTCCAGAACCTGGAGCAGCTCGATGAGTTCTGCCGGCGATGGGAAGACGCCGCTTCCTGACGACCCGGGAGCAGGGGCTGCCCTTCTTTCAGCCGGGCGCAATCCGGTCGCGGCCAGCCTGAAACCGATCGGCCGCTATAGCCCAGCCGCTTTCGTGAGCGATCCCGCTTGCGCTGGTAGCGGCGGGTCAAGTCCCGCAGATCCGTCTCCAGCGTCGCAAGCATGGCGAGGAGCTCGTGGGCGAAGATGGCGGCCTTTTGCAAGGGAGGGCGGGCATGCTCATCGAGCGCGCGGTCCCGCCCGCCCTCATATCGATCACGAACGATCGTTTCGGCAATCGCGGTCGCCAGATCTTGCGCCAGGTAAACGAGCTGGAAGCTGCGGTTCGGGCTCGAGAATCTAGTGTGACCGAAGCCCATGCCGAGCGGCGCGCCCGCATATGGACGCGGGGCATGAAGCGCAGATAGGAAACCGGCCGAAACGCGAGAGCGAGGTCGTTGACTGTCTTCGGGGTCAAGCTTCACGGATCAGGCGAAATCGCGCTCGGCGGCCGCGACCACCTCGTCTAGCTGGCCGCTTTTGAGCCTATCGAGGGGCGATCTGCCGATGCTCGGCTTCGGCTCGATCAGCCATCGCCACGCGACACGCGGGTTGCGGATGACCTGCATCATCTGCGTCATGCCCTCGACGGGGCGCCCGTCCACGAGCTGCGCCAGCGGGAAGACATGTTTCCGCTCGCCCTTCAACAGCCCGATGACGGCCCCACGCCTCCGCCAATCGTGCAGCGTCGAACGCTTTGTCCCGATCGCCTTCTCGATTTCGTGGCGAAGACCCACGCAGCCCTCGCGCCACACGCTCGTCGCTTCAGAGCGGAGCGTTCGGTACGTCAGTCTTGTGGGGACGTGGCGCTGGTTGTTGAAGACGTTGTAGACGGCGGCATTAAGAGAGATCTTTGCGCCGATCCGGGGCTCTTGAACCGCTGCATCTTGCGTTCCCCTCGGCGGGTCGGCTGATGGAAATTCTCGGCGATTGTTCGCCCACCGATCCGTTCGGCGGCGGGCTTCTGGTGTCCTGATCGGCAAATCAGCTACATTCTCGGAAAGCTTTGAGCAAGGAGGCGAGAATGGCGAAGGGGCGAGCAGTTGAGATCATGCTGGACGATGCGGAGGAGCGCGCGTTGACGGCTCTGATCCGCGAACATGGCGCGCCGCAATCGGTGGCGGTTCGGGCGCGCGCATTGTTCTGGCCGCGGCGAACGGACTGACCAACAAGGAGATCGCGGCCAAGCTCGATATTTTGCCCGCATACCGCAGGGGTGTGGCGCAACCGTTTCGCTCACGAGCTTATGGACGGGCGTTAGGATGACCCGCGCCCCGGCGCGCCGCGTCAGATCGGCGATGACAAGACCGCCGCCACGATGGCGGCATGGGTCATGGGTGCGCTCGACCACAAACGAAGGAGAAAAGCCGGAGACCGCGGTCTCCGGCGTCACGTTACTGCGCGGCGACTCTCTGAACCGGGCTGAAGCGCTGCTCCATCTCCCGGCGAACCGCCACGACGTCGCGGTCGTCGACAAGGTCGACGTCGTCGTAGCTCACGACCTGATCTTTCTTGATCGGGCGCTTGAGACGGACGTTGTGCGCAAGTCCCATGGGAAGGGCGCCGAGCGCCAGGCTGCGCGTCGCCGGGATCGCCTTCGCCCACACGGCAAAGCCGCCCTCTCCGTCGAGCATTTCGCCGGGTTGCATGTCTTTCTTGGCGGTGGCGACCGCATCGCCGCGGAACTCCTTCGACGAGCCCGTCGCCTCGTTGCGAAGCGCGGCCGAAAGGACGCTCACGGACGCCTCGAGGCCAATGAGGTGGAACGGGCGCCACAGTGAGGCGTACCAGCCCGAAGGGTCGGTCAGCAGGCCGTATTGCTTGAAGCAGGAGCGCGCATATTCGCTGTGGGCCTTGAAGGTCACGAACACGCCGTAGCGGACGTTGTTGAACACCTCGCGCCCATCGGGCTCCTGACTGGCGGCGATGTCAACCAGACCGGAACGCGCCATTCTGCCGCCGTCCGCCGCCGGCTTGAACACCCGCGCGATGTCGTGGACGCCCGCGGGAGGAAAGGCGAGCCCGTCGTCGGGACAGTCGAGGCCCGTTCCGTTCGCCACCGCCGCCATCTCGATCGCGGCCTTGGTCCCGTCGGTGAAGGAATTGTAGAGCTTCGGATTGAGGCGGTCCTTCTTGACCATTTCCTCGCTCCAGCCGAACAAGCCCCAGACGGTGTCCGGCGTGGAATAGCGATAGCGGGGCTCGAAGTTCATGCCCTTGCCGGCCGCAGTGATCTCGAAGCCGCAGGAGCGCGCCCAGTCGACCAGTTCGCAGATCAGCGCCGGCTGGTCGCCGTAGGCCATCGAATAGATCAGGCCCTTAGCCCGCGCCTTTTCGGCCAGAATGGGGCCGACCATGACGTCAGCCTCGACATTGACCATGACGACGTGCTTGCCGTGGTCGATGCACGCCAGCGCGTGGCGCGTGCCGGCGAGCGGATGACCGGTCGCCTCGATGACGCATTCGATCTCCGGGCATTCGAGGACCGCCTTGAGGTTGTCGGTCACAAAGGTGGCGCCGGTTTTGATCGCCTCGCCGGCGCTCTTGGCGTCGCAGGTTCCCTCGGCCCAGCCGACCCGCTTGAAAGACTGGCGGGCCTGGCCGACGTCGAGGTCCACGACGGCGACCATGTGCAGACCTTCGATCCGCGGGATTTGCGAGAGGATCATCGACCCGAACTTGCCGGCTCCGATGAGGGCGGCTCGGACTGGACGCCCTTTCGAGGCGCGCGACAGAAGCAAACTGGAAAGATTCATGGCGGTCTTCCTCCGATCATCAGACAGGCGGGGCAACGGAGGGAGGCGGGCGCGCCGAGCCGCCCGAAGCTTCCTCTCGAACCACGTTTGCGGGAATGCAACGGTCGCCCGTGGCTTCTGGGAGAGAGGAATACGTCCACTACAAATTAGAGCAAGTTAGAAAGCTGAGGCGAATTTTTAGCTGTGCTTAGTCTCATGCCGGACGGACCGAGGAAGGCGCGCGGCCCTGCCCCGGTCGCCTACCGCTTCGGCCGGCCATCCCTCAGACCTGCTCGGGGCGAAGGTAGCCGTAGAACGAGACGGCAAGCAGGATGACGATCCCGTTGACGACATCCTGGACGTGCGGTGGGATCACCATGATGTTCATGAAATTGCGGAGCGCGGCGAGCAACAGCACGCCGGAAGCGACGTTCTTGACGCCGCCGCTTCCGCCTCGGAGCGCCAGACCGCCGACGACGACCGCCGCAAGCGAAGTCAGCAGCAGGGTCGATCCGGAGGTGTAGGAGATCGAGCCCGTGCGGCAGAGGAACATGAAACCCGCGATGCCGGCAAAGAGCGCGCTGAGGACGTATGCCGCCAGCGGACCCGGGCAATCGGGACCCCGGAATGAAGCGCCGCGCTTTCGCTCGAACCGACAGCGTAAAGTTTTTTGCCGAAGGCGGTGCGATTCAACGCCCAGACGCAGATCGCGCTCAGCACGATCGGAATATAGGTTGACGCGGCGAGGCCGAGGAACGACAATTGCCCGAACCAGGCGTAGAAGGGGTCGGGGTAATAGATCGGCGTGCCGCCGGTCAACAGGAGCACCAGACCGCCCATCAACAGCGACATCGACAGCGTCGCGATGAAGGCGGGAATTTTGAGCCGCGTGATCGCAACGCCGTTCAGGCATCCGGCGAGGATCGCGACCACAAACCCGGCGAGAAGCGCCGGCCAGAAGCCGATATAGGGCAGCGTTCCCGATAGCATCATCGTCGCCTGCTGTTCCGAACCCGCCCCGCCCATGATGGTCGCGGACAGAATCAGCGCCGTCACGACGGAGAGGTCGATGCCTCCGACGATGATGACGATCATCTGCCCGAGCGCGAGGACGCCGATGATCGACGCCTGATAGAGCACGGTCGCAATATTGGAGGGACGCAGAAACACGCCCCCTGACGCAATCGAGGCGACGATGCAGAACGCGACGAGCGCGAGGATCGCCCCATTCTCCTTGGCGAATTCCTTCAGCGACGCCCGCGCCGGCGCGTAGGAGGGGCTTGCGGAGCTCACGTGCGCTTTCCTTTCCAGCCTGCCCTCAGCGCGCTCGCGCCGACGACGGCGACGATGACGGCCGCCTGGACGATGTCCTGATAGTACGGGTTGATGGCGACAAGATTCATCAGGTTGCTGATCATCTGGTAGATCAGCACTCCGAGCATCGCCTCTATGACGTTGCCTTCGCCGCCGAACAGCTGCGTGCCGCCGATCACGATGCCCGCGATGCTCTCCAGTTCCCAGCCGGCGCCGACATGCGGCACACCGGACGAGGAGCGGATGACGAACAGAACGCCGCCCAGCGCCGAGAGCCCACCCGCCACGGAATAGGTGGCGATCTTGAGCCGCGTCACGGGAATGCCGGCCAGCCGCGACGCCCGCTCGTTGCCGCCGATCGCATAGAGGCGCCGGCCGGTGACGGTGAATTCCAGCATGAGCGCGATGACGACGGTCAGCGCGAGCCAGGCCATCGTCGTGGTGGTGAAAACGCCGAGCGTGACCTGGAGGGGATTAGTGATGGCGATCGGCACGAGCAGGCTTTTCAGCGTTACCACGAAGGCCAGTCCCCGCGCGATGCCCGCCACCCCGAGGGTCGCGATCATCGGCGGAACGCGCCCGACCGTCGAAGCGACGCCGCTCACCGCGCCGAGGACGAGGCCGGCAAGGATCGCCGCAAGCCCCGCAAGGCCGAAGCCGACGTGCGGCGCTTCGGCCGCGACGATCACCGAGCTCAGCGCCAGCACGGCGGCGACCGAGAGGTCGAAGCCGCCGATCAGCACGACGAGGAACTGGGCGAGCGCGAGGACGCCGAGAATCGAGGTCTGGTTCAAGAGGTTGCGGAAATTGCCGGCGGAGGCGAAGTCCGGCGACAAATACGAGCCGAGCAGCAGCAGCGCGACAAAGGCGACGCCGATCTGCGCAAATGAGACAAGTCCCCGCCAGCGCGTTTGTCCGGCGAGCGATTTTCCCGACGCATGATCGGGCACCGAAGCGAGGGAGCTTTGACCTGACATTGCGCTTCTCATGCCGCGGCTAAAGGTTTCGCGCCCGCGAAAGCGTAGCGCATGACCTCGACCTCGTTGGTCTTGGCGGTCTCGAGGACCGCCGTCTGCCGCCCCTGCGCGAGCACCAGAATGCGGTCGGTGATCGCGAGCAGTTCGGGAAGCTCAGAGGACGCTACGACGATGGCGGCGCCGGACTTCGCCAGGTCTGCCACCAGCCGGTAGATTTCCGACTTGGCGTTGACGTCGACGCCGCGCGTCGGCTCGTCCAGCAGCAGGACCTTCACCTTGGCCGCCAGCCACTTGCCGATCACGATCTTCTGCTGCTTGCCGCCCGACAATTGGCCCGCCAGCGCTTCCGGGCTCGGCGTCTTGATGGAGAGATTGGCGATCTGCTTGGCCACGAGCGCGCGCATCCGCTTAAGGTCCAGTCCGAAGCCCGAGCCCAGATGGTCGATCACCGCAAGTGAAAGGTTGTCGGCGACGGATCGGTTCAGGAGCACGCCGCTCGCCCGCCGCTCCTCGGGCACGAGACCGACGCCGGCGCGTATCGCATCTTCCGGACACGCGATCCGCACGTCGCGGCCTGAAATCCAGATGGTTCCGGCGTCCGCCTTGCGGGCGCCGAAAATCGTTTCCAGCAGCTCGCTGCGTCCGGCGACGACCAGTCCGCCGAGGCCAAGCACCTCGCCTTCGCGGACCGCGAATGTGACGTCTTCGAACTCGCTCCGCCTGGTCAGGCCGCTGACGCGCAGAACGTCGTCGCCGGTCGGCGGCGCGCCCGTTTTGACCGGGGCCATCAGCTTGCGCCCGACCATCGCTTCGATCAGATCGTGCTGGGTCATTCCGGCGCCCGGCCGGGTGACGACATGCGCGCCGTCGCGGAGCACCGTGACGCGGTCGCCGATTCGCAAGACCTCCTCCAGGCGATGTGAGATATAGATCAGGCCCATGCCCTACTCACGGAAGCGCAGCAGGAGGGCGATCAGATGCTCGACCTCATTGTCGGTGAGCGAGGCGGTCGGCTCGTCGAGCACCAGCAGGCGATGCTCGTGGCTCAGCGAGCGCGCGAGCTGCCCCGATGCGGGTCCGAGATCGCGGACGAGCGCATGGGGCGAGATGTCGATGTCAAAATTGGAAAGGACCGCGCGCGCTCTTTCATAAAGCGTGGCGCGGTCGAGAACGCCGCGCCGCCGGGGTTCGTTGCCGAGAAAAATGTTCTCGGCTACGGTCATGGCGGGGATCAGGTCGATCTCCTGATAGATGACGCTGATGCCGAGCGCGAGCCCGCTCGCCGGATCGAGCCGGTCGAAGGTCTTGCCTCCGACTTCGATCAACCCTGCGTCCGGCGCCGTCGCTCCCGCGAGCACCCGCATCAGCGTGGATTTGCCGGCGCCATTCTCGCCGACCAGGCAGTGGATCTCGCCCGGAAGGACGTCGAAATCCACGCCTTTCAGCGCCTGTACGCCAGGATAGCCTTTTGTGATGCCGGTCAGGCGAACGAGCGGTTCGGCCGGTGACATGGCGGATATCTCCATCTGGGGCGATCGCGCCGCGTCATGACGGCGTCAAGGGCCGCCCCGATTGGGGCTGCTTCAGCAGCAGCCCACGCCGAGCTTCTTCAGCTCCTCGATGCGCGCCTTCACGCGCTCCTTGTGCTCGGGCGTGTCGACCTGGAAGGTCTCTTTCGGCACATATTGCAGCTTCGGCTCGATCGCCTTGCTGGCCTTGAAGTCCTCGAACACTTTGACCGCCGGCGCTCCGAAATAGGGCGGCGTCTGGACGCTGAAGCGCGCCTCGCCGTTCAACATGGCCTTGAGCCCGTCCGCCGTGCCGTCCTGGCCCAGAGCATTCCGAGCAGTTCGTCGCGGCCGGCCGCCTTGATCGCCTGAATGCCGCCGATCATCATGTCGTCATTGTCGAACACGATGCCGTCGATCTTGCCCTTGCCAAAAGCCTGCAGCAGATCCTCGGTGCATTTGCGGCCGGGCTCGCGCGAGTAGAGGCCGTCGCATTTGGCGACGATCTTGATGTCGGGGCTCTTGGCGAAGACCTCGTCGAGACCCTTCTGTTCGTCCACGACGGGCGAGGCGCCCGTATTGCCGGTGACGTGCAGAAGGTTGCCTTGCGGCTTGCCGTTCTTCTTCGTCAGCGCGGCGACGACGTCGCGGCCGACCTGTGCTCCGGTATCGACGAAGTCGGTGGTCAGGGTCGCGATCCACTGGCCCTTGCCGGGTTCGCCCGGCAGATTCCGATCGACCACCATCAGGGGGACCCCGGCTTTGTCGGCGAGGCCGGGAACGGGCGCGAGCGGCTCGAATTCGATCGGCGCGACAACCAGCAGCACGGGCTTGCGGGTCAGCAGGTCCTCGATATCGGAGAGCTGCTTGGCGGGATCCGAATTGGCGTTGGTCCAGACGAAGTCGTAGCCGGCGTCCTTGAATGCCTTCTCCATCTCGCGCGTATCCATCACGCGCCACTCGTTCTCCATGCCCGCTTGAGAAAAGGCGACGAGGCCCTTGCTGGCGGCGAGAGCGGCGCTGCTGGTCGCCGCAAGCAGCAGCGCGGCTGCTGCCGGTATGAGTTTCTTGAGCATATTTTTCTCCTGGGTTTTGGTCCCGCCGACCATCGGCAGGACGGGGTCAGGTCATCAAGAATCCGCCGGTGACATTGAGCGCCTGACCTGTCATGGCGCTCGATTCCTCGCTGCATAGAAATAGCATCGCGTTCACGACTTCCTCCGGCGTGACGAACCGCTTCATCGGCGCCGCGTCCTCCCAATCCCTGCGGACCTCGGCGATCGTCTTTCCTTCCGCCTTGGCGTGATGCGCCATCACATCCTCGATCCGGTCGCCCTCGATCGGACCGGGGCACACGGCGTTGACGCGGATGTTATGAGCGGCGTTTTCGAGCGCGAGCGTCTGGGTAAGGCCGAGCAGCGCCCATTTCGAGCAGACATAGCCCGCATTTCTCACAGAGCGGCTGGGTTTGTCGCGGCCCGACGATAAACGCGCAGCAGTCGTGTTGTGGACGAGCGCGCCCTTGGCGCCGGTTGC
>Ga0209040_10003858_pt1 | contig 11414 bp, 11 predicted proteins | sample BogFormECP12_OM3_FD_188240 | JGI IMG/M metagenome (GOLD analysis project Ga0209040, IMG submission 188240) | Bog forest soil microbial communities from Calvert Island, British Columbia, Canada - ECP12_OM3 (SPAdes) (version 2) | ecosystem: Environmental > Aquatic > Freshwater > Wetlands > Bog ... | reverse complement strand
TCGAAATTGCTCGGCTGATAGGGCTTGCCGCCAAACCAGAAAGTGGTTGCTTCGTCGTTGATTACGGTGGCTGGCGTCATGACGTTGGCCGATCCGTTCAAAGCCGTGTTCAAGGCCGCCGCGTAGACAAACGGTTTGAAGGAGGAACCCGGCTGCCGCTTCGCCATGGCCCGGTTGAGCTGGCTGGCGCCATAATTCCGGCCTCCGACCAGTGCTTTCACCTCGCCCGTAAGGGGGTCGAGGGCGACCAGGGCGCACTGCGGGTCGGGATAGTGCGGATCCTTCTTCTTGCGCGGCGCAATCTCTTTGTCGACCTCTTCCATCCCGATGCGAATGGCTTCGGCCGCATCGCGCTGGAGGTCGATATCGAGCGTAGTATAAATCCGGTAATTGTTATTTTGAAAATCGTAGTCCTGAAACTTGTCCAGCAATGCGTCGTTGACCAGGTCCACAAAGTACGGCGCGTCGGTGGATTCGGTGCTGTGCCGGGCGAGCACCAGTGGCGAGGCCGCTGCATCCTCATATTCCCGGTCGCCGATGTATTGGTTTTCGTGCATCAGCTTCAGCACCACGTTCCGCCGCTGCCGCGAACGCTCCGGCCAGCGGTACGGGTTGGTAAAACTCGGCTGTTGAATCAGTCCCGCAATCGTGGCGGCTTCGGGCAGCGTCAACCGGCTTACATCTTTCCCGAAATAGACTTGCGCCGCTTCCCCAAATCCGCGGATCCCGAAACTGCCGCGATGCCCCAGCGGTACCTGATTGGAATAAAACTCGAAGATCCGCTCTTTGGAAAGCTTTTGCTCCAGGTTCAGGGTGATCAGCAGTTCCGGAATCTTGCGCCGCCACGTTTTGTCGTTGTCCAGCCAGAACAGACGCGCCGTCTGTTGCGTCAGGGTGGACGCTCCCTGTGCGTACCTGCGCTCCTTGACGTCGATATAAGCCGATCTCAAAATGCGGATCGGATCGAACCCCGAATGCTGAAAGAAGCGCTTATCCTCAGCCGCCAGAACGGCGTGCACCAGCACCGGGGGCAGATCTTCAAACCGAACCAGCCTGCGCTTCTCACGATTCTTGTCGAACAGGTTAGAGATCAGTTGGGGCTCGATCGTGTACTCGGTCCGGTCGGTGTTGTCGGCCAGCGAGATGATCTTCTCGACGGCCCCTTTCTCAAACTTTATGACGCCCTCGTCCCGCCGGAAAAAGCTATCGGGACCCGGATAGATGTCGATTTCGTCCGGCTTGATCGTGTAGTAGCCGACCCGGTTGGCTCGCGACTCGTTGTAGCCCGCCCGCCTCAGGTCGTTGGCCACCTCTTGCGGTGTCAGCTTGTCGCCGACGGCCAGCGTCTGCGGCGCCGCCAGCAGCATGGAGGTGTTCTGGAAAGGTCCCGCGGTGATTTTCTCCTCCATCAGCCGCGAATACTTGACGTAGTAAAAAGTGAAAATTGCAAAGAAAGCCGTGATCGAGAAAACAGTGATTCCAATCAGTGTTTTGCCGGCCGGATGCAAAGCGAAGCGAACGATGCCCGCCTTTTTCTTTACTTGGACCTTGACCGCCACTCGTCTTATCTTCTCACGCCGTTTCGGCGTTATCTCCTCACGCCGTATGCGCCTTACTTTCTTGCGGCGCTTACGCTTCGCGATCCCGGGCCGTTTCCGCCGCGGTCCGTCAATAGATAGACGGCGAAGCTGCCCAACCAGTGTCCACCCTCGTAATGCTCTCCGGTTACGGATCGCAGTCCATCCCGCGTGTGTTCGCTCGCGGTGGCCTGGAGAGATTTCACTCGGGCATCGCCTGAAGGCAACGCGCGAGCGATTCCCCTCAGCATCCATGCCCGGCTGAGATTCAGCCCGTCCAAGTGCCCCAGCTTGCCGTCAGACGGGTCGGTCACCACTTCCGGCTTCATCCAAACCGATCCGTCTCGAGGAATACCTGGGAGATATTCGCTGAGCCAACTGGCGAAATCCGCCTGGGGCAAGACCCGCCGCATGACGTCCGCCTCCGCCAGGCACGGCGAGAGAAAGTCCTCCCCGGAAGGCTCATAGGAAATCGGGCATCCCCGGTCGGATCCATAAAAGGCACGGGCCTTTTCACTCACCAGCGCGGTAAATTTCGAATCCCGAGTGGAATCCAGCATCAGGCCCAGGCCGAACGCCGTGTTGCTGTGCTCACCCGACCGGACTGGATGCGATAGCTTTCGCAACCACTCCTCTAACCGGCCGATGGCCGCCTTTTCCAGCGGCTCGACATTGGCCGCCCATGGTTGAGCTTGCGGATCGTCCCATTCGCGCAGTTCCGCAGCCAGTTGCAGCAGCCAAGCCAGCCCATAAGGGCGTTCAAAGCTCGACCGCCCCTCGCCGCCTACATAGGAAGCTTCCGCTACCAGGTTGTCCCGAGTCAGGCTTTTGGCTAAGGCCGCTTTGGCCTCCACGGCGAAAGGCGCAGCCGGAAATCGCCGCGCCAACCGCGCCAGCATCCAATGCCCATGCACCGACGAGTGCCAGTCGAAGCAGCCATAAAACGCCGGAGTCAATTGCCGCGGCGCAAGCACGTCCGTGTCCGAATTTAAGACATGCCCTATTTTGTTGGGGTACTCCCGGTGAACACAGGCCAGCGCCAACTTGGCGAACCGCTCCGCGGTAGGCTCATCCAGCGTCTGCCCTTGCAACGTCATGGTCAATACCGCCAAAGCCGACAATCTCATCGAACTATTGTCACAAGATCCAGCCACCCAGTAGCCAGGGTCCTGAGACTCGCGATGCCTCGTGAGGTGCGGCGATCAATCAGGATATCTTGGCAGAGGCGAAAGACACAGCCGTAGCAGCGGCTATAGCGTTGCCAAGTTCTCTGGCAGAAACCGTATTGTCCATCTTGAAATCGCAGTCCACGAACACCACGTTGTCTAGCCGCACTGGACCCCCTCCATAGACCACGTGCGTGTTCCTCACGACGACATTCTTCATCCACGTACCGTCAATGGAGAGGCTTCCTTGAGGCGGTAACTCAAGGACGAGGAGCCGTGGGCCGTAATCATACTGTTTATTGGCGTCGCTCCCCAGAGGTTCCAGACGTGCCGCAGATGCTATCGGAACGTCGTCGCCAACCGATCTCAAGAACCTTAGTCTGTCGCCCAGGGCCACCGATTGACCCAACTCCCCACCAATGGCCAAACGGAACAGGAAAGGATGTATAGAGCGAATCTCATGGATTTCATCGCGTGGGAACACAGCAGCCGACTGGTTCAATGTCGTTCGATAGTCGATGACGTTCACAGCCGAACGCCATGCTTCAGAGGCGAGGGTTTTGTCGCTTGATCCAGACGATGTAGTTAGCCGAGAGCCGATTGCCGCAAGGGTGCCAGGCGCTATAGGTACCTGATTTCTCCTTGCAGATTCTACGATTGCATTTGCCTCGGTAAGCTGTTGCAACCCGAGCCTTGGATAGAGCGCGACTGAAGCCAGCCTCCTGTCGGCATCGGTCGGCGGAATGCGTATTATGCGGCTGTCCAAAATTTTCGTCTGAAGGCGCGGCCCGGAGAAAGAGACGACTAGCGCTGCTACGGCCGCGATACCGAGTATGGACGCCAGCCGCCAGTAACGATTGTCACCTCGCCCGAGAACGCGCTCCTCAAACCACGTGGGCTGAACGGTGCTGGCTTGTCGGACGCAATAGAGCAGAACTTGCGCCGATAGGAGAGCGATTCCGATAATTCCCGCTTGAATCTGTATTCTCAGCAGGGCCGCGCTCGTCACAGGTTCGAGGCCCTGCGCCCATATTCCCCAAAGCGCTACGCCCGCCGCAGTTAACAGAATCATCCGCCACCGCGCCCGACCGTCATGCTCCAAGAGTTCATCGATTTTGTCTATCATCGGACTAAGATCCTCCTCGAAACATCGCCTTCAACATTCGAAGACCGAACGATAGTGCGATAGCAATGAACAGGCCGTAATTGGACCAGAAATGCACTACTTCGAATGCGTCTATATACTCCTGTCTTACTCCCAACGCCCCTGCGATGCGAAACAGCCATGCGAACAAGAGCAGCGCCAGAAAAACAAGAATGCCCTTGACCGTGTCGAGCAGAAAAGGAACAACGAACGCCACGAGATCGTACAGGGCCTTAGAGAATAGTCCCCTATAGTCTTCTGGTTGCTGCAATCTGTCTGCGATTATATCCGAAGCGGTAGAGCGTTCGTGCCGCTACTCAAGCCACTTTCCGGGCCGAAGCTCCTAGAACGAACATACACCCTAAGGCCATAACAAAGAGCGCCGAATCATTGTAAGAGCTTGATTTGACGACGAAAAAAGATGTCCGATCGTCGTGATCGGCGTCGAACCGATCAAGAACTTTGCGACCCGAGCGAACTATCTACCGCGAGTAGAACCGCAGCACGGTTTCCACCGGATACTTGATATCTTTCTTGCCGGTTGCGGCTGCGCCCCCGGTGCCTACGGCTGCGCCGCTGCCGGCTCCAATGGCTGCGCCAGCCCCGCCGCCCGCCGCGGCGCCGATGATTGCGCCGAGCACGGCTCCTCCGCCGATCGCCGCCACGTTTCTCTTGGCGTGGTCGCGGCCCGACCTATTCAGGGAATCCGTTGAAACCGGGATGCCGTTGACCGAAGTCACGGCCAGATCGAGTTCCGCCTGACCGGCCAGGTGGCCGGAAGGGACGGCTGCCACAACCGTGCCTTCCACCGGGTCGCCCCGGCGGGCCAGGATATTGTTATCCACTGTGACGTCGCGCTGCAAGGTGCCCTGCCAGCGGTCGCCAGCTTTACTCTTGTCGGACGATAAGGTCTCGCCTAGCCGGACGTTGATTTCGGTTCCCGCTGGGATATTGCTGGCTGCCACGGGCGGTGGTGGCGGAGGGTTGTCTTGTGCCTGCAGCGCCATCGCTGCCGTCAGAATCGCGAGGAATAGTTTTCCGAGGCGCATATATGGTCTCCTGACAAAATGCTATCATCCTGATTCCCATGCGATGGCTGGACCTGGGCGTCATCGTCGTTTATCTGCTGGCGATCACCTGGTTCGGTGCGCGCTTCCGCTCCTCCCAGAAGACACTGCGCGACTATTTTCTGGGCGGCCATAACGCGCCGTGGTGGGCCATCGGGCTTTCGATCGTCTCGGCCGAAACCAGCACGCTGACGGTCATCGGCACACCCGCTCTGTCGTTCAATGGAAACTTTCAGTTCTTGCAGTTGGTCTTGGGATATCTGCTGGCGCGTATTGTCATTTGCGCTTTGTTTCTGCCCCAATACTTTCGCGGAGAAATGTTCACCGCCTATGAGCTGATGCGCCGGCGTTTTGGCGAGCGTATCCGGAGATTGACGGCGGGCACGTTTCTCATCCTGCGCGCGCTCGCGGAAGGCGTGCGCGTCTTCGCCATCTCTCTGGTGATTTCGATTGTGCTCGGAACGGGCGAAGTAGTTTCCATCCTGGCGATTGTTCTCCTGACGCTGTTTTATACCTTTGAAGGAGGTTTGACGGCAGTCATCTGGACAGATGTCGTGCAGATGGCTCTTTATGTGGGAGGAGCAATTCTGAGCTTTTTTGTGATTCTGGCGCAGATTCCGGGCGGGTGGGCGCACGTGGCTGACATGGCCGCCACGGCGCATAAGTTTCAGGTCTTCGACTTTCGTTTTTCGCTGACCCCCGAATTCTTCTCACGCAGCTATAGCTTCTGGGCGGGGTTGATCGGCGGCTGCTTTTTGACCACTGCCAGCCACGGCACGGAACAATTGCTGGTGCAGCGCCTTCTCGCCGCGAAGACGGAGGGCCAAAGCCGGGCCGCGCTGCTGGCCAGTTGGCTGGTGATCTTTTTCCAGTTCAGTTTGTTTCTGTTTATCGGTCTGATGCTGTTTGTGCACTATTCCGACCAGGGTCTCGCCGCGCCCAAACCGGCCGACCGCCTGTATCCGGATTTCATTTGGCATAACCTGCCGCCCGGTATTAGCGGCCTCGTGATTGCGGCGATCCTGGCCGCCGGCATGTCTAACTTAAGCGCCGCGTTGAACGCGCTGGCGTCCACCACGATCATGGATTTTTACCGGCCCTATTTGCAAAAGCGATCGCAGTATCGCACCGAATCTCAATTCCTGACGCTCGCGAAATGGGCGACCGCCGGCTGGGGCGCGATTCTGTTCCTGGTCGGCCTGGTCGCGCGCAACTGGGGATCGGTTCTGGAGGCAGGCCTGTCCATCGCGTCCATCCTCTACGGCTCGCTGCTGGGCGTGTTCCTCCTCGGGCTGCTTACCAAACGAGTGCAAGAGAATGCGGCCATGACCGCCATGGTGACTGGGCTAATCGCCATGATCGCCGTCAAACAGTTGACTCACGTCGCTTTCACCTGGTATGTCCTGATTGGAACAACCGTCACCTTCACCACTGGCCTGGCAACGTCATTCTTAACGGGAGCGAAAATTGATGGAACAGAGTGAAAAAAGCGACCGCCACGGTCTCAAGCGCGATCTGGGAATTTGGAGCGCCGCATCCATCGTGGTCGGGACGGTCATCGGCAGCGGAATTTTCCTGGTTCCCAACGCCATGATCAAGAGCACCGGGTCGCCCTTCATGGTCTTTATGGTTTGGATAGCGGGCGGTTTGCTGTCGCTGTTCGGCGCATTGAGCTATGCCGAACTTGCCGCGGCATTGCCGGAAGCGGGCGGCGAGTATGTCTACCTTAAGGAAGCCTACGGGCCTTTATGGGGATTCCTGTACGGTTGGACGCAAATGTGGGTTGCCAAGAGTGGCTCCATCGCCACGCTAGCCACGGGCTTCTTCATCTATCTCGCCAATTTCAGGCCGGAATTAGAGCAGGTGTGGGTCACCATTCCTTTGCCTTTGGGAGAGCATGGCGCGCCACTGGACATCCGCTATGGGCAATTGCTGGCGATCGTGGTCATTGCTTTGCTGGCCGCGCTGAACTATTTAGGAGTAAAGGTAGGAGGCGACGTCCAAGTCACGATCACCGTGATTAAAGTCGCCCTCATTGCCGCGATCATCGTCATCGGATTGGGATCGAGCGCGGGATTGGCCGCCAATTTTCGAACCGCGGTACCGGCCGCCGGCGGAGTCGCGGGTTTCTTCGCGGCGTTGGTCGCCGCACTCTGGGCTTACGACGGATGGAACAACGTGGGCATGGTTGCATCAGAAGTGAAACATCCGCAGCGCAATTTGCCGCTCGCGCTAATAGCCGGCACACTTGCCGTTGTCGCTATCTATCTCTGCGCCAATCTGGCTTATTTTTACGTGCTTCCGGCGTCGGAAGTCGCCGCCAACCCCAGAGTCGCGGGCGCCATGATGGGGCGGATTCTCGGCAGCCGGGGCGCGGGCGCCGTCAGCTTGGCGGCGATGATATCGATCTTCGCCGCCCTGAACGGGTCGATTTTGTCCGGCTCCCGCGTGCCTTTTGCGATGGCGCGGGACGGGCTCTTTTTCCGTTCTATTGGCTACATCCATCCCACCTTTCGTACTCCCGGCGTTTCCATCGTGGCGCTCAATCTGTGGGCAGCCTTGTTGGTTTTGAGCGGACGTTACGACCAGTTATATACGTATGTCATTTTCGCCAGCGTTATTCTCTATGGAATGGCCACCGCCGCCGTCATTGTGCTGCGATTCCGCCGGCCCGATCTCCCGCGTCCCTATCGGACTATCGGGTATCCGTTTGTACCGTTGGTGTTTGTGCTCGGAATCAGCTCGTTGGTAGTCTCCACTCTGCTCAAGTCGCCGCGCGAATCGCTCATGGGCCTGGGGATCATTTCCCTAGGGCTGCCATTTTATTACTACTGGAAGAGCCAAGGCCGGACCGGAAATTAGCTCCGCCAGGCTAGCTTGTTGTCGAGGAAGCTCAGCTTGGGACTGCCCGTACCCCAACTTTTTTATGCCACTTTAGCAACAAGCTGCTTGAAATGTGCTCTCAAATGAGTTACAAAGACTCTAAAGGTTGTTTAGTTCAAGTTACTTGTCGCTCTCCAAAGTGGAGAGCGAACATTGATCAAGTTGGGGAGACTATGGACGTCGCGAAAATGCTGGCGGAACTCCGCCAGGAGCGAGAACAGATTGAAGAAGCCATCATGAGTCTGGAAAGGCTGGCGCGTGGCCGCGGTAAGCGGCGCGGGCGTCCGCCAGCCTGGATGACTGAAGTGAAACGGCGCGGCCGGCCACCCGGCAGCAAAAACAAACCGAAAACCGAGGCAAAGGCCTCGGTAAGCAAAGCAGCTGTCGCGTGAGGTAGCTGCAAATTGACTGGCCCGCCGTGTCTCGGCCGTGCCAGTTGCCAGCAATACAACCACGACGCTGTGGAGGAGTGCGAGAATCTCCCACAGCGTCGTGACAATCGGCAAAAAACCCATCCCGATATTCGTGTTTTTCGGCTAGCGGCACCCAAGACGCTAGAGTTTACCGCTCCGTTACCGTCGCGGCTCCGTAAACGTAGAATACGGATTCCGAGCCGCGCGCGTCGGCAAGCGGTTTGCTAGTGCTGATACCCCTGGTAGGTGTAGCCGACCGTGGCAGCCGCAATCGTAGAAACGTAGAATACGGATTCCGAGCCGCGCGTCAGCAAGCGGTTTGCTAGTGCTGATACCCCTGGTAGGTGTAGCCAACGGAGGCAGCCGCAATCGTAGCCACCCGGCTGCGAAGCGCACGCAGCGAGCGTTTGTCTTTTCGCGGATGGATGTAGTTGGTGAGAAGGATCACGAAACTCTTCGATTGGGGATCAATCCATATAGACGTACCGGTGTATCCCGTGTGGCCGTAGGAGCCTATGGGAAACAGTTCTCCCCGGTTCTTGGAGAACGGCGAATCGATATCCCACCCCAGTCCGCGCTGTATGGGTTGATCGGGTGGCGACTGCGAATGAGTGAATTTCTCGACGGCCTCCGCCGTGAACAACCGTTTCCCAAGAAACACGCCTCGATCTAACATCATTCGCGCGAATTTGGCGAGATCGTCCGCCGTGGTGAATAATCCGGCGTCTCCCGCTACGCCACCCATGTAGCGCGCGGTCGGATCGTCCACGACGCCTCGCAAAGGCGGCCCTCCCGCGGGATCGAACTCAGTTGGCGCAATCCGGGGAATCTCCGATGCCGGCGGGAGAAAGCGAGTATCCTTCATGTCCAGTGGCTGAAAAACCTCCTCGCGCGCAAAGTCCGAGAGCATCTTTCCGCTCAGTCGATGAACAATCTCGGCCAGTAGGACAAAATTGATATCGCTATAGACAAACTTCGCCCCGGGCGGCGCTGTCGGCTTCTCCATCAGCGCCTTTCGCACGCCCGTTTCATAGCCAGTCCAAGGTGGTTCGAGGGTCAAATCCGGCCGCAAGCCGGAGAAGTGCGTCATTAGATTGCGCACCGTGATCGCGCTGTGTCCTCCCTGAAATTCAGGCAGGTACTTGGTCACCGGCTGATCGATGTCCAATTTGCCCCGATCGAAAAGCTTCATCAGGCAAGAGGTCGTCGCGATTACTTTGGTGAGGGAGGCGGCGTCGAAAATCGTGTCCGGCGTCATGCGCTCGCGCTGGGGCACGATGGCTCTATCCCCGTAAGCTTTGCGATAGAGAATTTTCCCGTCGTGTCCGATCAGAACGACCGCGCCCGGCGTGGTTCCCGCCTGAATCGCATCGTCAATGGTTTGATCGAGCGCGCTTGCCCCGGAGAACGCTTCCTGGGCTTGAATGATCAGCGTGCAGGCAACCAACACGAGCAGCGGCGGTTTCATAGCAGCGCCAAGGGTGCGTCCCCGATCGCGCCGCTCTGAGTCTTGCGCGAGTTCGTGGCCCCGCTGCCCGCCATCTGCGCCGCCGCTCCTAGCCCCGACCGCGAGGGAGGGGAGCTGCATACGGGATCGAACGGGAGCCCGATCGCGCCGCGCTGAGTCTTGCACGATTTCCGCAAAAGCCTCATTGCAGTTTCTTGGCAGCCTCGTCGAGAATCTTTGCCAGCTCGATATCCTTGGCGGTGATTCCGCCCGCATCGTGCGTGGTCAGATCCACCGTTACCAGGTTGTAGACATTAAACCACTCAGGGTGATGATTCAGAACTTCGATGGCTGCCGCGGCGGTGCTCATGAACTGAAACGCAACCGTGAAATCGGCAAATTTATAGACGCGGTGAAGTTTGCCGTTGATCACCTGCCAACCGGTCAGCGAGGCGATCTCGGCATGCAGTTCCGCTTCGGTCAGTTTCTGCATAATCCATTATCGGGGAGAGCGGAGCCAGACTGCTAATTTCCAATCGATTCCGGCCGGCCACGCGCGGCGGCAACAACGGTATCCTGGAATCGGATGCTTCGCAGCGCGCTGCTGTACCTGTCCGGGCAACCTTCGTTGCGCCGGTGGACCGAGACTTCTTCCATTGCCGACCGGATGACCAAGCGCTTTGTGGCCGGCCAAACGCTGGAAGATGAACTCGTCGCGTGCCAAAGGCTGAATCGCGAGAACATCCTGGCGACCGTAGATTATCTCGGGGAAAACGTGCGCTCGCTCGAAGAGGCGCGCGAGTGCCGCGATATTTACTTGCGCGCCCAAGCAGAGATCCGGGCGCGCGCCATTCGGGCCAGCGTATCGATCAAGCTGACGCAGTTTGGCTTGGACTTTTCGACGGAGGAATGTCTCGCCAACGTGGACCCGCTGGTCGCCCAGGCCCAGGCCATGGGCAGCCGCGTGGAAATCGACATGGAGCACAGCGGCTATGTCGACCGGACGCTCGAGGTTGTGACCACGTTGCATCAACGCTACTCCAGCGTCCGGGCTGTAATCCAGGCCTATCTCTTTCGAAGTGAGAAGGATGTAGAGATGCTGAACGTCCAGGGAATTCCGATCCGGTTGTGCAAAGGCGCCTACAAGGAGCCCCCGGATCTGGCTTTTCCAAAAAAGACTGATGTTGACGCCGCTTACGTCCGATTAATGCAACAGATGCTGTCGTCGGGGGTGGACCCGGCAATCGCCAGCCACGACGAGAAGATTATTCGTTCGGCGCAACGATATGTCCGGGAGAAGAACATCGCGCCGGACCGTTTTGAGTTTCAGATGCTATACGGAATTCGGCGGGACTTGCAAAAGGAACTTGTCGAGTCGGGGTATCGTCTTCGGTTATATGTACCGTATGGTAATGCGTGGTATCCGTACTTCATGCGACGGCTGGCGGAACGCCCAGCCAATGTGCTGTTCCTGGCGCGGAATCTGATTCGCAGCTAAATACATAAGGGAACTAGAAAGGCAAAAAAGGAGTCAAAGTCATATGCGGTACTGGGCCTATCTGTTGGCGAAAGTGTTGGCAGCCGGCACTCTGGTTGGCGCCATCTGGCGCGGACTGAACCTTCTCCTGTCTCCGACAACCGCCTTTTTCCGGTGGCATCCCCAGTCTTTAGTGGTGTCCTCGTTCGCTCACGACTTGGGTTACACCTTCATCATGAT
>Ga0209040_10003857_pt1 | contig 11417 bp, 9 predicted proteins | sample BogFormECP12_OM3_FD_188240 | JGI IMG/M metagenome (GOLD analysis project Ga0209040, IMG submission 188240) | Bog forest soil microbial communities from Calvert Island, British Columbia, Canada - ECP12_OM3 (SPAdes) (version 2) | ecosystem: Environmental > Aquatic > Freshwater > Wetlands > Bog ... | reverse complement strand
GAAGCCGCCCGAGCCGCCCGAGTTCCCGAAGCCGCCCGAGCCGCCCGAGTTCCCGAAGCCGCCCGAGCCGCCCGACGGCGAGGAGGGCGCCGATCCCGAGCCGGAGGCCGAGATCGACGGGAAGGAGCCGCGGTCGGCGGGCTGGCTGAGCCGCCCGATGCCGATGCCGGCGCCGAGGGCCACCGCTACCGCCACCGAGGCGACGGCGATGTTCCGACCGCTGTGGTGGGTGTGGGGGGCGGGGGCGGCCGCCGGGGGCGGTGTCCACTGCCCACCGGCCGGGAACCATCCGGCGACGGGGGGCGGGGGCGGGGGCGTCCACCCGGTCCCGCCACTCCGGGTCGCGGTGGCCGGCGCCGGGGCGGCCGGGTCGACCGGGTAGGAATGGACCGGGATGACCGGGCCCTGGTGGGGCGGGTTGACCCGATCGACGGCGTGGTCCGGGGCGGCCGGGGCCATCGGGTAGGCCGGGGTGGCGTCGGGGTGGGTCGGCCAGGCCGGGCCGCCGCCGGGGTGCATCGGGTAGGCCGGGGCCGCTCCCGGGTGGGCGGGCCAGGCCGGGCCGGCGCCCGGCGCCGGCGTCCCCAGCGGCGGGGTGGACGGAGGGTTGACGCCAGGCGACTCGTCGGCCGGTCCGTACGGGGTGTGGTCGTCGCTGCTCATGGGTGCGCTCCTGGATCGAGGCGTCTGACGTCGGTCGTCCCTGCCACTGCACCGCGGCCGCGTAAGGAGGGCATTAAGCGGCGTTATGACCTGGGTAATTTGGGCCGGGGCCGCTCCCGGCTCCCGGCGACCGGTCAGGGACCGAGGATCCCCCGGTAGTGCTCGAGTGCTGGGCGGTCGAAGGCGACGAGGCGCACCAGCTGCACGCCCGTCGTGGTGCTCGAGATGGCTCCGACGGCGATGGCCGCCGCCCGGTCGGGCGGGAACCCGTAGGCCCCCGTCGAGATGGCCGGGAAGGCCACCGACCGGGCGCCGAGCCCGTCGGCGACGGCGAGTGAGCGCCGGTAGCACGACGCCAGGACGCCGTCCTCGCCCGCGGTACCCCCCCGCCAGACCGGTCCGACCGTGTGGATGATCCAGCGGGCGGTGAGGCCGAACCCCTCCGTCGCCTTGGCGTCCCCGGGCTCACATCCCCCGAGGAGCCGACACGCCGCCTGCAGCTCGGAGCGGCCGGCCGCCCGGTGGATGGCGCCGTCGACCCCCCCGCCGCCAGCCAGCGCGGCGTTGGCGGCGTTCACCACCGCGTCCACCTCTTGGGCGGTGATGTCACCCAGGACCGCCTCGATCACCGGCCTCGTCGACCCGCGGGCCACGACCAGCGACCCTACCGCCGGCCGGCCGGCCGGCCGTCCGGCCGCCGCGTCACACTGGAGCGTGCGCGCCTTCGTCGCCGTCTGGCCCTCCGAGCCGGTCCGGCGCGCCTTGCGCCGTCTCGACCGGCCCGACCGGCCCGACGTGCGGTGGATCACCGAGGACCAGTGGCACGTGACCCTCGTCTTCTTGGGCGACGTCGAGCCCCGACACTCCGCCGATTTCGCCCGAGCCCTTGAGGGCGCCGCGGCTGGGTGCGACCCGGTGACCGCGGTGCTCGGCCCGCGCACCGAGCGCTCCGGCCCGGGCCTGCTCTGGGTGCCGGTCCGCGGGCTCGAAGCCGTGGCGGGTGCCGTCCGGGGGGCCGTCGAGCCCCTCGGTTGCCCGCAGGAGGCCGAGGTGTTCCGGGGCCATCTGACCGTGGCCCGGTCCCGCAGGCGTCGGCGCCTGCCGGCCGGCCTGGCCGGCGCGCCACTCTCGGCCACCTGGGAGGTGGGCGAGATCAGCCTCGTGACCTCGGTCCTCGAGCCCTCGGGCGCTCGCTACGAGGTGGTGGCCGCGGCCCGGCTCGCACCACGGTGAGCCGCCGGCCGACCGTTCACTCGGTGGGCCCGGCCGACCATCCCCACGACGAACACGCGTTCGCCACTAGAGTGCGTCCAGGCGTCCGGGGAGCGCTCAGAAGCCCGGTAATACACCCTCTCCGTAGGGTCGCCCCTCGACACGGAAGCCACGATCGACGGATCAGGAGAAGAGGAGAAACGGGCAATGGCTGAGGAGCGTGAGAAGGCCCTGGACATGGCGCTCGGGCAGATCGAGAAGCAGTTCGGCAAGGGCTCGGTCATGCGGATGGGCGACAACCTCTCGATGGGGATCGAGTCGATCCCGACCGGGGCCCTCGCCCTGGACCTGGCGCTGGGGATCGGCGGCCTGCCCCGGGGGCGGATCGTGGAGATCTTCGGCCCCGAGTCCTCGGGGAAGTCGACCCTGGCCATGCACTGCGTGGCCGAGGCCCAGCGCAACGGCGGGATCTGCGCCTACGTGGACGCCGAACACGCCATGGACCCGGTGTACGCCAAGGCCATCGGGGTCAACATCGACGACCTGCTGATCTCCCAGCCCGACACCGGGGAGCAGGCGCTCGAGATCGCCGAGATGCTCATACGCTCCGGCGCGCTCGACGTGCTCGTCATCGACTCGGTGGCGGCCCTCACCCCACGGGCCGAGATCGAAGGGGAGATGGGCGACAGTCACGTCGGCCTGCAGGCCCGCCTCATGTCCCAGGCGCTCCGCAAGCTGACGGCCACCCTCAACAAGTCCGACACCATCGCCATCTTCATCAACCAGCTCCGCGAGAAGATCGGCGTCATGTACGGGTGTTTCAATTACAGCACGCGGGTGGTGCTGGCCGACGGTTCCACCGAGAAGATCGGCAAGATCGTGAACCGCCGGCTACCGGTGGAGGTGCTCTCCTATGACCCGATCGCCGACAAGGTGGTGCCCAGGCGGGTCGTGAACTGGTTCGACAACGGGAAGACCGACGAGTTCCTCCAGTTCACCGTGGCGAAGCCGATGGGGAACGGCAAGGCGCAATTCGCGGCGACGAGGAACCACCTGGTCCGCACCCCGGTCGGGTGGCGGGAGGCCCGTGAGCTCAACGCTGGGGACCGGGTTCTCCAGGCGGTGCCCCACTACCTCTCGGAGGCCCAGTGGCAGGCGCTGCGGGGCACCCTCATGGGCGACGGCGCCGTGTCGCCGACCCGCAGCGGCCAGGGGGGACGCTTTCGCTTCTCCCACGGGAACACGCAGATCGAGTACGCGGCCTGGAAGGCCTCACTGTTCGCCAATCTCGGCACCAGCCGGCACGCCCGCGACTCCGACGGGGCGGTGCGGTACGACTTCCGGCCGCTCCCCGAATTGGCCGAACTCCGCCGATCGGTCTATGTCGGCGGGAAGAAGGTGTTCGACGACGACTATTTGAAGCGCCTCTCCCCGTTGTCGCTCGCGCTGTGGTACATGGACGACGCGAACTTCACGCAGCGTTCGAAGGGCCTGCAGAAGCGCACCGCGGGCGGGACCGGTCGGGTCACAATCTGCGTGGAGGCCATGGAGCCGACGACCCGGGAGCGTCTCATGGCGTACCTGGCGGACACCTGGGGGATCAAATGCGCCTTGTCCTTTTCGAGGGGGAAGGCGGTGCTCGGGTTCTCCCACGCCGAATCGGCCAAGCTCCAGGCGCTCATTGCCCCCTTCGTACATCCGAGCATGGAGTACAAGCTTCTCCCGGCCTACCGGGGTCGGTTCGCCGTGGAGCCGGTCTTCGCCCCGATGCGCTACGAGTTGATGGCCCTCCCCGTGCTCGACGTGCGCGTCAAGCCACCCACCCGTTCGATGCACCGGTTCGATATCGAGGTGGAAGGCAGCCACAACTACCTGGTGGACGGGGTGGTGGTTCACAACTCGCCCGAGACCACCCCCGGGGGGCGGGCCCTGAAGTTCTACTCGTCGGTGCGCCTCGACATCCGCCGGATCGAGACCATCAAGGACGGCACCGACATGATCGGGAGCCGGACCCGGGTGAAGGTGGTGAAGAACAAGTGCGCCCCGCCCTTCAAGCAGGCGGAGTTCGACATCATGTACGGGACCGGCATCAGCCGGGAGGGCTCCCTTCTCGACGTCGCCGTCGACCTCGGCTTCATCAAGAAGTCCGGGGCCTGGTTTACCTACGAGGGCGAGCAGCTCGGCCAGGGCCGCGAGAACGTCAAGACCTTCCTCCGGGAGAACCCACAGCTCATGGCCGAGATCGACGAGCGGGTGCGTGAGCGCCTGACCCCGTCGGAGCCCGCCCCCGGGGACGAGGGGGTGGCGGCGCTCGACCCCGACGACCAGCCCATCTCCCTGGATTGATCACCCACACGGTCCGACCGGCCCGGACCGGGGCGCCCATCCCCCCTTGGGGCCCCGGTCCGGGCCGTGTCGCGCCGGGCCTGATCTGGTAGAGAACCCCGAGCCGTTCCCGGCCGCCGACGGGGAGCGGGGAGCGGAGGAGGCCATGGCGCTCGAGGAGATCGACCTGACCGACCTCGCGGTGTTCGGCGACGGCTTTCCCCACGAGACCTTCGAGTTCCTGCGCCACGAGGCCCCGGTCTGGTGGCACGAGCCCACGGCCCACACCCCCGACGGCGTTGGCTTCTGGGTGCTGAGCCGCCACGCCGAGGTCATGGTCGCCGCGGCCGACGCGGCGACGTTCTCCTCCGAGCGGGCGCCGGGCTGCCCCGGAGGTGGGACGCTCATCCAGGACCTTCCCTACGGCTTCGCCGCCGGGGTGCTGCTCAACATGACCGACGACCCGCGGCACCGGCGGATCCGACGCCTCCTCACGCCGGCGGTCACCCCCAAGGTGCTGGCCGGCTTCGAGGCCGAGCTGCGGACCCGGACCACCGCGATCCTCGACGCGGTGGCAGGGGAGGGGGCCTGCGACTTCCTCACCCAGATTGCCCTCGAGCTGCCCGTCCAGGCCACCCTCCACCTGCTCGGCGTGCCGAGCGAGGATCGGCACCGCCTGGTGGCCTGGACCAACGCCACCCTCGGCTTTGAGGGGCGCGAGCTCGGGGAGGAGACCGAGGCCACCCGGCGGGCGGCCACGTCGATGGCGGAGTATGCCGCCGAGCTGCTGGCGGCCAAGCGGCGGACGCCCGGCGACGACCTGCTCTCCGTGGTGACCGGGGCCCTGGTCCAGGGCGACGACGGCACGGCGGAGCCTTTGTCCGAGCTCGAGCTCGCGATGCTCTTCTCCCTCCTGATCGCGGCGGGGAGCGAGACGACCCGCAATGCCATCGCCCTGGGGATGGCCGCCCTCATCGGGCATCCAGAGCAGCTGGCCGAGCTGCAGGGCGACCTCTCGCTGGCGACGGGGGCCACCGAGGAGATCCTGCGCTGGTCGAGCCCCACCCTCTACAACCGCCGATCGGCCACCCGGGACTGGGAGGCCTGTGGCCAGCACGTCCGGGCTGGGGACAAGGTCACCTTGTGGTGGGCCTCCGCCGATTTCGACGAGTCGGTCTTCGACGAGCCACGCCGCTTCGACATCCACCGTGACCCGAACCCCCACCTCGCCTTCGGCTACCGGAGCCACTTCTGCTTGGGGGCGAACCTGGCCCGCCTGGAGATCCGCATCATGCTGGAGGAGCTCCTCACCCGTTTCACCGACTTCGGCTTGGCCGGCCCGCTGCAGCGGGTCCGGACCAACAAGCACGCCGGCGTCTCGCGCATGCCGGTGACCTTCCGACGGCGAGCGGTCTGACCGGGCCCGGACCTCAGCTCTTCGACGGCGTGAACGGCGGGTTGACGCCGACGGTGATCGTGTTGGGCACCAGCTCGACCCAGGTCGGTCCCGGTCGCAGGGCGATGTTCTGTCCGGTCGACGACGTGTACTGGGTGGCCTGGCCGAGCGAGCCCCGGGACCAGGTCCCGCTGATCTCCACCCCGTCGCGGAAGACCTCGGCCGGCCCGCTGGCGTTGTCGGAGAGGTTGGCCTGGACCTCGAGGCCCCCTTCGGAGTTCTCGGCCCAGGGGCCGTAGGTGATCTGGACGAACTGGACGATCACGTTGGTCGCCATGTTCTGGACACCGTTGGCCAGCTTGTCGGGGCTGAACCCGTAGTAGCGCAGGAACGCGTGGTCCTTGGCGTTGTAGATCCAGGCCACTGGCGAGTTGACCGAGAACGGAATCGACACCGAGCCCACCGGCGTTCCGGTCGGGATCACGTTCGAATAGGCGAAGATCGGCATCGGTGGTGTGGTGTCGGCGGGCTTGAGTGCCCAGATCGCCTGGGTGGAGGCGTAGGTGTCGAAGGGGGCGAACCGACCGGCCGGGTGCTGGTCGACCGAGGCGTAGACGCCGAGGTCCATATTGATGAGGGGCGAGTCGTCGATGTTGGCGATGACCGGGTTGATCCCCCCGACGTGGGCCAGCAGGGGCGACCCGAACTGGCCCAGGATGCCGATGTCGATGTTGCGGGCCGAGCGGACGGGGCCGACCAGAGCCGCCTGCTGGCACTGGAACACCGCCGCGTACCGGGTGATCCCGCCCTCGACCGGTTCCTCGAAGACGACGTCCGCCTTGTCCAGGCCGCTCTGCGGCCGGGCCTGGATGTAGTTGTCGACCTTGATCGCCAGGGCCGGTCGCTGGGGCACGCCGCCCCCGCCGGGTACCGGGACCCCGGTCAGCGGGCAGAGGGCCACGGGCGCCCCGCTGGTCGTGGTGGTCGTGCTGGTGGTCGGGGCGGCCCTCTTGTGGGCGCTCGGGGCGCTCGAGGAGCACCCGGCCAGGATCACGACGCCGACCACGGCCACGGCGGCCGACCACCGCCGGGGAGGCCCGCCGGCGGATCGGCGCCGTTCCGTCCCCCGTCGCCCGCCGGCACCGCCGGCCGGGCGGCGGGGGACGGAGGTGTGATCGTGCATCGCCCGCCTCTGGTGGCTCGGGTACCCGGTGGTCGCCCGACGCGGCGAATCAGGCAGCGTCGGTGGGCTGCGCCGATGCGGCCGTCGCCGCCGACCCCTGGTAGACCGTCCCCCAGTTGCCGCTGGACGGTCTCACCGACGACGCAGGCCCGTTTCCGAACGTACCGTAGACGTTCTCCATCGCCCGCAGGAGGATGTCCGTCACGCCCGGTGTCGCCGCCGGGACGACGTTGCTGGGAAAGGCGGTCGTGTTCGACAGCTTCCCGACGAACGACGCGTTGCCCGACGCGAGCACGCCACCGCCGCTCGGCGTCGTGTAGTAGGTAATGTCGGACCAATTGCCCTGGTGGGCCACCGGGGAGTGGGCCACCACGTCGACGTTCTTCGGGCCCGGGAGGCTCGGCACGTAGCGGTCGTACTCGCCCTGGACCACTGACGGCAGGCGCTGGCCACTGGTGAGCCCGCACCCGCTGATCAGCCAGTGCGACGCGTCGGCGATGACCAGGTCGTCGTTGGCCCGCACCGACTGGTACATGCTGCCGATCAGCTTGCTCTCCGGGTCGTTGAGCGGGTCCTGGTTCCAGTTGACCGTGGTCAGGGTCGGGTTGGTGGTCGCCATGGGATCCTCGCCGGCGTCCTTGTAACAGACTTCGAGCCGATTGGGACCGACCGCCGACGATTCGAACCGGATCTGCCGGTAGCAGGCGTTGGCCCCGAGGAAGGCCAGGTTGGTGCCCTTGTTCAACGCCTCGGCGGCGGCGGCCCGCATCGGGGTGGACCAGTACTCGTCATGGCCGAGACTGAAGAGGCACTTGTGGTTGGCCAGGAGGGTCGGGCGCTCGTGGAGGTCCACGTCGGTCCAGTAAGTGACGTCCAGACCCAGGCGCTCGGCGTCGTAGAGCAACGGAAACTCGTTGCCGAGGAAGTCGGCACACCCCTGGGCCCAGGTCTGCGGGTAGGGACGGTCGAACGAGACGATGCGGGCCCGGTTGGCGAAGTCCTGGCCCGAACCGTTCTTGCCGTAGTAGAGGCTGTAACCGCCCCAGAGGTTGTAGGCCTGCCACGTGGTGACGCTGTTCTGGATGACGAAGGCGGCGGTCGAGCTGTCGTCGCGGACGGTGAAGGGCACGTACTGCTGCTGGCCACCGTTCCCCTGGATCTTCAGGAGATAGCTCCCCGGTGGCCAGGTGTCGTCCACCTTGAAGGACAGGCTCGGCTTCCAAGGGCACGAGACCGTGTTGACCCCGGGGGTCACCGTCGGCGGCGGTTGCCGCATGCCGGCGGCGGAATCGGACTGGTAGATCAGGCGCCCGCCGAGACCCTGGTAGTAGCCCATGCGGAAGGCCTGCACCGACACCGAGCGGGCGGCGGTGTTGATGAAGAGCACCACCTCGTCCCCGGGCACTGCGCTGACCTGACTGGCGAAGCCCTCGATGGCGTGGGGGGTCTGGACACCGGTCACGATCCAGTCGATCGTCCCCGGCTTCTCGTTCTCGAGCATCACCCAGCGCGCCACCGGGACGACGACCCCGCTCGGGAGGGCGACCGGGCCGACGTGGGGGAGCGGGGGGCGGGGGCCGAGGCGGGGCTGGGCCGGCAGCCGGGGCCCCTTGGTCGCCCCGGCGGCGCCGGCCCCGAGGACCGCCGCGGTCACCCCGCCCACGCCGGCCGCCGCCCCGAGGAGGAAGCGCCGCCGGTCGATGGTGCCACCGGGGCCCTGGTCCTGAGAATCGTCGGGTCGTGGCGCAGCTCCGCCCGGGGTGTCCTCGTCGGGCATGGCCCAAGGTTACCGTCGGCCGGCGGCCCCCCCGGTCCATGTCGGGTTGGGCCTCCCGGAGGGTCCGGCGCCCCGGTAGCGTCGGACCTGTGACCTGGGCCCGCGCACTGCCCCCGCCGCTGCGCCGCGCCGCCGCACGGGCCGCGCAATGGGGCTGGCGGTGGGCGGAGGATGCGGGGGCCATCGGGCCCGACGACGAGCGGGGGCGCCGGTTCGGGTCCTTCGGCCGGGGCAGCTTCCTGGCCTTCCCCCAGGGGGCGGTCTACAACGAGCGCTACATTCGCATCGGAGCGGGGACCATGGTCGGCCCCTACGCCTGCCTGACCGCCGGGATGGCGCCGGGCCAGCAGATGGCGACCGATCCGGTGGTGCGGATCGGCGACCGCTGCGTGATCGGGCGGGGCAGCCACATCATCGGCCACTGGAGCATCGAGATCGGCGACGACATCCAGACCGGGCCCTACGTCTACGTCACCGACCAGAACCACACCTACACCGACCCCGACGAGCCGGTCGGGCGCCAGTGGCCGGTCGAGGCCGCGGTGCGGATCGGCTCGGGAAGCTGGCTGGGCGCGAACGTCGTGATCCTGCCGGGGACCACCATCGGCGAGCATGTGGTGGTCGCCGCCGGGGCGGTCGTGCGGGGCGAGATCCCGGATCGCTGCGTCGTCGCCGGCGTCCCGGCCCGCATCGTCCGCCGCTGGTTCCCGGACCGGGGCTGGGTGGACGAGCACGACGTGGCGCCGACCTGAGCCGTGGGCCCGGCCCGACTCCGGTGACGCCGGTTCCGACCGGCGGTGGTCCGGTCCCCCATGTCGCGGTCGTCGGCGGCGGGACGCCCGACCCGGCGGCCGACGCCGCGGCCACCGAGGTCGGGCGGCTGGTGGCCGAAGCGGGCGCGGTGCTGGTCTGCGGTGGCCTCGGCGGGGTGATGGAGGCGGCGTGCCGGGGGGCGGCCGAGGCGGGTGGGCTGACGGTGGGCATCCTGCCCGGAGGCGACCGGGACGCCGCCAACCCGTGGGTGCGGGTGGCCGTGGCCACCGGGCTCGGTGAGCTGCGCAACGGGGTGGTGGTCGGCTCCGCCGACGTCGTGGTGGCGATCGGCGGGGAGTACGGGACTCTCTCGGAGATCGCGCTGGCTCTCAGGGCCGGCCGTCCGGTGGTCGGCCTCGGGACCTGGAGCCTGGTGCGCCCCGACGGTGCGCCGGACGCCCGGCTGGTGGTGGTGACGGACCCCGACGACGCCGTCTCCCGGGCACTGGCCCTGGCCGGCCGGCGCTGAGCCCGGAGGGCCGGCCCCGGTTCGCGGGGGACCAACCACGTGAGCCACCCGGGCGGGACGGTAGAATGGCCAGCTGAGGCCGACCCGACGGGGGGAGGGGTGACCGAATGAGCGACGTGTCGCAGGGCCCTGGCTGGTGGGTGGCGTCCGACGGCAAGTGGTACCCGCCCGATCTCCATCCGTCCCTGGCTCAGCTGCCTCCCCCGAGCCCGCCGGTCGTCCCGATGGTGGTCGACCCGTCGGCGGCGCCGGCACCCGGGCCGGTGCCCGTCTCGGCCACTGGCGACGGCGGGTTCCAAATCGGCGCCGGCGCCGCGCCCAAGTTCGTGGTCCCTCCGATCGTGCCGGACCTGGTGCCGGGCCACGGCGGCCAAGGGGCCATGGCCGCCTTCGAGCCGGGCCCCGCCGAACCGGCCGTGCCCGTCGCGCCGCCCCTGCCACAATCATTGAGCCAGCCGGCCATGCGGGCCACTGGCGTCCCCGAGGCGAAGCACAGCGCCAGCTCGTCACCGTGGGAGGCCGAGTCCCCGTGGGCCGGCACGGACGACCTCGGCGTCGGCGGCCGGACCCGGCGCTCTTCGGGCGTGCTCCGAGCGACGGTGGACCCGCGCGGCGCCTTTGTCGCCGGGCTCAGCCTCGTCCTCGTCGGGGCCTGCTTCCTCCCGTACTACAAGGTGTCCGTGGCCGGGACGGTGGTGGCCAAGTTCACGGTCATCGACCACGCCTTCGGCTCATGGCGCGTGGCGATCCTCGCAGTGTCGGGACTGTGCGTGGTCATCGGCATCCTGAACTCTGCCCTCCGGGTGGGGAAGAGGGGAGCCGTCACCGTGTTCTTCACGATGCGAGTGCTCGTCCTTTGCCAGCTCGGCCTGTGGATCGCGGCGATGGTTGACCGGACGTGGCACGGCTTGGTCGTCCCACCCGGGATCACCTCGACGAGCCTCACCTGGGTGGCCATCGTGGCCGTGGCGGTGGCGGTGGGTGCCCTCGGCGGCTCGGTGGCCGCCATGGGCACCCGCGCTTCACCCAGGGGATGAGGCCGGCCGCCCCGGCCCGCTTCCTCCAGTCCCGGATCCTCCAATACGGTTGGCGTCGTGGACGGCCCGACCCTTCTCGTCACCGTGACCGGCCGCGACCGACCCGGGATCGCCGGCAGCATCTTCGCAGCGCTCGCTCCGCTCGGCCTGCCGGTCCTCGACGTCGAGCAGGTCCACGTCCACGGCCGGCTTCTGCTGTGCCTCGAGCTCGGCGGGGACCCGGCCACCGACGCCGACCGGGTGGCGGCGGCGCTCGGGCACGTGCTCGACCCCAGCTTGCTCGACGTCGCCGTGGGCCGGCTGGAGGCCGGTGCCGAGGTCTCGGACGACCCGAGGCATCTGGTCACGGTGCTGGCCCCCGAGCTCGGGGCCGGGGCCCTCGCCGGGATCTTCCTCCACATCGCCGGCAGCGGTGCCAACGTGGAGCGGATCGTGCGTCTGGCGACGTACCCGGTCACCAGCTACGAGCTCGTCGTGTCCGGCGGCGACCCCGAGCAGCTCCGCCGGGCGCTGAGCGGCGAAGCGGCCCGTCTCGGTGTGGA
>Ga0209040_10003856_pt1 | contig 11418 bp, 10 predicted proteins | sample BogFormECP12_OM3_FD_188240 | JGI IMG/M metagenome (GOLD analysis project Ga0209040, IMG submission 188240) | Bog forest soil microbial communities from Calvert Island, British Columbia, Canada - ECP12_OM3 (SPAdes) (version 2) | ecosystem: Environmental > Aquatic > Freshwater > Wetlands > Bog ... | reverse complement strand
GGCCTGATCCCAATCCTCAGTTTCGCCGGGATCGCAAAGCCGATCGATCGCAATCATAAGCTCGTCATGTTGTGGGGAGGTATGCGCGGGGCGGTTTCCCTCGCACTGGCGCTCGCCGCAGCCGAGAACACCGCCCTGCCCCCCGAGGTTCGTCAGTTCGTCGGCATTCTCGCCACCGGTTTTGTGTTGTTCACCTTGCTGGTGACGGCGCCGACAATGCGGCCTTTGATGCGCCTCCTCAAGATCAGCAGCCTAGCTCCGGGCGAAGTCGCGGTTAGCCAACGGGTCATCGGGCTCTCCCTTTCTTCGATCCCACAGGAGATCGAGACGGTGGGACGCCAGCATCAGATCTCGCCCGAGATCGTCGCAGAGGTGGCAAAGGTCTATGACAGCCACGCTGGCGATCCGGGTGGAACCGCGGTCGAAAATAATGAACTCCCGGCCGAGCTGAGAGAGCGGGTGGTGCTCTACGTTCTGGCGGATCGCGAACAGGAATTCTGTCTCGACTATTTCGAGAACCGGACCGTGTCGCGGCGAGTGGCTGCCAGCCTTCTCTCTCATGCTGCAAGGCTTCGAGACGGCGCGCGCAGCGATGGTGTCGCAGGTTACCAGAAGGCGGCGGTCCGGGTTCTCGCCTTCAGCGCGGCCTTGCGGTTGTCACGGGCGATCCATCATCGGATCGGCATCGCCCTGCCTCTCGCGCGGCTGCTCGCGGATCGGTTCGAGGTCCAGCTGGCGGCTCGCTTCGTGCTGCAGAACGTGATCGCGTTCAACCGCGATCATATCGAGGAAGTGTTCGGCGCCGGACCCAGGGCGGCGATGGCGGAACAGCTCGACCACCGGTTCAGCGCGATCGATCGTGCGATCGCGGCGCTGAAGCTGCAATACCCGACCTATGCGCGTCAGCTCGAATTGCAGTTTCTGGCCCGCATGGCGGCGCGCCTGGAGGAGGGGCGATACCTGCGATTGCGCGCCGAATCGATGATCAATCAAGACATGTACGAGGACCTGCAACGCAAATTGCGGCCGCGCCGCCGCGCCGTCGAGGTGCGCCCGACCCTCGATCTCGGCCTGAAGCGCGAGGATCTGGTCGGCCGGGTCGCGATGTTCGCGGCTCTCGATGCGAAGACCCGGCGGGCGGTCGCCCGTATGCTGCGGCCGCGCCTTGCGGTACCCGACGAAGTCATCGTCAAAAGGGGAGAACGTGGCGACGCGATGTATTTCATCTCCTCGGGCGCGGTCGAAGTGCGGATCGCGCCCACCCCCGTTCACCTCGGCAGCGGAGATTTTTTTGGAGAACTCGCCTTGCTGGTAGCCGACCGCCGCACCGCCGATGTCGTGTCCCTCGGATATTGCCAGCTGCTCAGTCTGGCGGCTCGAGACCTTCATCGCCTGTTCGGGACCGAGCCGGCCTTGCGCGACCAGATCCATGCCGTCGCTCAGGCGCGCACAGCCGCAGCGGAAACGGGATGAGCCGTAAACCGCCGCATCCCGCCACCCTGGCCGCGCAGGCGCTGGGCTCGACCGACGCGTCGACTGGTGCAGTGGTCTTGCCGATCCACACTGCGACGACCTTTTTGCGCGATCCCGACAACCGGTATCGACGAGGCCGCAGCTACGGACGTGCAGACAACCCCAGCTACGACCAGCCACAGGCATTGCTGACCGCGCTCGAGGCCGGTGCGGCGACGCTATTGTTCTCATCCGGGATGGCGGCCGCCGCCGCCGTCTTTCAGTGCCTTCCGCGAGATGCCCATGTCGTCGCGCCACAGATAATGTACTGGGGATTGCGCAGGTGGCTGAGGAATTTCGCCGAGGCCTGGGGAATCGCGGTCGATTTCGTCGATGTGACTTCGCTCGACGCGCTGCGCCGCGCGGTCCGCCCGGGCCGGACGCGCCTCTTATGGATCGAAACGCCGGCGAACCCGTTGTGGTCGGTGACAGATATCGGCGGCGCCGCCGATATCGCCCACGGCGCCGGCGCCCTGCTCGCCGTCGACAGCACCGCGGCGACCCCGGTGTTGACCCGGCCCTTGGCGCTCGGGGCCGATCTCGTCATGCATTCGGCAACAAAATACCTGAACGGCCACAGCGACGTGATCGCCGGCACCTTGACGACGGCGCGAGAGGACGAGTTTTGGGCGCATCTCTCCGCCGCGCGCAGCGGCGGAGGCGCGATCCTCGGGAGCTTCGAGGCTTATCTCCTGCTGCGGGGCATGCGAACCTTGTTCCTGCGCGTGGAGCGCGCCTGCCGGTCGGCGCAGCAGATCGCCGAGGCGCTGTTGCAAAATCCGCGGGTGCTGGACGTGCTGTACCCGGGGCTCCCGGGATACCCGGGACACGCAGTCGCCGCGCGCCAGATGACCGGCGGGTTCGGCGGCATGCTCAGCGTGCGCGTCCGCGGCGGCGCCGAAGCCGCGATCGGCTGCGCCTCTCGCGTCGAAACCTGGAAGCGGGCAACCTCGCTTGGCGGCGTCGAGAGTCTGATCGAGCACCGCGCTTCGGTCGAAGGCCCCGACAGCCCTGCCCCGCCCGACCTCTTGCGCCTCTCGGTCGGGATTGAGGACCCGGGCGATTTGATTGCCGACCTGGAATCGGCGCTCGCCGGGTGAGACGGGCCACACCAGACGCGAGGCGTTTTCGACGACGCGATTCGCTATATTTCGGCTGTGTGCTGCTGCAGAAGCCCTGCGAACCGATGCGGTTTGTTGCTTGTGCAAGCGAGCCGCGTAGTATTAACGAATGTCTCCTGCCGATGACGATTCTCAATCGGAGCGCACGCGGCTTCGCCGCGAAAGCCGAACCTGGAGGCTGATCCCCAGGACACTCCTCCTCGGCAGATCGATCGGCTCGCTGTTCTACCTGATCTCGGCTGGGCTGATAGCAAGCTGGGTCATCGCTGTTTTCTTTGGCGTTGGGTTGTTTTTTCTTATGCCCCGGTCGGCCAAACTGGCATCCGGCGCGAGCCCAGCCAGCCCCGACCTTACCGCTCCGTTAGCGGAGACACCCTGGCTTATGCAATCAACAAACAGGCTGGATCGGCTTTCCACCCTGCCACCCTCTGGGCCGTCTCAGCCGATGGGCGATGCGGCTGCGGATAAGGCTCGGCCCGTCATTGCGCCCGGGAGACAAAGCACAGCCGATGTAAACCCTCGCCCGGCGCCAGACGAGCCGACAATCGCCCACGCTGTCTACGAGCCTCAAGGGCAAGCGCTTTCGGTTGAGCCCGGCGCTATCCCTACGGCCATCGGCGAAGCAGCCCCGATGCCCGCGCCTCAAGGTCGGCTTTCCGCCCCACCCGAACCGCGGGGTTCGTCGCGGCCCAACCACCCGGCATCATCTCGCAAGCCACCCGAGCGGCGAACGGCAAATACCCGAACGGCAAAGCCGCATGCCGCGGTGAGCGCGATTCAAGACGTACTCCAAAAACACTCCGGCCTGCTCAAATGAGCCTCACAACATCCCCAGCTCGAGCCTAGCCTCCTCGCTCATCCGCTCGGGTCCCCAAGGGGGTGTCCAGACGAGCTTTACCCGGACGTCCGTCACATCGGGAACGCCGCGGATCGCCGCCTCGACCTCTCCGGGCATGCTTGCGGCAACCGGGCAGGCAGGTGTCGTCAAAGTCATCTCGACATAGACGATGCCGCCTTTTTTGACGATCAGCTCGTAGATCAGGCCAAGTTCCACGAGATCCATCGGGATCTCCGGATCCCGGACGGTCTTCAGCGCCTCCAGTACCGGCATCATCAGCGTAGGATCGTCCTCGCCGCCTTCAGGACGCTCGATCTCGTCCTCGGTTGCCGGCGGATTGGAGGCAAAGTCGAACGGATCGCGGTCCATCTTTTCTTTACTCCGTCTTGACTGTTGTGTCCGAGCCGCCTTTCAGCGCCGCCTCGAGCGCATGCCAGGACAAGGTCGCGCATTTGACCCGAGCGGGATAGGCCTTGACCCCAGTCAGCGGCTCGAGCCGGTCCATCTCCTCGGCCAATGGTTCCGGCAGCTCCTGCGTCGGCTTGCCGCCGGTGGCCCGGGCATGGAAATGCGCGAAGAGGGCACGGGCTTCGGCGATGGTCTTGCCCTTCAGGACCTCGGTCATCAGCGAAGCCGCCGCGGTCGAGATCGCGCAGCCGCGCCCCTGAAAACTGACATCGGCGATATGGTCGCCGTCAAGGGTCAGATAGACCGTCACCCGGTCGCCGCACAGCGGGTTGTGGCCTTGCGCCAAATGCGTCGGATGCTCGATCGCACGGAAATTGCGCGGGTGCCGACCATGGTCAAGGATGATGTCCTGATAGAGCTCGCGCAGATCCATCATCGTGCGAACATCTCCTGCGCTGCCTCGAGCGCAGCGGCCAACGCATCTATGTCGCCCTCGTCATTGTAGACGCCGAGCGAGGCGCGGGTTGTCGCCGCGAGCCCGAGCTTCTCGACGAGGGGCTGGGCGCAGTGATGCCCGGCGCGAACGGCGACATGGTGCTGATCGAGCACCTGGGCGAGGTCGTGCGCATGCACGCCCTCCAGGTCGAAGGAGAGAATGCCGAGCCGGCGCTGGCCCGCCTCGACCAGCCGCAGACCGGGGATTCGCGACAGGCGGTCGACGCCGTAGCCGGTCAGCGCATCCTCGTGCTCTAGGATGTTGTCGCGCCCGAGCTCCTCGATGAAATCGATCGCGGTGCCGAGCCCGATCGCGCCCGAGATGTCCGGGGTGCCGGCTTCGAAGCGGTGCGGGGGATCCTGGAACTCGCTCTTTTCGAAAGTGACATTGAGGATCATCTCGCCGCCGCCTTGCCAGGGCGGCATCGCCGACAAGGTCTCGTACCGCCCATAAAGCACGCCGATCCCGGTCGGCCCGTAGGTCTTGTGACCAGAAAATACATAGAAGTCGCAATCGAGCGCCTGCACATCGACATCGAGCCGCGGCGCCGCCTGACAGCCGTCGATCAGCATTTTCGCGCCGCGCCGGCGGGCCAGACGGGTCACGGTCTCGATTGGTACGAGCGCACCGGTGGCATTGGCGAGGTGGGTCATGGCGACGAGGCGGGTGCGCGGCGACAACAGCGCCTCGAAGGCGGCGAGATCCAGCCCACCTGTCGCGTCGATCGGCGCCACGATCAGCCGGATGCCGATGCGATCGCGCAGCAATTGCCAGGGCACGATGTTCGAGTGATGCTCGAGCTCGCTGAGCACCACTTCGTCGCCGGCTTTAAGGAAGGTCGCGCCCCAGCTCTGAGCGACGAGGTTGATGCCCTCGGTCGCGCCGCGCACGAAGACGATCTCGCGGGGGTCGGCGGCGTTGAGAAACGCGCGCATCTTCTCGCGCGCCTCCTCGAACAACTCGGTCGAGCGGGCGCTCAGCCGATATATCCCGCGATGCACATTCGCATAATCGGTGCTGTAGTAGTTCGAGACCCGGTCGATTACCGAGCGCGGTTTCTGAGCGCTGGCGCCAGAATCGAGGAAAACGAGATCCGGGTTGCTCGCGAATATCGGGAACTCGCGCTTCAATACGCGGGGGTCAAATCCGCCCGGTGCCGGATAGATGCTCCTCAAACTCGCCGACCTCATCTCCAATCCTCCGACATCGCCAGGCGACGGGCGACCCGCGCTCGCAGATGCTCGCGCAGCGGCGGCGACTCGACGAGATCGACCGCTTCCTCGACAAAGGCCTCGACCAGCATTCGACGAGCCTCCTCCCCCGGAATGCCGCGGGCACGCAGGTAAAAGAGGGCAGCTTCGTCGAGATCGCCGACCGCCGCGCCATGACTGCACTTCACGTCATCGGCGTAGATTTCGAGCTCGGGCTTCGTATCGATCGCCGCGCGCGGGCCGAGGACCAGATTGCGGCTCAGCTGGTGCGCGTCGACCTTCTGTGCGCCCGGGCGAACCGTTATACGACCCTGAAAGGCGCCGTGGGCGCGGCCCGCAGCGACCCCTTTGAACATCTCCCGGGTTTCGCCGCCAGGGGCCGCGTGGTCCACCGTTGTCAGGATGTTCGCCTCCTGACGGCCGGACACCAGGAAGGCGCCGTTTAGATTGCAGCGGCTCCCTTCGCCCTCGCCGCGTACAGTGGCTTCATGCCGCACCGTCCGGCCATCCAACAACAGGACAAAGCTGGAAAGCCAGGCGGCCTGACCGAGCGTCGCCCGCACCTCGTCGAGATGCAGCGCCTCCGGCCCCTCTTCGACGAGCACGACCCGGGCGAGCTCGGCATCGGCGGCGAGCTGCAGCTCGACCACATCGTTGCGCCAATAAGCGCCGACGCCGGCGTAGCTCTCGATGACAGAGGCGCGGCTGCCAGCGCCGAGCCGGACGAGGCTGCGCGTGTGCAGCGAGCCCCCCCTGCCGCCCGATGCCAAATGAAGGATCTCGACCGGTCGCTCGAGGGTGACACCGGGCGCGATGTCGAGGACGAAGCCATCGGCGAAGAACGCCGCGTTGAGCGATGAAAATGGCCGCGGCATGTCCGACGATTGGGTTTCGAGCCAGGCGCGGACCAGATCCGAACGCTCGGCCAGCGCCACCGCCATCGACCCGAGCCAGACGCCCGAAGGCAACCGTTCAATCGCGGAGAGCCCCGGCGCAAACCGGCCGTCGAGCAGCACGAGCCGATATCCCGGCTCCGCCAAGCCAATTTCCGCGAGCCTGGCGTCAGCGTCGGTTGGAATGACGGCCGTGCCGCGCCCGGTGGGCAGCATCGGCCTTTGCTCGAGGGCACGCAGATCGAGATAACGCCAGGCCTCGCTGCGCCGGGAGGGGAACCCAAGCTCGGCGAAGCGGGCCAAGTTGCCGTTGCGATATCCGGCCAGCCAATCCGGCTCGCGGTTGTGCCGATTACGCCCGAACGCTTCGAGATAAGGTTTCGTCTCGGGCTTGACCGGAAAATCGACTATGGCACTCATCGGAGATGTTCCGTAAGGCTCAAGCCGCGTCTTCAGTGATGCCGTAACCGCGGCGTTCGAGCTCCAGCGCCAGCCCCTTGTCGCCCGACTGGACGATGCGGCCGCCTTGCAGCACGTGGACCCGGTCCGGCTCGACATAATCGAGCAGCCGCTGGTAGTGGGTGATCATGACGATCGCGCGGTCGGGCGCACGCTGCTGGTTCACGCCGCGCGCCACCATTTTCAGTGCGTCGATGTCGAGACCGCTGTCGGTCTCGTCGAGGATGGCGAGGCGTGGTTCCAGCATCGCCATCTGGAAGATTTCGTTGCGCTTTTTCTCGCCGCCGGAAAAGCCGACATTGACGGCGCGCTGCAACAGATCCTCGCCGATGTCCAAGTCCTTGAGCTTGGCGCGCACGATTTTGAGAAACTGTCCGGCGTCGAGCTCGGGTTCGCCGCGGTGGCGGCGCTGCGCGTTGATCGCGGTGCGCAGGAAATACATGTTGTTCACACCCGGGATTTCGACCGGGTATTGGAAGGCGAGAAACAGCCCCTCGCGCGCCCTCTCGTCGGCCGGCATAGAGAGAAGGTCGCGGCCGAGATAGGTCACGGTGCCTTGGCTGACTTCGTAGCCTTCACGGCCGGCGAGCACCGCGGCGAGCGTGCTCTTGCCGGAGCCGTTCGGCCCCATGATCGCGTGCACCTCGCCGGTATTCACCGAGAGGTCAATGCCCCGCAGGATCTCGCGGCCATCGCTAATCCGCGCATGCAAATTCTTGATCTCGAGCATTCGAACCTTGTCTGTCATCTAGCCGACGCTGCCTTCGAGGCTCACGGCGAGCAGCTTTTGCGCTTCGACCGCAAATTCCATCGGCAGCTCTTTGAGGACTTCCTTGCAGAAGCCGTTGACGATCAGCGACACCGCGTCCTCGACACCGAGACCGCGCTGGCGACAGTAGAACAGCTGATCCTCGCTGATCTTCGAAGTCGTCGCCTCGTGCTCGACCCGAGCCGAGGAGTTGCGCACCTCGATATACGGCACGGTATGCGCGCCACAGCGATCGCCGATCAGCAGCGAGTCGCATTGCGTGTGGTTGCGCGCTCCCTGCGCCCTCGGCTGGACCCGCACGAGACCCCGATAGGTATTCTGTCCGCGGCCTGCCGAAATGCCCTTTGAGAGGATCGTCGACCGGGTGTCCTTGCCGATATGGATCATTTTCGTTCCAGTGTCGGCCTGCTGGCGGTTGTTGGTGATCGCAACCGAGTAGAATTCACCAACCGAGCGGTCGCCTTCGAGCACGCAGCTCGGGTATTTCCAGGTGATCGCCGAGCCGGTTTCGACCTGGGTCCAGGAGATCTTCGAACGCGCGCCGCGGCAGGCGCCGCGCTTGGTCACGAAATTGTAGATGCCGCCGCGGCCCTCGGCATCGCCCGGATACCAGTTCTGCACCGTCGAGTATTTGATCTGCGCGTCCTCATGCGCGATCAGCTCGACGACCGCGGCGTGGAGCTGGTTCTCGTCGCGCTGCGGCGCCGTGCAGCCCTCCAGATAGCTGACATAGGCGCCGGCATCGGCGATCAGCAATGTGCGCTCGAACTGCCCGGTCTTCGCGGCGTTGATGCGGAAATACGTGCTGAGCTCCATCGGGCATCGCACGCCGGGCGGGATGTAGGCGAAGGAGCCGTCGCTGAACACCGCGGAATTGAGCGCCGCGAAGAAATTGTCGTTCTGCGGGACCACGGTGCCGAGATATTTGCGGACCAGCTCGGGGTGCTCGCGCACCGCCTCGCCCATCGAGCAGAAGATGATCCCGAGCTTGGAGAGCTCCTCCTTGAACGTCGTCGCCACCGAGATGCTGTCGAACACCGCATCCACGGCAACCCCGGCGAGTGCCTCGCGCTCGCGCAGCGGGATGCCGAGCTTCTCGTAGGTGCGCAGCAATTCCGGATCGACCTCGTCGAGCGATTTCGGCCCGGCGTTCTGCTTCGGTGCGGAATAGTAGGTGGCAGCCTGATAATCGATCGGAGCAAGATTGAGCTTGGCCCAATCCGGCTGGGTCGTCTCCCGCCACGCGCGGAACGCCGCCATCCGCCATTCGAGCAGCCATTCCGGCTCGTCCTTTTTGGACGAAATGAAGCGGACCGTGTCTTCGGTGAGACCCGGCGGCGCCGTTTCGGCCTCGATATCGGTTACAAAGCCGTACTTGTAGCCCTCTTGCGAGAGCGAGCGCACGGTCTGCAGAGTTTCGCTGGAAGCCGTCATGCGGAATATCTGGTCTCATCAGGTTGTGACGGATTGGGCGAAGGAGAAGTCCGGAGCACGAAAGCAGCCGGGGTCAGCATCGCATCGAGCGATACCGCCGACAGCGCCTCCCCCACCGCCCGATTGATCGCCGCCCAATGCGGCCGAGTGGGGCAATAGGTCGTGCGCGCGCATTCGTCGACATGAACCGAGCATTGGGTCAGCCCGATATCGCCGTCGATCGCAGCCACGACTTCGGCCACCGAGATCGCCGTCGCGGTGCGCGCCAGGCGGTACCCGCCGCCGGCGCCCCGCACCGCCGTGACAAGGCCGGCATGCGCCAACGCCTTCAGGACCTTCGCGACGGTCGCCTGCGGCAGGCGAGTCTCCGTCGCCACTGTCCCGGCGGTGACCTGCCGCGCGGGGTGGGCGGCGAGGTGGGTGGCGACAATGACGCCGTAATCGGCGAGCTTACTGAGGATGATCATCGCGGGCGCGGACCTGATTTCGACCTAATTCGGACCGATTTGGTCCGTTAATAGATCGTCGCTCGGTCCATCCTCGTCAAGTCAAAAACGACGGCGCATCTGTTGCGTGGCGGTGACGAGGCCGGGTCAGCCGCGGACCGCTTGCTCTGCTCGGCCGCCAATACCACCTGATCCGAGCCCCTAAAGAGATCGCACCTTGTTCGATGAAGATCCTTGTCGTCGAAGACGATCGTGAGACCGCCAGCTATTTAACGAAGGGTCTGAGCGAAAGCGGCTATACCGTCGATTGCGCGAGTGACGGACGCGAAGGGCTGTTTCTGGCGACTTCCAGCGATTACAACGCCCTGGTTCTCGACCGTATGCTGCCGAGCATGGACGGCCTTTCGATGCTGGGTGCGCTGCGGGCAGCCGAGATCCGCACCCCGGCGCTGATCCTCAGCGCGCTCGGCAGTGTCGATGATCGCGTCAAGGGATTGCGCGCCGGTGGCGACGACTACCTCGTCAAGCCCTTCGCGTTCAGCGAGCTGCTCGCCCGCCTCGAGGCCCTGTTGCGGCGCGGCGCCGGGCCGGCGACGGCGACCAGGCTGCGGGTCGGGGATCTCGAGCTCGATCTGTTGACCCGCAGCGTCAGGCGGGCCGGCAAGGCGATCGAGGTGCTGCCGCGCGAGTTCCGGCTGCTGGAATACCTGATGCGCAACGCCGGCCATGTGGTTACCCGCACGATGCTGCTCGAGCACGTATGGGACTATCACTTCGACCCCCAGACGAACGTCATCGATGTTCACATCAGCCGCTTGCGCCAGAAAATCGACAAGAGTTTCGATCGTCCTTTGCTGCATACGGTTCGCGGTGCCGGCTATTGTCTGCGCGGCCCGGAGTAACCCGGGAGAGGGAGCACCGATGGCGGTCGAGGGATCTCGCCTTGCATCCGGGAGACCCTCATCGACGTCACGGATCCTTCGCAACACTCGAAGGTTGGTCAGAACGCATGCTTTCCGGCTTGCCGCGCTTTACTTCCTGGTGTTTGCGGCCTCGGTGCTGGGTGTTCTGCTGTTTGTCTACTGGACCAGCGCAAATTTCGTTGAGCGGCAGACCGAGGCTACTCTCGACGCCGAGATCACCGGGCTTGCCGAGCAATATGCGCAGCGAGGCTTGAGCGGGCTGATCCAGATCGTGGCGGCGCGCAGCGCCGGCGATCGCGGCGACGCGATGATCTATCTGGTGACCGATCCGGACGGAAAACCGCTCGCCGGCAATATCGCGGCTTGGCCGGCCGGCGTGCCGACCCATTCCGCCTGGCTGTCCTTCGCCCTTGAGCGCACGATCAACGGCCGCCTCGAGCTTCATCCCGCCCGAGGCAGGCTGTTCATCATCCCCGGCGGCTACCGATTGCTGGTCGGCCGCGACATCAGCGACGCGGCGGCTTTTCGCGGCCAGGTCAGAGCGACCCTGCTATGGGCCGGATTGATCGCGTTCGCCGTTGGCTTGATCGGCGGCACCGTTATGAGCCGCAACTTGTTGCGGCGCGTCGAGCAGGTCAACCGAACCAGCGAGCGCGTCATGGCCGGAAATCTGTCGGATCGCGTGCCGCTCCGGGGGACGAGTGACGAGTTCGATCAGCTCGCCGCGAACCTCAACCGGATGCTCGATCAAATCGAACGCCTGATGACGGCGATGCGCGAGGTCACCGACGACGTCGCCCATGATCTGAGGACGCCGCTTTCGCGGCTGCGCACCCGCCTCGAACGCGCATTAATAGAACCCTATGGGGCCGATGCTTCGGCCGGCTCGAGCCAGGGCGAGGCAATTC